>Ga0307373_10002581_pt1 | contig 32470 bp, 17 predicted proteins | sample OX2MG_FD_202534 | JGI IMG/M metagenome (GOLD analysis project Ga0307373, IMG submission 202534) | Soil microbial communities from Risofladan, Vaasa, Finland - OX-2 | ecosystem: Environmental > Terrestrial > Soil > Coastal area > Acid sulfate soil | place: Finland: Risofladan, Vaasa | collected...
AACAGATCGGCGGATGGCTATTCTCCGTATGAAGCGCAGGCTTCCCGTGAGGCCCGTAATCGAACTCTAGCGTGGCCGGGGGCCAGCCTAGGTACTTACCCAGCAACTCACGCAGAATGCCTCGCGCGGCAATGAAACTGTCACGGTCGCGATCCATAATGAATCGAGCTGCCCTGGATTTTTCCTCAGGCGCGAGCGTCGCCTCCAGGCGCTTAAGAACATCCGGCTCAAGATTGAGGGATGCACGCCAAATATGAACCTCCTCCCCCAATAGATCGGGCTTCGTGGGTGCAACCGCCCAAACGACGGATGCAAGCTTAATGTCAATCATCAGCAGGCCGCCTTGTCCCTTGTATTCCAAGTACCTGCGGGTAGCAAGCCGTAACGCGGGCATCGAGAATTACTATGTCAAGCCGGTTGAGAGCATCGTCAGGGCATGGCTTTAGCCATGCCGTTGAGAGTGGTCCGCGGCTTCGGGCTTTAGCCCCTGAAGGCCTCAGCGGCTAAAGCCATGCCCTGACGGTGTCCGATTCAACTTAACACAGTAATCCTAACGAGGCTCCGCCTCGAACCAGCGAGTATGCAGGGCGGCTTGGCCTCTGGGTGTGTGGGAAGCCCGTGGCTTCCCGGCCGCCGGATGTGATGGATTCAGATCCAGCAAGTGAAGTATAGAGAACGGGCAAAGACATGAAAAGCAGCGATTATTACCTAAAGTCAAATGTCATGGCGGAGCCGCTGGTAGACAGTTGGTACGCCTGGGCGCACCTTATTCCGCCTGCGGCGGCGGCGAGAAACCTCACCGAGCGCCATCTTCGGATTATGCAGTCTTACATCGACTCGCCGGAGAGCCACGAGGCGGCGGTGAGTAATCCTGCGCTGCTTGGGGGTCCCTTCATGGACTTCGACCGGAATCGCGTCGAAGACGTGAAGCGGTTGCGCGACCGGACTCTTGAGGAACGCGGCCATCTGGTGAATCTTTCCCGTGCGATTGAGCAGCTCGACACCCTGTTGCGCGAAAAGGCAGTGGGTTTCAGTCTCGAGTCGTTGTATGCAGAGGTGCCGGCGTGCCTTCAGGGGTACGTGGAGTTAGTCTACGACCTAAACAACCACCCGTCGTTCCGGCTGATCGAGCCTCTTCTATACAAGAGTCCATTTTATGACACCTCGCTGCAGAGTGTGACGCTGTCAGAGATCAGCGCCGACGACCGGCCATTTGTTCTGAGCACGCCGCGACTCGACAAGCACGATTCCGTCCAATTACAGATGCCGTTTGCCAGCGAACAACTTGATGCGCTATTCCGAATGAAGACCGAGCCATCATCCTTCGAAGCAATCCATGACACTCTTGGCCTGAACGGCGAGGACACAGAACGGTTCCGCTCGTTCTTGACGGCGGAGAAGCCGCGGCCGTACGCCAAGTACGAAGGCGAAGGGGCGCGCTGGCGTTATTTTGGACACGCCTGCATCCTGCTTGAGACGCAAGGAGCCAGCGTGCTGCTTGACCCGGTACTCAGCTATACCTACGAGAGCGATATCTCGCGCTATACTTACGACGACCTCCCCAAGGTCATCGACTACGCCCTGATTACCCACAATCATCAAGATCACATTTTGTTTGAGACGCTGCTGCAACTTCGGCACCGCATCCGGCACATCGTGGTGCCGCGGAACGGCGGCGGCGCGCTGCAGGATCCCTCACTGAAACTTCTGCTGAAGCAGTGCGGCTTTCGCAATGTGATCGAGCTTTCAGAAATGGAGGAGATTCCGTTTAACCGCGGCTCGATCACGGCAGTGCCGTTCCTCGGTGAGCACGGCGACCTGAATGTGTTAACGAAGTCGGCTTACCTGCTGCGGGCAGACAAGCATACGCTGCTATTTGCCGCCGACTCTTGCAACATCTCGCCCAAAATGTACGAGCACATCCACCGCGAAACCGGCGATGTCGATGCGTTCTTCGTCGGGATGGAATGCGACGGCGCGCCGGTTTCCTGGATCTACGGCCCTCTTCTCACACAACGGCTCGAGCGGCCAAAGGATCATTCGCGCCGGCTAGCGGGATCGAATTACGAGCGCGCGCTCGCCATGGTGGACCAATTCCACTGCAAAGAGGTGTACGTGTACGCCATGGGCCAGGAGCCGTGGCTCAATCACGTGATGAGTATCAAGTACACCGAAAAGTCAAATCCCATCATTCATTCGAATCATCTGATTGAGACTTGCCGAACGCGCGGCATCACCGCCGAGCGGCTGTTCGGCGAGAAAGAGATTCTCCTGCCCTAAAGGCGAGCCGCACGATGCGGAGCGGCAGGAGTCACCAAGATGACACCCACGGCTTCCAGTCTTAAAAATATCGAGTTCCACGCGGTATCCGGGCGGACCCTGCTGGAGCCTTTTCGCACATGGAACGAGACGGCCACGGACTATCCGCGCGACAAGACCGTCGCGGAGCTCTTTGAAGAAGTTGCGGCGGCCTGTCCTGAATCCATAGCTGTCGTATTCGGCGGCCAGCAGCTCACCTACGCGGAGTTAAACCAACGAGCCAACCGCCTGGCGCACCGGCTCCGGCGGATGGGCGTAGGTGCCGAGACGATGGTTGGATGCTGCATAGAGCGCTCACTTGAGTTGATCGTGGCTTGTATCGGAGTGCTCAAGGCAGGTGGCGCTTACGTCCCGCTCGACCCATCTTATCCGAAAGAGCGCCTTGACTTTCTAATCGATGACACGCGCACGCCGGTAATGCTCACACAGAAATCCCTCGCCTCAACCGCGCTGGCCGGACGAGAGCTCCCCACCGTTTGCGTAGACGGGGCCGAGACGGCGGTTTTCGAGTCTGATGGCTTAAACCCCTCACGTGCCGGAGGACCGCGGAGCCTTGCGTATGTGATGTACACATCCGGCTCAACAGGATGGCCAAAAGGCGCGATGGTTGAGAATCGCGCCATCGTTCGCCTGGTTCGAAATACGACTTTCTGCCGGTTCGGTGCCGATGAGGTCTTTCTCCAGTTCGCCCCGATTTCGTTTGACGCTTCCACTCTTGAGCTCTGGGGCCCACTGCTGAATGGCGGCCGGTTAGTCGTGATGCCTCCGCAGGCCTCTTCGCTCGAAGAACTTGGCCGCGCGATTCGTGAGCAGGGCGTGACGACGCTCTGGCTTACCGCCGGGATCTTCAACCTCATGGTCGAACAGCGGCTCGAAGACTTGCGGCCCGTCCGCCAGCTCCTTGCCGGCGGCGATGTTTTGTCGCCCCGGCACGTTCGAATGGTTCTCGAAAATCTACCCAATTGCCGCTTGATCAATGGATATGGTCCGACGGAGAACACCACATTTACCTGCTGCCACACGATGCATCCTGGCGACCGCGTGCCGGAATCGATCCCGATAGGCCGGCCAATTTCGAACACGCAGGTTTATATCCTCGACGAACATCTGCGTCCGGCACCGCCCGGACAAACAGGCGAGATCTACGCGGGCGGCGATGGGGTGGCGCGCGGCTACTTGAACAATCCTGACGCGACCTCAGGAAAGTTTTTGCCGGATCCCTTCGCAAAGGAGCCGGGTGAGCGGATGTACCGCACGGGCGACCTGGCGCGCTGGCGGGAAGACGGCATCGTGGAGTTTCTTGGGAGAATCGACACTCAGGTAAAAATTCTGGGGCACCGGATCGAGCCAGGCGAGGTCGAGACAGTCCTGCGCATGCACAAGGGCGTAAACCAGATTTGCGTCGTACCGCACACGGACGACAACGGCTCGAAGCGTCTGGTTGCGTACTACGTTCCTTCGGAGAATCCGGGCATCTCACCGCGCGATTTGCGGGAGTTCCTCCGGGGAAAGCTGCCGCAGTATATGGTCCCAGCGCTGTTTGTCCCGATGACCTCGATGCCACTCTCGCCGAACGGAAAAGTCGACCGGGCAGCGATGCCGAAGCCGGCATTCGCGCCGGAAATTGACGCGTCCACGGAACGGCCGGCGACGCATCTCGAACGAACAATCAGAGATCTGTGGACGCGGATTCTGCGGGTCGACCGTGTGGGACTCGATGACAATTTCTTCGACGCCGGCGGTGATTCGCTGCTGTTGGTCGCCGTGCATTCGAACTTGCAGAAGGCCCTGCAACTTCAGATTCCGGTGACGGATTTGTTCGAGTTCACTACGATTCGAACGCTTGCCAAGCATCTCAGCGAGAAGAAATCCTTCGCGCCTTCGTTTTCACAGATTCAACAGCAGGCGCAGAAGCAGCGGAAAGCCTTTGCCCTTGAGCGCGAGCGGCGGGCCGGCGGCGCATTATGAATTCACTCGAGACACAGATCCCTCTCACCGAAGGTGTTGCGATTATCGGGATGGCTGGACGCTTTCCTGGGGCGCGGTGCGTTGACGAGTTCTGGCGCAACCAGCTCAGTGGGATTGAAGCGATTTCCCATTTTCGCGTCGAGGATCTTGAGGTGCCTGACGCGGCTGACCTCGCTCGGGATCCCAATTACATCCTGGCGCGCTCGATCCTCGATGATGCCGATCTTTTCGACGCCGAGTTCTTCGGCATGTACCCACGCGAAGCTGAGCTGACGGATCCGCAACAGCGAATTTTTCTGGAGTGCTGCTGGCAAGCCTTCGAAGACGCCGGATACGATCCCTCCAGTTATCCGGGCCCGGTCGGCGTCTATGCAGGAAGCAGCACGAGTACATATTTTCTTTCGCGGCTTTGCACCATCCCAGGCTTCATCGGGAAGTTTACAGGCGGCTACCAGGTCGGGAACTATCCCGAAATGATGGGGAACAACCTGGATTTCCTCTCGACGCGCGTCTCTTACAAGCTGAACTTGCGGGGGCCAAGCTTCACGATGCAAGCGGGTTGCTCGACTTCATTACTCGCCGTCACTCAGGCTTGCCAGTCTCTACTGACCTATCAGAGCGACATGGCACTTGCGGGCGGAAGTTCGATTACCTTCCCGCAGAAGCGCGGCTCCTATTATCAGGAAGGCGGCATGGTTTCGCCCGACGGCCACTGCCGTACCTTCGATGCGGATGCGCAGGGAACCGTCTTCGGCAGCGGCGTTGCCGTGGTGCTTTTGAGACGCCTGGAAGACGCGCTACGCGATGGGGACCAGATCTACGCGGTGATTCGAGGCTTCGCCGCCAACAACGACGGTTCTGCAAAAGTCGGCTACACCGCGCCGAGCGTGGAAGGCCAGGCGCGGGTCATCGCGCTGGCACAGGAAGCCGCTGGCATTAATCCGGAGACCATCGGCTATATTGAAGCGCATGGCACTGCCACGCCGCTGGGCGATCCGGTCGAACTCGCGGCGCTCACACAGGTCTTCCGGGCCCGCACAGACCGAAAGCGATTCTGCGTCATCGGCACGGCAAAGACCAACCTCGGCCACCTGGATATCGCTTCGGGCGTTACGGGGCTGATTCACGCGACGCACATCGTCCGCCATGGCGTGCTTCCACCAACGCTGCACTTCAAGAATCCGAACTTGGCATTCGATCTCGAGAGCAGTCCCTTCTACGTCAACACCAAACTCTCCGAATGGAAGGCTGAAAATACACCGCGACGCGCCGGCGTAAGCGCGTTCGGCGTCGGCGGGACAAACGCGCACGTCGTGCTCGAGCAGCCGCCGTCCCGAACCTCGGAGCTTTCGGCGCGCCCCGCGCAACTTCTGGTTATTTCTGCACGGTCGGAAGGTGCGCTCGAATGCGCCACTGGCAATCTCGCCGAACATTTTAATGCTCATCCGGATGTATGTTTGGCTGACGCGGCCTGGACGCTCCAGGCCGGCCGCCGCGGGTTTCCGTGCCGCCGTACCGTGGTTGCGCGCGACGTTCCCGATGCGGTTGCTGCGCTGTTACATCGCGACCGGAAACGCGTACAGACGCGGTTACGGCTGAACGAAAACCCCGAAGTCAGCTTTCTCTTTCCTGGCCAGGGCTCGCAGCACCCCAATATGGCGCGCGAAATCTATGCAACGGAGGCCGTCTTCCGCAAGGCTGTTGATCGTTGTGCCGAAATTCTCCGGCCGCATCTCGGCGAAGACCTTCGGACTCTGCTTTACCCGCCCGAGGGCGTATCCGAAGAAGCCAAGCGGCGTGTGACCGATACTGTAATCGCGCAACCCGCCATTTTCACGATCGAGTATGCCCTTGCGCAGCTCTGGATGAGCTGGGGAGTTCGCCCCCAGGCCATGCTCGGTCACAGCATCGGAGAGTTTGTTGCGGCATGCCTCGCAGGTGTATTCTCACTCGAAAATGCACTGGCGCTGGTCGCAGCGCGCGGACGAATGATGCAGGAGGTGCCTGCGGGCGGGATGCTCTCGGTGCGGCTGGCGGAAGCCGAGGTTCGCGCGCGGCTCAACGGCTATCTTTCGCTTGCGGCGGTGAATTCGCCGTCCCTGTGCGTTGTCGCTGGTCCATTCGGCCCGCTCGAGCAATTCGAGCAACAGCTCATTAGTGAAGAAGTCGCCTGCCGGCGGCTCGTAACTTCGCACGCGTTTCATTCGGCGATGATGGATCCCATCATCGAACCATTTAGTGCGCGTGTGTCGCAGGTGCGCTTGAGTCCGCCGCAGACTCCCTACATCTCAGGTGTCACCGGAGCATGGATTACGGAAAGGGAAGCGACCGACCCGGCGTACTGGTCGAGGCATTTCCGCGAGGCTGTGCAATTCTCGGCAGGCGTCAGCGAGCTGCGAAAGAACCCAAACATCATTCTATTGGAAGTTGGCCCGGGCAACGTGCTGAGCACGCTCGCGCACCAGCACACCGGAGTTTCGACTGACCAACTGATTATTTCCTCGCTGTCGGATGGTTTTTCAGGCGAGGGTGATGCGGCGAGCATGATGAACGCGCTCGGCTCGCTTTGGTTGGCCGGAGTTCAACCGAATTGGCCGGCGGTCCACGGGGGAGAACTCCGGCAACGCATCTCACTACCCACATACCCGTTTGACCGGAAGCGCTATTGGTTGGAGGCGCCCGCGCCCGGTGAGGCCGTAGCTTCGCTTGCTGCCCCGCAGGCAACCTCTTTCCAATGGCCTGCCATCTCCCCGCCTAATATGGAGGAAACAGAACCAGTGAACGTCATCACTCAACCCCCGGCACCTGCGGCAAGCGCTCCGAGCCGTGCAGCTAGAATTTCCAAGATTCTCGCGGAGATTTTTGAAGATCTCTCCGGCATGAACCTTTCGCAGGTAGATGGCGCAACGACTTTCCTGGAAATGGGCTTTGATTCCTTGTTCCTTACCCAAGTGACGCAGGCCGTGCAAAATAAGTTTGGACTGAAGATTACCTTTCGACAGCTTCTTGGAGATCAATCCACTCTGGATGCGCTGGCCGAATACATAGAAAGCGAGCTCCCGGCCGATACCCTCTCCGAGCCTGCTTCAGCTCCGGTCGTCCCAGCGCCCTCCGCCCAGGCGGAGCTGGCAGCGCCTCCGATAAGTGGGAATGGAGATACCGCAATGGCTGAATCCCCTGTTGAGCACCTAATGCACGAGCAACTCCAGGCCATGAATAATTTGGTCGCGAAGCAACTTGAAGTCATACGCGGCGCTTCGCCGGCGGCTGCAGCTACTACTGCTCCGGCCGGGCCGCCAAGGCTGGGGGTGCCAATCGCCCCGGCCACAGTGCCCGCTGCCGTGACCTCAGCAGCGCCCACGGACCCGACATCGGCCTCGAAGGAAGAGTTCAAACCGTTTGGCCCATACAAGCCTCCGCAAAAGGAGATTTCTCCTGAGATTAGCGAGCGTCAGAAGAAGGGGCTCCAATCTCTCGTCGAGCAGTATACGAAACGCACGGCCCAATCCAAGAGCATGACGCAGAAATACCGCCAACCGCTCGCTGACCCGCGCGTGGTGTCAGGCTTCCGCTCGCAGTGGAAAGAGCTCGTTTACCCGATCGTTACGGTGCGCTCCAAGGGTTCGCGGCTGTGGGATGTGGACGGCAACGAGTACATCGACATCCTGAACGGTTTCGGTCCCATCATGCTTGGACACCGTCCTGACTTCGTCGAGAAGGCAATCGAGCAGCAACTCCACGAAGGTTTCGAGATCGGTCCGCAAACCCCTCTGGCGGGCGAAGTTGCGAAGATGTTCTGCGAGATGACCGGGAATGAGCGCATGACATTTTGTAATACGGGCTCCGAAGCGGTCGTGGCCGCACTTCGCGTTGCACGCACTGTAACCGGTCGCAGCAAGGTGGCGCTTTTTGCCGGCGCGTATCACGGAATGTTCGATGAAGTCCTCGTGAAAGGATTCAAGAACAAGGCGGGCTTGCTACAATCGGCTCCGGTTGCCCCAGGAATTCCGCGCGAAAAGGTTGCCAACATTACGGTGCTTGATTATGGCACGCCGGAATCACTCGAATGGATCCGCCAGAACGCCAGGGACCTGGCAGCAGTGCTCGTCGAGCCAGTTCAAAGCCGCCATCCTCATTTGCAGCCAGTGGAGTTTCTAAAAGAAATTCGGATGATCACACAGGAATCTGGCGCGGCCATGATTTTCGATGAGGTCGTTACCGGATTCCGCGTCCATACAGCCGGTTGCCAGGGACTTTTTGGCATCCGCGCCGACTTGGCTACCTATGGCAAGGTGCTCGCCGGCGGCATGCCCATCGGCGTCCTGGCTGGTAAGGGCGAATTCATGGACGCGTTGGACGGCGGAAAGTGGCAATTCGGCGACGACTCCTACCCGGAGGCCGGTGTCACGTTCTTTGCAGGCACCTTCGTGCGCCACCCGCTGACGCTCGCGGCAGTAAAGGCAGTGCTGCAGTACTTCAAGGAGCAAGGCCCGGCCCTGCAGAAGCGGCTTACCGAGCGGACAGCAAAGATGATCCGCACGATCAATGAGTTCTTTGAACTGAACTCGGTCCCTACGCGCATCGAAAGTTTCGGAAGCATCTTCTACTTTGGATTCCCAACCGAGGAGCGCTTCGCAAGCCTGTTTTACTACTACTTGCGCATGAAGGGAATTCACATTCTCGAAACCTTTCCGTGCTTCCTGACGACCGCGCACACTGACGCCGATATCGAGCGCATCATCAGCGCTTTCAAGGAAAGCGTCATTGAAATGCAGGAGGCGGGATTCTTCCGGCAGCCGGCGATTGCGGTAGGGACCGCCTCCCCCCATGCCCCTGAAGTGACAACGGCTGAAACTGAGCGGGTTCGTGAAGCGCCTCTGACCGAACCTCAACTTGAGGTATGGCTTTCGGATCAACTGGGCGAAGAGGCGTCATGCAGCTATAACGAGTCCTTCACATTGCACATGCGCGGAAACGTGAACGAATCCGCGCTCAAAGAAGCGCTCCAACAGATTGTTGCCCGCCACGATGCCCTGCGCGCGTCTTTCAACAGCGAGGGGAATACTCAGCGGTTTGCGGCAAAGTTGAAGCTGGAGATTCCGGCCGTTGACCTCTCTAATCTGCCCCCTGCAGAACGCGCGGAGCGGTTCCAGCAAATCATCAAGGATGATGCGCATACCCCCTTCCGGCTGAGTGAGGGCCCACTGATACGAGCTCAGTTGACAAAGATGGAGCCGCAGCGCGAGTGTCTCATCTTCACGGCGCATCACATCGTCTGTGATGGATGGTCGACCAACGTCCTGCTGGACGAACTTTCTAAAATCTATAACGCGTTGAATCGGGGCGCCGCGTGTGACCTTCCCGCGCCAATGAGCTTTGCAACCTACGCGAAATCACAGAAAGACTTTTTGGACAGCCCGGAAGGCGCAAAGGTCGAAAAGTACTGGTTGGGGCAATTCCAGCAACCAGCGCCGCTGCTTGACCTTACGACGGACAGGCCCCGCCCTTCAGTAAAGGAGTTCAAGGGAGCCACGTACCGCCGGAAAATCGGCGCGGCCTCTTACAACAACATCAAGAAGCTAGGGGCGAGGCAGAAATGCACTCTCTTCGTAACTTTGCTTTCTGGCTTCCAGATGTTGCTGAGCCGCCTAAGCGGGCAAAACGACATTGTCGTCGGGATTCCAACCGCGGGCCAGTCGCTGCTGGAAGACGCAGTATTGGTCGGCCATTGCGTGAACTTCATTCCATTGCGTGGTCGCCTCGCAGGTAATTCAACGGCAGCAGAATGCCTAGCACAGATGAAACAGACCGTCCTGGCCGGCTATGAACATCAGAACTATACGTATGGCAGGCTGGTTCGCAAGCTCGCTTTGCAGCGCGATCCGAGCCGCCTGCCTTTGACCGAAGTACAGTTCAACCTCGAACGTGTCGGCGATGGGGTACACTTCGATGGGTTTGAGGCGGAAGCCGACCCAAATCCAAAGAGCTTTGTAAACTTCGACATCTTTCTAAACATCGTGGAATCAAAAGACGGGCTCGTGTTGGATTGCGATTACAACACAGGCCTCTTCAATGAGGCGACCATTGCCCGCTGGTTGAACCACTATGAAACTTTGCTGGAAGGAATGGCCGCCGATATCAATCAACCCGTTTCAAAGCTCCCTCTGCTAGCTGAGGCGGATCGTACACAGATGCTAACCGGCTGGAACGCAACGACAGCGGAGTACCCGCAGAATGCCTGTGTGCATCAGTTGTTTGAAGCGCAGGCAAGGGCAACTCCGGATGCAGTGGCGGTAGTGTTCGAGGGAGAGGAGTTAACTTACACGGAATTGGACCAGCGCGCGAACCAGGTAGCCAGGCACTTGCAGAAACTCGGCGTCAAGCAAGGCGTCTTGGTTGGGGTTTTTGTAGAACGTTCTTTAGACATGATCGTTGGCCTGCTGGGCGTGCTGAAGGCAGGCGGGGCATACGTTCCTATGGATCCAACCTATCCGCTGGAACGAATCTCGTTTGTGCTGGCAGACGCACGCGTACCGGTTTTGCTGACCCAGCAGAGACTGGCGCAGAATATGGCAATTGCCGGAACCCATCTCGTTTTCCTGGATACGAACTGGGACGATATCAATCGGAACAGCAGTGAAGCGCCGGATGCCGCTGTTACCTCGGAAGATCTCGCCTATGTGATCTATACCTCGGGTTCGACCGGCAAACCCAAGGGCGTCGAGATTCAGCATCGTGCTGTCGTCAACCTGCTGAGTTCCATGCGCAAGCAACCCGGACTGGCGTCGCAGGACACGATGCTTGCGGTGACAACGCTGTCATTTGATATCGCGGGGCTGGAGTTGTTCTTGCCGTTGTGTGTAGGAGCAAAGCTTGTGATCGCCAGCCGTGAAGCCGCTGCAGACGGCGCCCAACTCCTGACGCGGCTTATACGTTCTGGCGCTACCGTGATGCAGGCGACCCCAGTAACTTGGAAGCTCCTGCTCGAAGCTGGCTGGGGCGGCAATCCGCGGTTGAATGTACTGTGCGGGGGCGAAGCCTTTCCGCGCGAGCTTGCGAATGAGCTGGCGAAGCGCGCAAGCACTGTGTGGAATATGTACGGGCCGACGGAAACCACGATCTGGTCGGCTACGGGTGAAGTGGCGGCGGGAGAAGGACCGGTGCTGATCGGCCCGCCGATTGATAACACGCAATTCTATGTGCTTGATGCCGATGGCCAATTGGTTCCCATTGGCGTGCCGGGTGAGTTGCACATTGGCGGCGACGGTTTGGCGCGGGGCTATTTCAACCGTCCAGAACTGACTGCCGAGAAGTTCATTTCTAACCCGTTCAGTAAGAACGCGAGCGCGCGGCTTTATAAGACTGGGGACTTGGTACGCCGCTTGCCGGATGGCGCAATAGAGTTCCTTGGCAGGCTCGACAACCAAGTGAAGCTGCGTGGCTTCCGCATCGAGCTGGGTGAAATCGAGACGGTATTAGCTCGCTACCCCGGAGTTCGCGAAGCTGTGGTGACCGTCCGCGAGGACGTTCCGGGTGACAAAAGGCTGGTCGCCTATATCACCAGCGACCAGCAGGCGCTCACTGTTATTGCGGTTCGCGAATTTTTGACTGGGAAATTACCGAACTATATGTTGCCTTCTGCGGTGGTGCGGCTGGATTCCATGCCGCTCACGCCGAACGGTAAGATCGACCGGAAGGCCTTGCCGGCGCCTGATAGCGGCCGTCCTGCTCGAGAAAAAGAATTCGTGACTCCCCAGACTGCACAGGAGAAGTTACTGGCTGGCATCTGGGCCGAGGTTTTGCACTTGGACCGGGTCGGCATCCAAGACAACTTGTTTGAGCTGGGCGCGGATTCGTTACACATTTTCCAAATTGCCGCCAGGGCGGGGAAGGCTGGAATCACGATTGCGCCAGCGCAATTCCTGAAGCACCGCACAATCGCCTCATTGTTGGCGCAATTTGAGAAAGGCGCGGAAGCCGCCGCGAATGGGAATGCCGTGATGCCTTCTATCGTGCCGGTCTCCCGCGAAAAATACCGGGTAAAGCAACTTCCGTCGTGAAAGAGCAGGAATCCAGCGACATGCCCGCTTTGGAACCCGCAACCTTCCAGCCATCGGATAGCACTCTAAACAGACCGGAGCCTGAAGAGGTCTTTGTCCTCCCTGCGTCGCTCGGCCAGGAGCGATTCTGGCATTTGGACCGACTCAATCCTCGCAACCCGACGTGGATGGTGCCCGTACGCTTCCGTCTCCAAGGTCCTCTTAATCCGGCCTTTGTAGGCAGCGCATTCAACGAGATTGTGCGGCGCCACGAGCCGCTGCGGACAACATTCAGACTCATGGATGGGCAACCCTTCCAAGTCATCAAACCCGTCCTGAAAATAGATGTCCAGGTAACCGATCTTCGCCACCTGCCGAAACCGGAGCGGGATCGAGAAGTTGACAGGCTCTCTTTTGAGGAAGCTCGCCGGGGTTTCGACCTGGCCGTTGGCCCACTCTTCCGTGTGAGCCTGATACAAGTCGAGGACAACGAGCACGTTTTGCTGGTGACTCCACATCATTCCGTTGCAGATTACTGGTCAATCGGTCTCATTTCGAATGAGTTGGGGTCTCTCTATGACGCGTACTCCCGCGGCACGGACCTGAAGCTACCTGAACTCTCCATTCAATACGGGGATTTCGCGGTTTGGCAACGGGAACAGGCAGAGGGCGCGGTCGTGCAGAACGAGCTCGCTTACTGGAAAAAGCAGCTCAAGGATCTTCCTTTGCTGGAATTTCCAGCCGACCACCCTAGGCCCAATTTTCCAACCTACGACGCAACGATCACCTCCATTCTCTTACCTGTAAGTCTGACAGACGCAATGAGGGAGATTGCCAACCGGTCGGGTGCAACCTTTTTTAACACCATGCTGGCCGTGCTCGGGATCGTCCTGCATCAGTACACCAGGCAAACCGATTTTGGCGTGGCCACGCAGGTCGCCGGGCGAAGCAGCGTGGAGCTCGAACCGCTAATCGGCCTGTTTATCAACACTGTGGTCTTGCGCATGGATCTGGCAGGGGACCCGTCCTTCACGCAACTGCTTGCCCGAGTACAGGACGTGGGCTTACAAGCGCTCGCTAATCAGAACGTCCGCTTCGAGCAGGTACTGAGAGAATTACGTCCCAACGATTATCCCAGCCACCACACTCTGTTCCGCGTCAATTTTATCTGTCAGAGAGATCCAGTGAAGCCTCTGGAATTCTCGGGAATTAAGCTAACAGTAATCCCATCGAAGTCGCAGGGAGCGCTGTACGACCTGAACGTCTTTCTGGTGCTGCGAACAGAAGGCTGGCGCCTCGCTTGCGAGTACAATACGGACCTCTTTGAGGCAAGCACGATTACTGGCCTGCTAGGCAACTACCGGAAGTTACTCGAAGCCATCGTGATCAATCCAGACGGGCGTCTTTCCGAGCTTCCATTGCCTGAACTCACCGCTCCCGCCAGGCATGAAAGGCCTGCTGCCGGCCCTCCGGCCAAGCCGTCAGCCGGAGTTGCGTCCGCAGATGCAACTCCTCCGCGGTCGCTGGGCGCCGCCGCAGCCGCGCAGGAAATCTCGCCTAACGCGGATTCTCCTGCCGCTAGCTCGTCTCAGGATGTTTCTGACGAACGCTACGTGATGCCAACAAGCGCGGCGCAGCGGCGCTTCTGGGCGCTTGAGGAGTTAGCGCCTGGTAATCCGGGTCTGCACATGCGCGCGTGTGTCCGGCTGACGGGAGCGTTATCTCAGACTGCGCTCGAGAGAAGCCTTCAATTCCTCGTGGACCGCCACGAAACCTTGCGCACGACGTTCGAGAGGCTGGACGATGATTTCGTTCAGGTAATCGCGCCGTCACAAACAATCTGCCTGCCCGTGACATCGCTCGACGACGTGACTGAAGCGGACCGGGAAGCGAGGCTTTGGGAAGCGATTCGCGCAGAGGCGAGCGCGCCTTTCGATTTGTCCTGCGGTCCGTTGATACGCGCGCGCTTATTCCGGCTCCGGCCTCAGGAACATGTGCTGGTCATCACTACCCATCACATCTTGACTGATGGATGGTCCCAGAACGTCATCCAGCGCGACTTGTGGACCATTTACGAAGCGATAGCAGAAGATCGCGAACCGTCCTTGCCGCCTCTCGCCATTCAGTATGGCGACTTCGTCCATTGGCAGCTCAAATGGCTCGCCTCGGAGTGCGCGCGCCAACAGATCGATTTTTGGAAGAAGCAGCTTGCCTCGCCTCTTCCTGTGCTGAACCTCCCGTCCGTCCGTCCATCCCGGAACCGGGCGGCCTCGCAGGGCCCCATGGAGACTCTTCTGTTGCCCGATGATCTTGTCCGGTCGCTGAAAAGCCTCGGCCAATCTCACGAAGCAACGATGTTCATGGTCATGCTGACGGCTTACAGCGCGCTGCTCAATAGATACACGAGGCAGGAAGACATTCTGATCAGTTCGCCCGTCGCCAACCGGAGATCCGAAACGGAGCCTCTTATCGGACCGTTTGCCGGGCCGGTGGCGTTGCGATTGAACCTGTCCGGAAATCCTACGCTGCGCGAGCTGCTGGGCCGGGTCCGCGACGTCACCCTCGATGCGCTCAGCCACGCGGACCTGCCATTCGAGGCGCTTCTCGAAAAATTAAACGTGCGCTCGATAGGTGGCCGGAATCCGCTGTCGCAATGCTACTTTTTCTATCAAACCGCATTCTTGCAGCCGCGGCAGTTGCCAGATTTGACGGTCGCGCCCCTGCCGGATTTCGGCCTGGGGACGCATTTTGAGCTTCAAATGGGGCTGCTGGAACGCCGCGAGGGAGTCCGCGCCCAACTGGAATACAATCCCGGCCTGTTCGAACCGGCCACCATCAAGGAAATCCTCAGTTCGTACGAGGCAGTGCTCCGCGCGTTCGTTGCAAATGCAGAACAGCGCCTCTCCGGTCTTCCGCTTTCCATGCAGACAGCGCCGCAATCCTCTCAGCCGGCAAATGCATCGCAACCAGAAAACGCGCCTCCGCAAAACGAAACGGAAAAGCAGTTAGCGGAGATATGGGAAGCTCTCCTCATGGTTCGGCCCATTGGCCTTCACCAAGATTATTTCGAACTTGGTGGCAACTCGCTGCTGGCGGTGCGTCTATTCGCTGAAATAGAGAAGGCGTTCAACGTCAAACTGCCGCTATCCACTCTCATCGAGGCGCGAACGATCAGTGAGTTTGCGCATGTTCTCCGGCGCAAAGGCTCTGCGCCCAACTGGTCTCCGCTGGTGGCAATGCGACCGGGCGGTTCCCGTCCTCCTTTCTTCTGCGTGCACGGCGGAGGAGGCAACGTCCTGCTATACCGTGATCTATCGAGGCGCTTGGGGCCGGATCAACCCTTCTTTGGCTTGCAATCTCAAGGACTTAATGGGGGACAACCGCTTCTCAGCCGAATCGAGGATATGGCCGCGGTATACGTCAAAGAAGTTCAGAAGGTGCAGCCGCACGGGCCGTATTTCTTTGGCGGGTACTGCCTCGGAGGGACGATAGCGTTGGAAATGGCTCAACAGTTCAAGGCGCAAGGTGAAGAGGTTGCGCTGCTGGCTTTGTTTGATACGTTAAATTGGTCGAAGCTGAGCCCCGGTACGGTCTGGAACAAAGCCTACTACCAGGCGCAGAGGCTAGTCTTCCACGGGCAGAATTTCTTGCTGTTGAGTTTCGAAGATAAGCTTAAATTCCTTCGCGGGAAGCTCGCGGTGCTGGGTAGCCGGTCAAGCGTTTGGCGAGGGATGTTGCTCGGAAGGCTCGCCAAGGAACAAGGAAAGAAATCAGAATCCTTGTTACTGGCGCGTATCTGGAAAGCCAATGACCGGGCGGCGCTGAACTATGTTCCCCGGCCTTATCCCGGCATCATTACCGATTTCCGCCCCATGAAACAGTACGCGAGATATAACGAACCCGGCGTGTACTGGGACGACGTGGCGCTAGAGGGCCAGGAGATCGTCACGCTCCCGATGTATCCCGCAGGCATGTTGCTCGAGCCATTTGTCGAGCATTTGGCTGCAAGGCTAACCGCATCTATCGATAAAGCGATTCAGGCAAGCTCTCTTGCACACACGACGGAAGCAGAATCAGTCCTCCACCATCAGGAGGTATGTCAATGAGAGCCTGCATGGTTGCGTATACGTTCTATGAGGCTGACAACCGCGTTCGCCGCTATGCGGAAACTCTGGCTAAGCGGGGGTATGGCGTGGATGTCGTTGCACTCCGGCGGGAAGGACAATCTAAAAGACAAGAGACGATTAACGGCGTCCGCGTTTTTCGTATCCAGCGCCGGATCAAGAACGAAAAAAATAAACTCGCGTATCTCGCTAAGTTGCTCTTGTTCTTCCTGCGCTCGATGTTCATTCTGACGCGGGAGCAAATCAAGCAGCGCTACGACCTCATTCACGTTCACTCTGTCCCGGATTTCGAGGTCTTCGCTGCTTGGTATCCAAAACTTACTGGATCCAAGCTGATTCTGGATATCCATGACATCATCCCGGAGTTTTACGTTAGCAAGTTCAACATCTCTACAAATTCACTAACCTTCAAACTGTTGGTCGCCGCGGAGCGAATGTCGGCAGCATTCTCCGATCATGTCATCGCTGCCAATCATTTTTGGCAGAAGCGGCTAGAGGGAAGGTCCGTCGACGAGTCGAAATTGACAACCATCCTGAATTTCCCGGATACTCAGTTTTTTCAACGGCGGGGAAGAAATCGAAACGACAACAAATTCATTGTCTTGTACCCCGGATCGCTGAATTATCATCAGGGACTTGATCTGGCAATTCGCGCCTTTTCACTTCTAAAGGACGAAGTCCCTCAAGCCGAATTTCACATTTATGGTTCGGGGGAACAGCTTGAGTTTTTGAAATCGTTGATCGGACAACTTGGATTGCAAGACAGAGTCTTTTTGAAGGGATCGCTCCCGCTCGACCAGATGGCGCCGGTGATGGAGAATGCCGACCTCGGCATTGTGCCCAAACGGAACAACGGCTTTGGCAACGAAGCCTTTAGCACCAAAATTCTCGAGTTCATGACCATGGGTGTTCCCGTGATTGTTCCGGATACTACAATTGACAAGTATTACTTCAATGATTCGGTCGCCCTATTTTTTCAGGCCGGTAATGAAAAAAGTCTTGCGAGTGCGATGTTGCTATTGATCAATAACGCGGAACTTCGGGAAAGATTAGTCCGAAATGCAAGCAGATTTGTTACAAAGTACAGTTGGGATGTGAATCAGGCTGTCTATTTGGATCTTGTTGACTCGCTGCTGACCTCTCACAACGGTTACAGACCGCAAGTAAAACAACTTGTTAATGGAGGGGAACACAAATGACCATGACACAGTCGGCCACGATGAGTTCGATTGAGCGCCACAATCGGCCTTCCTATTCAGAGTTTGTTGAGCGGTTTCTACTCCCACGTAAAGCCGCCATCATTACCGGCGCGCTTGATCAATGGAAGGCGGTGGGGAAGTGGACGCCGCAGTACTTCAAAGAGCGATATGGCTCGATGCCGCTCAAACCGGAAGGCCAGTACCATACCTTGCAAGGCTTTATGCCTGCAAAGAGGGATGGAGAAGCCTTCACAATGAGTGAATTCATCGATCTCATTATTTCGTCCAGTGATGAGAAGCCTGCGCCTTACTTGCGGAACGTATGGGTTGAAAAGTTCCTTCCCGAGCTAGACGCAGATTTAGATCCCCTGCCCGAATATTTTTCTCCGAATTGGCTGGATGGTGCGTTCACCAAGCCTCTCTATCCACGGCTGCATGGTGGACATTCTGAGTTTTATATCGGCGGCAGGGGTGGAAAATTCCCGACGCTGCATTATGATAGCTGGCATATTCATACCTTCCTTTGCCAGATTTACGGAGTAAAGGAATATACGATCCTTGCGCCAGATCAGGGCCGTTTTCTATACCCAAGTGACTACCACACTTCCTCGATACGCGATCCTGAAAATGTGGACTTGGGAACATTTCCTCTTTTTGCACAGGCTACCCCTATACGGTTCAAGCTTCAGCCTGGTGAGATTCTGTTTGTCCCTGCGGGTTGGTGGCATACGCAGAAAATGTTGACGCCTTCTATTACGATTTCAGTGTCTCGGGTCAACTCATCGAACTGGAAAGAGTTTTCCCGAGAGCTGAGAAAATGCGCCCCCCCACACGTGCGGCCATTTGTCTGGACGTACCTAACCGGTTTGCGGGTATCCATGGCAATGCGCGGTTCCGACAATCCTAAACGGAACCGTGTAACGACTGCCAGATAAGAGATGGAAGAGAACGACTTCGATCCATAGGATGGAGGTGACCTAATGGCAGTAGTGGCTATATCGAACTCTAACCTCACGAAATCGGATCGCTGGATAGTAGCTGACCCCGAGCAATTTCGAGAGAAATTCAACGAAAAGAGCTTCGAAGTATCTCACTATCTTGCCACACATCCTCTTTTCCAACTCCCAAAACTTATGGAGCTCGCCGACCGCACACTCAAGACGCGTCCGCGTGACCTCCACTACGACGCGGGGAATGTGCGAGTAGACCAACGCTGGGATGAAATCGCGAAAAGCCCTTTCTCTGCGCAGGAGGCCCTGCAACGAGTCGAGAATTGCGGCGCATGGTTCGTTTTCAGTTCAGCACAGCGCGATTCCGAATACCGGGTTCTACTGGATCGGGGTTTGGCGGAGATCAAGGCTCTTTCCGGCCCTGAAATTGATTCGCAAATCATGGTTGAAGACATCATCATCTTTGTTACTTCACCCAAGCGTATCACCACCTATCACATTGACCGCGAGTGCAATTTTTTATTGCAGATCCGGGGAACAAAAACCTTGCACGTATTTGACAGAGAGGACCGCGAGGTTCTCCCGGAGGAAGAACTTGAAAAGTTCTGGGCAGCGGACTTTAACGCAGCAGTCTACAAGCCACATCTCCAGCATCGTGCCACATCTTATAAACTCCGTCCCGGCATGGGAGTGCATATCCCTGTGAACTGCCCCCACTGGGTCGAAAATGACGATAATGTTTCGATCTCTCTGAGCGTAAATTTTCAATTCAAGGACCCATTGCGCGCAAACGCCTATCGAGCCAATTTCTTGCTTCGGAAGTTAGGTGTGCACCCAACGCCGCCGGGGCAGTCGCCTGTCTTGGATACAGTGAAGTCATACACCATTATGCCGGTAGTCTGGGCAAAGAAGACTTGTAAGCGGATGACGGCGTAAACCCGATTGCGCCTCATCAGCGGCCGGGAGTCGTCGAGCTATAGCTTTTGTCTCTTTCCTGCCTGGTCAGACTATTGTCTCGCGAAATCCAGCAAAGCTCCAAGCGATTTGTGCAGACGCTCGGATTTGTCGCGGGGCCACGGACCTTGAAGCAAACGCCGGAGAGCGAGTTTATGAGCGTGCGGGAAGTTGCTATAACCATCCTAAGCTCCGAACCGTGTCGCACTCTGCTTACGCGAGTCGGGGTGGTGCCCTATGGTAGAAAACTTCTCAATAGCCTCAGCCAGACGCGCGGTGTTTTCGCCACTTTCGATGAAGGGTGGTCAATAGCGCGAAAAACGAAACCTGCCGGGCATGAGGATCCTAGCGAAATCGCTGTTCATCTGGAGTTTTCAAAGGCTCTGCGTCCCAGCGACTACGCTGTGCTGTATTGGTTGTCAAATATCTGTACAGATGATCTCAGTATCTTGGACTTTGGCGGCAACGTCGGCAATCTCTACTACAGTTATTCTACGCATCTGAAAGCGGTGCGAAACCTTGATTGGACCGTATTTGATATACCTTTTGTTGTAGAAGAAGGAAAAAGAATCGCGGCAGAACGAGGCGCAACCGGGCTAAGATTCACGAACTCCTTGCAAGATGCATCTGAATGTAACGTTTTACTGGTCTCTGGCGCCTTTCACTACTGGGAAAAGAGTGTCCAAGCGTTCCTTGAGCAATTCGTCAATCTACCCGAACACGTGATCCTGAACCGCACCCCCGTCCATGATAGAAAACCAAGTTTCATCACGGTTCAGCGGACAAAAGCATGCGCCTTCCCATGTGTTGTTCATAATGCGACTGAAATGGTAGGGGCTTTTGGCGCTGAAGGTTACGTCTTGGTAGACCGGTGGCCAGCTCTGGAACTGAGTCTTCGGATGCCGCTGTTTCCCGACCGGACGGTGCCGCACTATTCTGGATTTTATTTCCGCCGACGAGAGCACACGGGAGTGCATCTGAAAAGCGCGTTTACTGGCAGTGCCGCTTTTTAGAGTCTGTGTGGCAACTGTGGCTGGTGCGGCGGTCTGTGACCGCCGGTCTTGGTTTTTCAAGTACTTCGGCGCTCATAGAGCGCCGCTACAGCCGGCTCTTCCTTGACGCGCCTGTTGATAGCGTAGTATACTACGCTATCATCAAGGCAATCCGAAAATATGACGCACTCGCCCCATGCTTCTGGCTCCGCAACCCTTGCCCAAAAATCACGCCCAAAAGGCTCAATTTTTCGAGGGTTTCTCTGGCCGGAAAACGCTCTCCGGAAAGCGTCCAAAAAGCAAAAAAGAGAATGTTTAACCTAGCAAACCGGAATCTTGTTGAAAACAAAGGAACATTAGACGAGCAAACCGGAGCAAACCGGCCGAGCAAACCGGGGCGAAGCGGAGGAACGAATTGAATCCAAACGAGATAGTTCGTTCTCCGCTTATGTCTTGTAGAATGAATAAGATGCCGGTTCGACCGGAACTTGAAAGCGCCGGTTTGAGAGCCGAGGCCGCTGACGCAACTTACCCTTTTTCGGCTACTCGTCTTGCCCCAAAGCGGGCCTTCCGGCCCTCCTGCTCTGGGCTGCGGTCCGGAATACGCCAGTCTTGGTGAGTATGCCTAGCGTTCATGCCACGTATCAGCCAACTGCCCGAAGAGCGGCCAACCGGTCTGCAGCGAGGCGGCGAATTCTAGGCGCAACGAGCTTCGCCATGCTTATTGGCATTTTGGTGGCGGGACTGTGGCCGTTTCATTCTCCGAAAAACCAAGTGAGCTGGCTGGCAAACGGCGGCGGCCTTTGGTTTGGCGATTACGGCGCGATTTTGAGTTCCGGCATATTCAAGATGACGGGGTTACCAGCCGAGGCGTCTTGCAGTCTTGAGATTTGGCTAGAGCCGGGCCTTACTTTTGATACGAACACATTTCTTGCTTTTTACACTCCTAACAACCCGATTCCATTTTCGCTCCACCAGTCGAATAGAGACCTGGCATTGGAGAGTGAAACGGAGAGCGCACAAAATCATGGCCGCACCGCAAGACTCTATGTTGATGACATCTTCCGCCAAGGCAGATCCGTTTTCATAACGGTCACATCGGATGCCCAGGAAACGGCAGTTTACGTGAATGGCGCGTTGGTTAAAAAATCCCGGGAGTTCACGTTTTCCGCTAAGGATTTCGCGGGCCAGCTCGTGGTCGCCAACTCGCCTGTGGCAAACGACAGTTGGTCCGGGCGGTTGCAGGGCCTTGCGATTTACAACCGGCAGCTTACGGCGGCGCAAGCGCTTCAGCACTATGAAACCTGGACGGCAAATGGACGGCCCGGTCTAACCGGGAACGAACGCCCTGCCGCGCTCTACCTTTTTGATGAGCATACGGGAAACATCATCCGCAACCATGGCAGCTCCGGAATCGATTTGGCAATTCCAGAACGGTACGCGGTTTTGCATCAGACATTGTTAGAGCCGTTCTGGAAGGAATTCCGCCCGGATTGGGGCTATCTGAAAGACGTTCTCATCAACATTGGCGGTTTCATTCCACTCGGCTTTTTCTTTTACGCCTATTTCTCTTCAGTGCGGCAAATCAAAAGAGCGGCCTTTCTCGTCATTATTCTTGGATTCGCAACCAGTCTTACGATTGAAACGCTGCAGGCATTCCTCCCGACACGAGATTCCGGCATGACGGACGTCATTACAAACACGCTCGGGACGTGCTGTGGGGTTGCATTGTACCGTTGCACGAGCTATGTCTGCAAAAGTTTGAGCCGGAGCCGCTACGCCAAGGTTCGACAAATTGCGGTGTCACTTGCGTGTTACTTGCCAACGGAGCGAAGTTCTAGTGGCATGGCTCAGAAGTTCGTTGAATAAGCCGTCAGGGCATAGCTTCAGCTATGCCGAAGGGGCAGCTTGCCACCATCCCCTCTCCCGCTCAAGCGGGAGAGGGGGGACCGCGATGCGGTGGGTGAGGGCTTTGAAAGAAATTTCGAACAATCAGGCAGGCGCAATTGTCATCGGCGGCGACTACCAGGGACTCGGAATCGTTCAAAGCCTTGGACGCCATGGCATCCCTGTTTGCATCGTAGATGACGAGCATTCGATTGCCAAATTCTCGCGCTATGCGACCTATGCGGTGAAACTGGCAGACGTGCGCGATGAACGCGCGACGGTAGACGCCCTCCTCGATGTATGCAGGCGGCTGGGACTGAAAGGCTGGGTGCTTTATCCAACGCGCGACGAAACGGTGGCTGCGCTGTCGCGCCACCGGCGCTTGCTCACGGAATACTTTCGAGTGCCGACGCCCGAGTGGACCACGATTCGATGCGTATGGGACAAGCGAAACACTTATCGTCTGGCCGAGGAACTGGGAATACCCGTTCCGCGAACGTGGTATCCGGCCAATGTGACCGATCTCAGATCCATTGATGCGGACTTTCCGGTAGCGATCAAGCCCGCGATTAAGGAACACTTCTTCTACGCGACCAGGGCCAAGGCGTGGCGGGCGAGCGGCCGGGCAGAATTGGAATCTCTCTTCCTGCGAGCCGCGAAACTGGTTGGGCCGGGCGAGGTAATGATTCAAGAGTTGGTTCCTGGTGATGGACGCCAGCAGTTCGCCTACTGCGCCTTCTTCAAGCAAGGGCACGCCGTAGGCAGCATGGTGGTTCGACGGACGCGGCAGCATCCGCCAGAGTTCGGCCGGGCGAGTACGTTTGTAGAGACCACTGAGATTCCTCTGCTTGAAACCCTGTCCAAACGCTTCTTGTGCGCCATCGATTACTATGGCCTGGTTGAACTGGAGTACAAGCTGGACCCGCGTGACGGGCAATACAAGCTGCTCGATGTGAATGCGCGCACCTGGGGTTATCACACGCTCGGCCGCCACGCCGGTGTCGACTTTCCTTATTTGTTGTTTGCTGACCAGCTCGGCCATCGCGCGGAACAGCAACGCGGCCGGCCCGGCGTTTCCTGGATTCGCCTGGTGACGGACCTGCCGACCGGAATTTCGGAGATTGTGGCCGGAAACCTGAGCTGGAGGCCGTATCTGCGCTCATTGCGAGCTGCCCATGTGGAGGCCGTTTTCTCCAGGGAGGATCCGCTCCCCGGAATTGCCGAGCTGGCTCTTATCCCCTATCTGTCGGTTCGCCGGGGCTTCTGAGACTTCCAAACCGCGCGTTGGCAGGTGTGCTGCGAACCCGGCGCCGCGGTCGCGCTGCCGAGTGCCTCCATTCATTCCAAGGATGGCGAATTCGCAGTTATTGATGCAAGCAGTTATTAAGGAGAGCAGTAAAGGATGACAGCCTTTGCTGTAGCGGCGGCCTCTGGCCGCCGTTCACGCGGTGCTCAGAGAGCGCCGCTGCAGCAGCGGAAGAGAGGGGCTTTTATATGGCTGAAGAGAGCCAAGACCTAAGCAAAACTTTAAACCAGTTTCTAGGTATTGCAATCCAGCGGCGGTGGGTGCTGCTTCCGGCTGCGTGCGGCATTGCTATCGCGACAGTCCTTATCTCGCTGCTCCTTCCGAATCAGTACACGTCGGAAGCCACCATTCTCGTCGTACAGCAACAGGTGCCGAAACGCTACGTTACACCTAATACCACTTATAGTGTGCAGGAGGCTATTCAGTCCTTGACAGAGGCCGTGCTGTCCCGTGCTCGCTTACTCCCGATGATCAGCGAATTTGGGCTTTATCCCAAGGAGCGAAAGCATCTCGGATCAGAGGGGTTGGCCGAATTGATGCGACACAATATCCTCATTCAACCAATCCAAAAAGATCCCACGCAGCGTCAAATAAATGCGTTCAAGATTTCGTTTGTCGGGGGTAACCGTTTCGTGGCCCAGAAGGTCACCGATAAGCTGACGTCGTTCTTCATCGACGAGAATTTGAAGCTGCAAGAACAGCAGGACACCGGCACTACGAGCTTCTTAAAAGATCAACTGGCATCTACCCAGAAAGAGCTAGAGCAACAAGAGCAGCAGCTTCGGGATTATAAGATGCGCTATCTCGGCGAGCTGCCGGAGCAGCAGCAGGGAAACCTTGAGATCCTCTCGGGATTGCACATGCAATTGCAGAACACGATGGCTGAAATAAGCCGTGCGCAGGAGCAACGTGTTTACCTGAGCTCTCTGCTTGACCAGTATCGATCCCTTTCCACCACGGGCGGTCCGATTCCAGGCGTTTCAGCGCAAAGCCCGGGTGCGATGGCACAGGGCGAGTTGGGCCGGTTACAGGCGGAAAAGGCATCATTGCTAGCGCGCTTTACGCCGCAGTACCCCGACGTGCTGCAAATAGACCGGAAAATTGAGGAGCAGAAAGCCTTGCTGGATCGCCTTCAATCATCAAAGGCTAATACTCCGCAAAAGGGTCAATCGCGGGCAAGCGTGCACACTGGTACGGCTGAAAGCAGTTCGGTCGCGCAACTCAACAGCCAACTGGATGCGAACCGCGTGCAAATGAAAGACCTTGTTAAAGGTGAAAAGCAACTGGAAGCTGAAATCACCCAATACGAGCAACGCTTAAACCTGACGCCGGTGCGAGAACAACAACTCACCGACATCATGCGCAACTATAACTTGGCAAAGAAAAACTATGCAGACTTGCTGAACAAAGTCACGCAATCGGAGATGGCAACAAGCTTGGCCATGCGCCAGCAGGGCCAGCAATTCCGGGTGGTCAATCCGCCCAGCCTTCCTACGAAACCATCGAGTCCCAACCGGGTCAAAATCGGGTTGGGCGGCGCGGTAGGCGGCTTGTTTTTGGCGGCGATTGTGGCATTCCTGGTCGATAGCGGAGATCATTCATTCTATTCGGAAAAGGATGTAAGCCAGCGATTCAAGCTTCCTGTAGTAATTGCTATGCCGCTTTTTCGCACCCCTTCAGAGGAGCGAAGACGCTCCTGGATCAATGCCTTCGAGTGGCTTGCAGGGACGGTTCTGGTGCTGATCGTATTGGTCGCTGAGTTCTATATTTACAGGCGAGGCTAGAATAGTGTATAGAGCATTCTTCGGCTTACATCGCAGTCCATTCGATATTAGCCCCGATCCGAGTTTTCTCTATCCGACCACGCGGCACTACGAGGCATTAGCCAATCTTTATTATGCGATTCAAGAGCGTAAAGGTTTTGTCGTGCTTACCGGCGAGGTGGGGACTGGCAAGACGCTGCTAGTTCGCTGCTTGTTGCAAAAGTTAGAAAAGCAGCGAGTAAAGTACGCTTATGTGTTCAGCCCCACTTTTACGCCGGTCGAGCTTCTTCGTTACGTCGCTGCGGACTTAGGACTACAGATCGACTGGAAGGACAAGAGCGACCTGCTGTTAGGGTTGTCCAGGTTTCTCATTCGCCGCCACGAGGAGGGGAAGACCACGGTTCTCGTGATTGACGAAGCGCATCTGCTAAGCCGGGAAGTGTTGGAAGAGAGCCGCCTCTTAAACAACCTGGAAACTAACCGGGGGAAACTCCTGCAAATCGCGCTGATCGGGCAACCTGAGCTGGATGAGAAACTGGACTCTCCACAACTTCGTCAACTAAAGCAGAGGATTGCCTTCCGCTGCCAGTTGCAGCCCCTCAGCCCGATAGAACTGAAGGAGTACATTGTGTGGCGGCTGAAACGGGCTGGGGCCAATGGCAGCCTTCCAGTGTTTCCTGAAAATTCATTGCAGGCAATTCATGAATACTCGCGCGGCTATCCACGCCTGATCAATGCGATTTGCGAAAACGCTCTCATTTCGGCGTTTGCGGCAGGCACTCGCACCGTATCGTTGTCATTTATAGAGGAAGCTTGCAGTGACCTTCGGATCTTTTCCAGTTCGACTGCCACGGGCGGGCAAACAATTGAGAGCAAGACCAGCCATTCATCTGGTCCGGACAACAGAGATCTGTTAGATGAAGCTGTTGCTCCACGCCTCGAGGCTGCAATAGCATCCCATCACGATCCTGTTCAGCCGCCCCCGGAGGGACATTAATGAGCCACGTATTTGACGCCCTGAAAAAGGCCGAAGGTAAGAATAGTGACGGAGCGTATGTTTCTCCGGAGTCCTTTTTTGAAACCATTGAAGAGACAAGCGAGCTAATCGCGGTACCCAGCGAGCGTGCGAATTTAGGACCGGAAAGCCGGCTTGTGGTTTGGAGTAACCCGCGGTCGCTCGGCGCCGACCGGTTCCGGCTGCTCCGGATGCAGCTTCAAAAGCTTCAAGAGCGAGGAAAACTGAAAAAGCTGCTCCTTACTAGTCCCTTCCCTCAGGATGGCAAGTCAACGGTTTCTCTGAACCTCGCCACGGCGTTGGCAGGTCAAGGAAAGCAAAAGGTTCTGCTGATGGAGGCCGACCTGCGATGCCCGTCCTTACTTCTTCGGCTGGGACTTAAGCCCTGGCCAGGCTTGTCGGAATGTCTTCAGTGCGGTTCGGATCCGGTATCGACGCTCCGGCGAATCGAGCCGTTGGACTTTTACCTTCTTCCATCTGGAGCTTCAGATACTAATCCAACGGAACTGTTACAGTCCGAGCGTTTTGCTCAGGTTGTTAAAGATCTCTCGGGATACTTTGATTGGATTCTTATCGATTCGCCACCCACCAGCCCCATTGCTGATACCTTAGCTCTAAAGCAGCAGACGGACGGTTGCCTGCTCATAGCGCGATCAGGAAAGACACCACGAGAAAGTGTAGAGGAGGCGATTCGCCAGTTTGGGCCGGGATATGTGATCGGGATTGTCTTAAATGGACTAGAGGGGTTGGAGCGTGAGTATTCGGAATATTACAGGAAATACTATGGGCAAACCGGCCCGGCGAGTTCTGAGGCAAGCAAAGTCCAAGCGAAATAGGTACAGTTGTTGTCCGCCCCGTTTTAAGCAATCACTCACTGAGATGGATCCTTCCTTTGTGGCACTCGAGGAAGCAGCCTTCACGCGGCCCGGCATGCGCGTCAGAGAATGACGCGCAGAGTTGCACGGCCATACCGGCGGCAGATCAATATAACCCGCCTATGTTGCCTACAGAACTGAAGTCCAATCCGCAACGTGACCGGTGCAACTGACTGGTAGATTACTTCATTACTTCAATCTTTCTATCGAGCTAACCCTAATGAACAACCATCATAAAGGTATCCCCGTTGTTATCGCCGCGGAGGAGCCCATCGTCCGTTACGGAATTCGAAGACTGCTCGAGGCAGAGCAAGACTTGGTTGTCATTGGGGAGGCCGCGGACAGTTTAGAAGCTGTCAGGATGATTCAGGAACTCAAACCCGCCGTCCTTATGCTCGATCTTGCCATGTCTGATTCCGGGTTGAATGTTCTTTCTCGCCTTGCTTCACTACACCCGGGGGTGCGCACGATCGTGATGGTTGCGGCGGTCAAGAAAACCCAGATAGTCAGCGCCTTTAAGTGCGGGGCGCACGGAGTCTTGTTTAAGGACTCCGCTACGCAATTATTGCTCAATTGCGTACGGAGTGTGATCGCGGGACAGTACTGGGCAGGCGAGAAAGAAGTATCCACTATCGTTGACGCAATCCGCGGCTTCATGCTTCACAGTAATGGAGTGCACTCTCCTAAACCCTACGGGCTTACCCCACGTGAGCTGGAAATTGTCGCAACCATTGTGACTGGATGTTCAAACAAAGATGTGGGAAGAAAGTTTTCGATCACTGAGCGTACGGTAAAGCATCATTTGAGCAACATCTATGACAAGCTCGGAGTTTCTAACCGGCTTGAACTGGCCGTCTTCGCCATTAACCACCATCTTGAAGGAAACGACTCTCGACACTTAGATTTATTAAACCGTACAACTACAGAACCAGAATACCAGGAAGCTTGATCCGTGCGTCCGGTCGAGCAAGGAGCCGGTAAGACACCCGTTCAGGGTTTTCCGTTCTAATTTATGAGAACAAGAAATATAGGCTTCGCGCTGTTTGTAGGTGTGTCCTGTTTGGTGTTTTGGGGACCGCTAAGATCGCTCGCGCGCCTTTCATGGGAGAACGACTCCTATTCACACGTCATCCTGATACCGATCATCAGTTCGTTGCTGATTTACTTGGAACGGAAAAGAGTATTCGCCGCCGTTCATCACTGCACGGGGGGTGGAACGCTCTTGTTTGGGGCCGGGATCGTGAGCTTCTACCTTGGCAGAGACCGCTTCTTTTCATTAGACCGGGCAGACAGCCTGGCCCTGTTGACGCTGTCGCTGGTCTTCGTGTGGATAGCCGGCTTCAATTTATTTTATGGCATTCAGGCCTCCCGATCTGCGGTGTTTCCGCTTTTATTCCTTTTTCTGACGATTCCCGTCCCTAGCTTCTTATTGGCCAGAATCGTTCTTGCGCTTCAACAAGGATCTGCTGAGATGCTAGGCGTTCTTTTTAGAATTGCAGGTGTACCCTTTTTTAGAAGCGGATTTGTGTTTTCTTTACCGGGCGTAAACATCGAAATTGCCCGCCAATGCAGCGGAATCAGATCGAGCATAGCTCTTCTTATCACAGTTCTGCTGGCAGGTCACTTCTTTCTCCGGGCCGCGTGGAGGAAGATGTCTTTAATCGTGTTTATCATTCCCATCGTCGTTCTGAAAAATGCTTTGCGCATAGCCACGATTTCGTGGCTATCTGTTTACGTAAACCGGGGATTTCTCACCGGCAGACTTCATCATTATGGGGGAATCCCGTTTTCAGTTTTGTCGGTGGCAATCCTGGCGCCTATTCTCTATTGGCTACAGAGGTCAGAGAAATGCGCTCCAAGGCAAAAGCGGGGGGACGAGGCTGTGCTACCAGAGCATTCTACGGCTCGATAGATCTAGGATAAACTGCCGACCGGCTGTTGCTGCGGCAATTTCGTTTCAGATCAAGGTGGGAGCGGTGTAAATCTAAGGGAAGGGGACTGCTGCCTCAGCTTGATTCGAGTAGGCGCTCTCCACACTTTCGGAATCTAGCGCCGTTGTCACATAGTAGTAAGTCTGGCCGGCCAGCACAGTAGGATCTGTGTATAGGGTAACGGTTATTGGTGAAGAATTGAGTTTTTCATAGGGTCCACCGGCTACCGTCCCGCGATACACGTTGTAGTCAACCACACCGGTGGAAGTGCTAGGCAACCACGATAGGGTTACGGTGTGCTTATTCACTCCAGCCCCAGAGAGCGACGCAACAGTAGGGGAATTGGTGGCATTGCTTACTACGGAAAGTTGACCTGCCACAGGGCCGGCTGTCGTGGGGCTAAACGTGACGCTGAAGCTGATATTCTTCCCCGCCGCCAAGATCAAAGGCAGACTCGGCCCACGAGTGCTGAATCCTGCACCCGTGGTTGTGGCCTGAGAGATTGTCACACTGGCGCTCCCTGGGTTGGTAACAACCACGGGTAGTGTGCTGTTGCTTCCTATCGTGACGTTCCCAAAGCCAAGGCTGGCCGGACTGGCGGAGAGCATCTGTGTACTTCCGACGCCCGAAAGCGTGATGGTAGCGGGCGAGTTGGAGGCATTACTGACGACGGAAATGCTGCCTGTGGCGTTCCCAGCTACTAGCGGGGCAAAGATAGCGCTAAAACTTGCGCTTTGTCCGGCGGCCAGTGTTAAGGGAAGGGAGAGTGCACTAATACTAAATCCGGTTCCGGTAACGGTGGCCTGGGAGGCGGTGACACTGGCTGTGCCTGTGTTGGTCAGGGTGATGGTTTTCGAGCTCTTGAGGTCCAACAGCACGCTTCCATAGCTAAGGGTGGTTGGGCTGGCGGTGAGTGTTTGGGTCGTCGCGGGAATGACAGAAGCGGCAGGGACAAAGACGACATCGACCCAGTAGTTAGTCGCCTGATAACCTTGGGTTGGAAACGCATTGGCGCCGGGGCAGAAGACGCCATTCGGGCCGTCCGTTCCGTTGGCGAGCGCATGGAGCGGCGGGTTATTGTAGGCGGTTGTAAAGTAAGACGGAGAGATGGAGTAATGGCCACCCGGGTCCCAGTAGGATGCCACATAAGTGGTGTTGGCGGCAATGGGCACGGGTGTGGGGAGGTTGACCTGCTGCCAGCCGGAAGCGGTTTTACTCGTGAAGGTGGCGGATGCAAGCAGCTTGCCGGTGCGAGTCCACAAGTAGCCGATGTGAGTACCAGTATTGCCGGGTCCCTTGTAAAACCGGATCGCCGTGATGGTGCCGTTCACATCGGAGCGGAACTTGACGCCAGGTTCATAGGAATAGGAACTCGGAGTGGACGGTGTTGCCGGCGTCACCGTACTGCCCCAGATGCTCGCCCCATATGTCGAGCTTGGCCGGACGAAAGCAAGAATTGCGGCTACTCCAAAAAGGAAGCTGGCCATCCAATACAGATGTGATCTCGTTGCGTGTATACGCTGTTGGACTGAGCCGCGCTGAATGACGTAAGGCACTAGATTCTAGTATCCAAAATCGTGTTCGCGGAAGTGCGGTTTACCTTCCGGGTGGGCTGTTGTTTTCAGAAAGTGACTGCGAGCCTGTTTTATCTAAACTAAAGGCGCCGCGCCGGAGGCCTGCGCTAAAACAGAGGTTTTGCATTGGTGGAGGGCGAGGCAAGCAGGGTCCAATAGCACTGAAGCCCCTCTTCGCATGCATGAAATTAATGTGCGGCTACGGGAAATCTCCTTGGTATTCGTGGGGTGAGCACCCAACTAGCGCATCGTACCCCTCAGTGCTATGCACATAGCCCTCCAGTTAGTTTGTGGCATATAACTGTTTATATTTCTATAAGTTATAGCGCATCTAGCCTTACCCCAAAGCGCGTAATATTTACATGATACTGAGGAAAATTTACCAGTCATTGCGTAAAAAGGTTTACTAGCGCACTTCGCTCATTCAGTTACATAACAGTTGCTTTTCCTCTCCTGAGACTGCCGCGAGCGGCAAAAGACACGAATATCCATTCAATGCCTCTGACGCGACTCCAACGCCGAATAAGATTGCGCGGACGCCCGAGGCGCGGATCGAGACAGCCTGGGAAATGGATACATCGGCGGGCTCTCTTCGCAACGCCAGGTATAACGAGGAGGGGGGTCTCCCACATTGCCCAACAATGAACAGATGCGAGGGACTGCGGATCTTCAGGAGGGAGAGCTGATTAAGCGTTTCGAAGAGCTTGAGGGAAAACTGAGGCGGCTGGAAAGTATTGGTCTCTCCCACTCTGGCTCGCAGGAGGCCCTCGCAGATGTTCAAGACGACCGCTGTCGGGCCGAAGGCAATCCTGATTTGACTGGCCTTCAGGAACCCATCTGCTCATCCCCTGAACAACTGGACGAACAAATTCAGCAGATATCGCATGGCAGCGCTTCGTCCGGACAGAAGAGTTTTGATCAGCCCGCGCCGCAGTCCGCGGTGCGTCACATCATGATCCGTGAGCCAATCGCGCTAATGGACCGACTCCCAGAACGCTGTTTGTCGCCATGGACAACCCAATTTGGTGTTTTTCAAGCCCATGCGATTGAGGAATGCCGGGCAGGGGTGGCCCGGTTGGCTCAAGAGGCCGTCGAGGAGACGCAGGGTCGATTGAACTCCCTAGCCAAAGAGATGATTTCTTTGCTTCATGAAGAGATGAAGAAATCTCTAGACAATTTTACAAATGTTGTGGCGAGCCGGGTGGTGCAGTCTCTGGAACAGCAAATTCAGGCTGCCACGCACCGCAGCGTCGATGCCGCATTAGAGTGCATGAAATCTGTGGCAGTTCAAACCGCGGCTGGGCCGGGAACGAATCAGGAGAGCAGCATCTCTGGGTCCAAGCAGCGCGGTGAAGACTACCAAAGAGAGCCGGTGCGAACGCTCCCTTCTATCGTGGGAGAAATTCAAACCAAGCCAGGGGCGTTACTGAGCGACTTGCAGAACCAAATGCGGAATATTCTGCAGGCGTTCCAGGAACGGGCCTCGAAAGAAGTGGCTGAGCAATTCAGGACAATTGCAAGTGAACTACTGCATCGCGAGATCAAACAACTTCAGGGAGTATATGATACGGAAG
>Ga0307373_10002582_pt1 | contig 32469 bp, 32 predicted proteins | sample OX2MG_FD_202534 | JGI IMG/M metagenome (GOLD analysis project Ga0307373, IMG submission 202534) | Soil microbial communities from Risofladan, Vaasa, Finland - OX-2 | ecosystem: Environmental > Terrestrial > Soil > Coastal area > Acid sulfate soil | place: Finland: Risofladan, Vaasa | collected...
GATCCCACCGACGCCGAGCTGACCATGTTCGCGCAGGTCAATTCGGAGCATTGCCGGCACAAGATTTTCAATGCCGCATTTATCATCGACGGCAAAGCGCAGCCCGATTCGCTGTTCGAGATGATCAAGCTCAGTCATGCCGCCGCGCCCGCGGGTGTGTTGTCGGCCTACAAGGACAACGCCGCAGTGGTGGCCGGCCCCGAGGCGGCGCGCTGGTTTGCCGATGCCGACGGTATCTGGCGCCGGCATCTCGAACCGGTGCATCTGCTGATGAAAGTGGAGACGCACAACCACCCCACCGGCATCGCGCCCGATCCGGGTGCAGCCACCGGCGCCGGCGGCGAGATCCGCGACGAGGCCGCCACCGGGCGCGGCGGCAAACCCAAGGCCGGATTGTGCGGATTTACGGTGTCCAATCTGCATATTCCCGGTTTTGAACAGCCCTGGGAAGTGGCATTGGGCCGGCCGCCGCAGATGGCCAGCGCCTTGCAGATCATGCTGGAAGCACCGATCGGCGCCGCTGCCTACAGCAATGAGTTCGGACGCCCGGTGCTGGCGGGTTATTTCCGCAGCTTCGAGGCCGGGCTCGACGACGGCTCGATCCGCGGCTATCACAAGCCGGTGATGCTAGCCGGCGGCTACGGCAACATCCGCGACGGCCACGTGCATAAACAGCCGGTGCCGGCCGGCGCAAAACTCATTGTGCTGGGCGGGCCGGCGATGTTGATTGGTCTCGGCGGTGGCGCGGCGTCGAGCATGGCCACCGGCAGCAGTACCATCGAGCTGGATTTCGCTTCGGTGCAGCGTGCCAATCCGGAATTGCAGCGGCGCTGTCAGGAAGTCATCGACGCCTGCTGGGCGCTGGGTGAGGCCAACCCGATCCTGTCGATTCACGACGTCGGCGCGGGCGGCCTGTCCAACGCATTACCCGAAATCGTGGATGCCGACGGTCGCGGTGGCCACATTCGCCTGCGGGACATCCACAGCGCCGATGCAGCGCTGTCACCGATGGAAATCTGGTGCAACGAGGCGCAGGAACGCTACGTGTTGGCGGTGGCGCCGGAGTCGGTGACGGTACTGGATCGACTGTGTTCACGCGAGCGCTGCCCCTGGGCGGTGGTGGGTGAGGCGACGGTGGAGGCGCAGCTGCGGGTCGAGGCCGATGCCGGAGTCGAGGCGGTCGACCTGCCGATACCGGTGCTGTTCGGCAAGCCACCACGGCTGCAGCGCGAAGCCCGGCGGCAGCCGACGTCGCTGACTGCGCTGAACACCGCGGATATCGGCGTGGCGGAAGCGGTGGCGCGCGTGCTGCGGCTGCCGGCCGTCGCCGCCAAGAGCTTTCTCATCACCATCGGCGATCGCAGCGTTGGCGGGCTGACCGTGCGCGATCAGATGGTCGGTCCCTGGCAAGTGCCGGTGGCCGACTGCGCGGTGACGGCGATCGGTTTCGAGTCCATCAGCGGCGAGGCGATGGCCCTCGGGGAACGCCCGTTGTTGGTGCTGACCGATGCCGCTGCCTCCGGTCGCATGGCGGTGGCCGAGGCGATCACCAATATCGCCGCCGCACGGATCGATCGTTTGTCCGATATCCGCCTGTCCGCCAACTGGATGGCAGCGGCCGGTTCCGGTGACGAGGATGCGCGACTCTACGACGCCGTGCGTGCCGTCGGCGCCGAACTGTGCACGCAGCTGGGCCTGGCCATCCCGGTAGGGAAGGATTCGCTGTCGATGCGCACGGTCTGGGAACACCAGGGCGCGCGTCGCGTCCAGACTTCGCCGTTGACGCTGAACATCACCGCGTTCGCACCGGTCGTCGATGTGCGCGGTTCACTGACGCCGCAGCTCAGGACCGACCTCGGTGAGACGCGGCTGCTGTTGGTCGATCTGGCTGACGGCCGCAGTCGCCTGGGAGGCAGCGCGCTGGCGCAGGTCTACGGCAAGCTGGGCGGTGCAGTGCCGGATCTGGACGATCCCAAACGGTTGGCAAAAGCCTTCGAGGCGATCCAGTCGCTGGCTGCGGATGACCGGCTGCTGGCGTACCACGACCGCAGTGACGGCGGTCTGTTCGTCACGCTGTGCGAGATGGCTTTCGCAGGACACTGCGGGTTGGACATCAGCCTCGACGGGCCGGGCGAGGACGCGCTGGGCGCACTGTTCAACGAAGAGCTGGGCATGGTGATCCAGATTCACGCGGAGCAGCTTGCGACCGTCCGTGAGCAGCTCGCGCGCGAGGGTCTGCGCGTGGTAGAGATCGGAATGCCTCGATTTGACGATCAACTGAATTTCCGCCGCGGGGATCAGTCGATTTATCAAGCCGAGCGCCGCGATCTGCAGCGGATGTGGGCCGAAACAAGCTATCGCATGGCCGCGTTGCGCGACAATCCAGAATGTGCGCGCGAGGAATATGAAGGTCTGGGCGATGCCGCCGATCCGGGCCTGTCGATGTTGCTGCGCTTTGATGCCAACCCCAAACCCCCGATCCCCAATCTCGGCGGCTACAAGCCGCCGGTCGCAATCCTGCGCGAGCAGGGCGTCAACGGTCAGGCGGAGATGGCCTACGCTTTCGAGGCGGCCGGCTTCACCCCGCACGACGTCCATATGAGCGATCTGCTCGAAGGTCGCTGCAGTCTGGACGACTTCGTCGGCGTGGCCGCCGGGGGCGGTTTTTCCTACGGTGATGTGTTGGGTGCGGGACAGGGCTGGGCCAAGTCGATTCTGTTCAATGCGCGCGCCCGCGACCAGTTCCAGGCTTTTTTTCAACGCAGCGATCGTTTCGTGCTGGGCGTCTGCAACGGCTGCCAGATGTTGGCCGCGTTGAAGGACATCGTCCCCGGCGCGCAACATTGGCCGGATTTCCAGCGTAATCGCTCCGAGCAGTTCGAAGCGCGCTGGACCCTGGTGGAAGTGCTCGAAAGCCGTTCGATCCTGTTCGCCGGCATGGCCGGATCGCGCTTGCCGGTCGCGGTCTCGCACGGCGAGGGTCGTGCCGAGTTTGCCGGGATCGACGCTATCGGCGCGATGCACAGAGCCGGGCAGGTAGCGCTGCGCTATATCGACAATGCCGGCGCTGTTGCCAGCAATTATCCGGCCAACCCCAACGGTTCGCCGCAAGGCATCACCAGTCTGTGCAACGAGGATGGGCGTATTACCATCATGATGCCGCATCCGGAGCGCACTATTTCACCGGTCACGGGTTCATGGTGGCCGCAGCGCTTCGAGCATCACACGCCGTGGCTGCGACTATTCCAGAACGCCAGGAGCTGGGTCGATTGAGCACTTGTTGATGCGACAGGCTTGTCCCCTCCCCGCTTTCGTGGTGCCGATATCGTGATGATCTGTTGGTCGCGCGCACCGATAACACGGAGTATTGTTGGGTGATTGAGCGTAAGCATCACGCAAGAACCCAATCATGGCCCTATGTGAAACAATTGGTTACAGGGCTGTTGTTGCACTAGGCCGAGATTGTAACGGTCGCTATAGTGAAATTGTCTGCTGGCACCGGAGTGCGTTCTGATGTGCCGTAGGCTTTCCAGCTCCGCGACCGGCGGCAACCAGCCCAAAACGGTCATTCGCTGGCGTCAACTGGGTGGCTCTGACTGGCCACAATCGGCCGGTCGTGTGCTCTATCAGGGTCCCCGAAAGCTACCGTTCAACACAAAGGCGGCGGTGCAGCATCTGGCCGGCCGTTCCCGCGCGGGAGCAGTCTTTGAGGTTTGGGCGCAGTAGAACGGAAGGTGCGGTTGAGGCGGAATGCTTCAGCCGGCCGCAAGAGGCAGGGACCAACAGGCGCCGCACCCACAACGGTTGCCCCGAAGTACGGCATGCAGCCAAGCGCTTCGACGGCCGAAGACAGGATATAAACAAAAATCAGGCCGGCCCGATCAGCAGGATTGCCGCCCAGCCGACCATCGGCAGCCAGCCAATCAGCACCGCGAGCACGGTCGCGAACACCAGTGTCTGCAATCGTGAATCAGGCACGACGAACGCTTGTAGAACGGGCGTCGCACGGGACTGTCAACGCTGTGCTCGACGCAATACGTTCGGGAGAGCTGCAATCGGGCGTCGACAGCCGCACATGCGCAGTGTGTCCATATCCTCATCGCTAACGACTGCCGTCGCGCGACGACTTCCAGAGGCTGGCGATGGTCGTCAAGCTCAGTACGCCGATGATTACCGACAACGACAGCCAGATCGGGGTTTCCGGAATGTTCGTCAGCGGCTCGCCGCCGTTGATGAACGGCAGCTCGTTGCCGTGCAATGCTTCGAGAACCAGCTTGATGCCGATGAAGCCCAGCACCACGGCCAGCCCAAGGCTCAGATACACCAGCCGGTCGAGCAATCCGCCGAGCAGGAAATAGAGCTGGATCAGCCCGAGCAGGGCGAAGGCGTTGGTAGTGAACACGATAAAGGGCTCTTTCGTGAGCCCGAAGATCGCCGGAATCGAATCCAGCGCGAACAGGATATCGGTGGCGCCAATGGCGATCATCACGATCAACATGGGTGTGATCACGCGCTTGCCGTTTTTCAGCGTGGTGAGCTGGGAGCCATCATATTTGTCGGTGGCCGGCAGGTATTTTTCGGCCAGCCGCACCAGGATGTTGGGCTTGAATTCCCCTCCCCCGTCGGGTGGGCTGCGGGCGAGTTTATAGGCGGTGTAAAGGAGAAACGCGCCGAAGATATAAAACACCCAGGAAAAATGCTCGATCGCCGCCGCGCCGAGGGCGATGAAAGTCGCACGCAGGATCAGCGCGATCACCACGCCTACCAGCAGCACTTTTTGTTGGTAAGCCTTGGGCACGTCGAACGCGGCCATGATGATGACAAACACGAACAGGTTGTCGACCGACAGGCTTTTTTCCGTGATGTAGCCGGCGAAGTATTCCACGCCGTGCTGGCGGCCCCATACCAGCCACAACCCACAGCCAAAGATCAGCGCGATTACGACATAGAACACCGACCAGCCGCCGGCTTCACGCAACGAGGGCTCGTGCGGCGTGCGTACGTGAGCGAAGAAATCGAATATAAGCAGTGCCAGTATGCCGGCAATAGTGGATCCCCAGACCCAGAGAGGTACGCCCATCAAACTGTTCCCGCAAAAAAACCTAGTCAGGTTATGAGATTTCCCCAAAACCGGGGCAGTCCAGAGTTTACACGGAAGTGTCCGTAATATCGGGCTAGAACCCCCCTCTTTCTGGTCGTCCCAAAGCGATCGTTGCAAACCTGCCGTAACGCGCGCACTCGCGTTGACTCCTCTCGATGGTGCACTTACACTCGTCTTCCCATTGGGGAGTAGCCGCCTTCGTTCATTAGAAGGGGTCGTGTCAACACACTTGGTCTAACGGACCATGGCGCGGTCGGTCGATATGACTTGGCGAGACCATTGGTACCGGTGTTCGTTCGTGGGTCGGACGAGGACGCTGGCGCCACTGGTTCTTCGTCTGGCCCCCAAGGTTCCATATGTCGCCCATGCTCCTGGCCATAGCGCTCCTTCTCGGATCCGCTGTGGTGATCTATCTGGCCTGCGAATATTTCGTCAACGGCGTGGAATGGGTAGGCCGCAAACTTGCGGTTAGCCAGCAAGCGACCGGCTCCATCCTGGCAGCCTTTGGCACCGCCCTTCCTGAAAGCGCCATCACCTTTATTGCGGTGGTTTTTGGTGCCTCTGCCGAGCAGAAGTCGATCGGCGTTGGAGCAGCACTCGGTGGGCCACTGGTCTTGGCGACCATCGCCTACGCCGTGGTCGGTGTAACGCTTCTGATATGCCGTAGACACCTACCTCGCACCGACCGCGTGCGTCACGATTTCGTGCGTCTCAGCCGCGATCAGGGATGGTTCCTGGTCATCTTTGCAGTGAAAATTGCCTTGGGCTTGGTGATGTTCGCCTACAAGCCTTGGCTCGGCGTTTTGTTTCTGGCTGCCTACGGCGCATATTTCTGGAAGGAGATGCGCGGCGAACAGGATGAGGATGAAGGCGAGCCCGAACCACTCAAATTGACACCGGAGCAGTTGACCCCGGCGACGTGGGCGGCCGTGACGCAGACGCTCGTGGCGCTGGTGGTGATTTTTGCCGCTTCCCACTTTTTCGTCGGGCAGCTTGATGCGCTCGGACCCATGCTGGAAATCAAACCCCAGTTGCTTGCATTGTTGCTCAGCCCGATCGCCACCGAGCTGCCCGAGACATTGAATGCCGTCATCTGGGTACGCCAAGGCAAATACCGGCTGGCGCTGGCCAACATCAGCGGTTCCATGATGATTCAGGCCACGGTGCCCACTGCCTTTGGCTTGTTTTTTACGCCATGGATCTTCGACAAGTCCCTGATCCTGGGTGCTGGCATTACTTTCATCGCCGTTGTGATTATGTTCCTTGCCTTCCGGCGAGGCGTCATTTCGCGCGCACTGCTGGCTTCTATGGCAGCGTTCTACGGGCTGTTCGCGGTACTTCTGGTGGTGTTCCATCTGGGATGACGTGCGATCAGTGCAGGGTCGCACGGGCCGCCTGGGTCGTGCGCCGCTCGTGGTTGCTTTGCGCGCGTGTTGGTATGCCTCACCTGTCAATGTGCCGGGTGGCGTGCCTCCTCGAAAGCGGACTGCCGCGAACGTCGCCTTCGTGCCGGACAGCGACCATTCAACGATCAACGGTCACTGATCGGCCAAGGCAAGTCAATGCCAGTGGTCGGTGGCAATTGCGCCGATCACGTCGCTGGCAGTAATGACGTGCGTGGTCTTGCCGATCAGGAATTGTGGGAGGTGCTGAGAGCCGCCAGGCCAAGTGTGTCCGCCACCTTCAATTCGATAAAGTGTCACGTGGACGTCATCACGACAGTCGGCCCAGTCAATCCGATTCAAGCGAATCTCACCGACTGTAGTGCCCTCACTCGTTTGCGGCTTCTCCGCACAGCCGTCCCGTTTTGCCCAGTCCGCCATCGTCGCGACAACGGGCATCACGGCGCCGCCGTCGGGAATATGGATGTGGCCGCCTGCGTAGGGATCGATCGGATCAGCCGTGCCGTGGAAAGCCACGACCGTCAGCGGTCGCGATGGATGACACTCCGGCTGAAACGACGGTGCGAGCGTCCCGCTAACCGGCATGATCGCATGGAGTCGCTCCGCCATCCGGCAGCCGAGCCACTGCACGAGGTGCGCCCCGTTCGAGAATCCCGTGAATACGACACGCGCGGAGTTGATTGAGTACTCCCGTTCTAGACGATCCAGCAGCGCACCGGCGAACGCCGCGTCGTCCACGCCTGCCTGATCCGCCGGCGAATCCACACCGGCCGCCCATGAGCGATCCACGCCTTGGGCGTACACCACGATAAAACCCAGCTTGTCGGCGACTGCGTCGAGCTTGGTCAGGCGCGCCATGTTTGCGGCGGAGCTACCATGTCCGTGAAAGGCCACGACCAGCGGAACGGACTTGCCCGCGTGATAGCCCGATGGCAGGTGCACCAACCACTGGCGAGCTCGTTCGCCGATCATCGCACTCTGCGACAAATCCTGTGCAGCGGCGCCTCCTGTCGCAACGAACGTCAGCGCGACTAGCACGCAGGACACGAGCACCCGAGGCCATTGGTTGGACACTCGCGGACGGCGCAAATCATTCGGGCACTGTGCTTGGCTCGTATGGCGAACGCACAACCGTTGCGAAAGTTGCAAACGCATAACGAATCTCCTGGCTTGCATATCTAGCGCAATCACCCTTCGGCGCCGTATCGTAAGCTAAGGCGCCGGCCGCTCCAAAAGCAGACAGTTACCACTGACAGCGATGGGTCGATTGCGGCCGTTGCCGAGGCCGTGTCGCGCGCTGCCGGTGGCGATTTCCGCCATCGGGAACATACCAAATTGCAGGCTATCGTCCGTGGTGTCCACGAAGCGGTACTTGATGCCCAGCTCGACGTCCCCGATGCCGGTCGCGACGTTGCCATGTGCCGGCACGTTCCACGCCAACGGCACGACGATATGGAACTGTGTGTTCGGCAAGATGCCACGGTTGTATTCAATGGCGGGACCCGCAATCGCGTTAGTTCCGGCAGCGTGATCGAGCGTTGCGAACACGTAGAACTCGTTGTAACCAAAATCCACCGGCGTGGGATCGTCGGTTAGGAACGGCGACCCTGCGGCGCAAGGTGACGTGCCGGCCAGCAGTGCGCACAGCGCGATGACAAATAATCGCCGCACCGCATCCTCACGATATGCTGATCTTTCAGGCGATGCCCTACCATTTCGTCGCACCCCGTTCGCTGGTGTGCAGAAGGCCGGCACACAATTGATGTCGATCATTGAACAGCCGGCGAAATGCCAGCAGAATCACGCCGAGCGTACCCAGTGCGGTGGCGGCTGCGATCATAAACATGATCACGATCTGGTAGCGTGCTGCGTCGGCTGGCGCCACGCCTGCCAGAAGCTGGCCGGTCATCATACCCGGCAGACTGACCACGCCCATCACCATCATGGCGTTGATGGTCGGAATCATGCCGGTGCGCAGGCTGGTACGGATCAGCGGGTGAGCTGCTTCCCAACGCGTGGCGCCGAGCGCGAGGTCATTCTCGATGATGTCGGTCTCCCGCGCGATGCCTTCCATGAAACGGTCCAGCGCCAACGATACGCCAGTCAGAATATTCCCCAGTACCATGCCCAGCAGCGGGATGGTGTACTGCGGCGCATACCAAGGTGAGACATCGACGATGCCGAGTACGCCGGCACCTGTAACTACGAACGCCGAGCCCAGGATGGTGATCATGCTGTCTCGATAGACGCCAACGAAGCGCCGCCCTGTGCGGCGCACCGCAGCGATGCCGGCCAATGCCGACATCACCAGACCGATGCCGACTACCGGCAGGGGAGTCTTCAGTTCGAACACCGATTGTAGGATGAATCCGACCAGGATCAGTTGAACCAACATGCGTGCGCTGGCCACCAGCAGGGATTGCGCCAGTCCTAGGCGAAGCCAAACCGAGATCCCCACGTTGATCAGTATCAGTGTGGCGGCCAGCGCCAACTGTGCGTTGCTGAGACTCAGGTAATCGGTATTCACGACGCGGGCTCGAGCGTAAGCAGGCGGTCGGCAATCCGTTCTAGCTGTGGACGGTCGTGGCTTGTCCAGATGTACGCACGATCAGGTGACGCGCTGACCCAGTGCACGATCAGATCCTCGATTGCGCGGACGGTCGTGCTGTCGAGCGACGCGGTGGGTTCATCAAGCAACAACACGCTGGGCGCCACCAGCAGCGCGCGCACCACGGCGACGATTTGTGCCTCGCCTCCGGACAATCGTTCAGTGCGCTGGTGGAGAAAGGTCTCGTCCCGTCCCGTCCCACGCAACAGCTCACGCACCTGCCCGTCCGGGAATCCGCGCTTGCGCCGCGCGTGAAAAGCGAACGGCGCGCGCAGCGCAGCTTCCACGGTGCCTTCGCGCCAAGCCGGGCGCTGTGGCACATACACCACGCGTGCGCGATAGGCCGGCATTGACCAGTGAGATAGCGCGCGGTCATCGAACACGAGCTCACCGGACTGCAGCGGTTCCAGCCCCGCCAATGTGCGCAGAAGCAGGGTCTTGCCACTGCCGGATGGTCCGGTTACGCCGAGGCGCTCACCGGCGCGGAGTGTCAGTTCGAATCCCTGCCAAAGGATGCGCGATTCAACCCGAAAGCTCAGACCGCTTGCTTTGAGCAATACGTCAGGAACGGCCGGTGGGTGCCCAGCTCGGGGCAGGTCCTGAAAATCGCTGAAAACGGAAGAAAAGCTGAGCATAGGAATGTAAGTAGGTGACGACCCCAATAGTGAGCCAAGTCAACCCAATGAGGCCAGACGATGAAGCAATGTGTCTGTCTGGTCGCTTGCCCAGGGCGTCACAATGACGCGTTTGTGGGGCAAATGCGATCGACCCATGCATCAGAAGCCATACGTAATGAAGGCGCCGCACTCATGTTCGGGGAAAATTTAGTAATCGTCGCAACACTGTATTTCTAGAGCCAGATGTCACACACAGGTTGTTCTGGTTGGCTTGGTCACCAATTACCCCTGAGTTCACGCTAGCGACCTGCAGGCCCCCGCGCGTGCAGTCTGCGGTACACGCCCACTGCAGCACAAGCTGGCGGCATGGGGGAGGGGCCGTGAGTGCCTGCAGATTGAGCGACGTGGGTCGCCTGGTGGCTTGCCGCTACATGACAGGCTGTAGAGGTCGTGGCTCATGCGGGAGCCGGTGGTGACCAGTCTCCCGAAAGCGGACTGTCACGACTGGCTGCAACGGGTCGGCAGCAACCGGTCTACGCAGAATCCTGACAGGCCGCTTCTGGCACGAAGTGATCGTTCAACAGTCAGCCGGAGCGATTTGTAGAGGCTGGGCGGGAAAATCTGGATTTAGCTGTTCTGAATCTGAAAAATGATTCAGAGAAATCCGGGACATTTGTTGCGCTACGTTGAACCGACGCGTTCGCAGCCACAGCGGGTCTGAACGACAACGTCGCGTCTGCAGGATTTATCGTTTGTGTCGCACCGGTTCAATAGTGCGGGTACTGGTGTAATCCAGTCCCACGCTGGCGGCGTCGGAAGTGGTTGCTTTCGGGGCTACGGTGCTGGCGTAGCCGCGCTGGCTGGCGCTGTGTCGTCGTCGCCAGCGTCAGGGATCAGCTCAAGGTCCTCCTGTGGCGGATTGCCGTCGTAAACCAGCGCTCGGCGATGTTGCAGATAGGCAGAGCGCACGAAGATGTAAGGGTCGAATTGTGATTCCAGCAGGCTTGTGGTGCCCAGCAGGTTGGCGCGCAGATTCACCAAAAACAACGCGTCGACGCTGTATTTGGGCAGGTCGTAGCGGCCGGGAAGGAAATAGGTGGCTGAGAGGAATTGATCGGCGCCGAAGCCCACCAAGTCACGATTGTCGGACGGGCCCAGCAACGGCAGCATCAAGTACCAGCCGGGGCCCACGCCCCAGTAGCCCAGCGTCTGCCCGAAATCCTCATCGTGTGCGGGCAAGCCGACGCGACTGCCGACGTCAATCAGGCCTCCGATGCCATAGATCGAGTTGACTACGAAACGGGTGAGGTCTGTACCACTCTGCATAAATTTGGCCTGCAGAGCATCGTTGACGATGACCTTGGGATAGGCCAGGTTGGCAAAGAAATTGGTGACAGCCGTGCGCGCAAAAACCGGCACCACATCGACGTAGCCTTGAGCGACCGGTTTTAGTGCGTATTGGTCCAGCTTGGTGTTGAAGGTGTAGATGGGGCGGTTGATTGACTCCAGCGGGTCAGCAGGATCGCTCGGCGGCGTGTGCGCGCAACCCTGTAACAAGGCTGCGGCCAGCAGTGCAGTGACGATGACGGTGATTTTCATTGCATCCTTCCCCACAAACGATCCATTACAAAACCAACACATGAACAACGGCAATAGCCGCGCAGGCTGCAGCTCGTGTTGAGCCGGGCACTACTCCGGCACGTATCTCTCTGAACTTCGCAACGAGACCCGAGCTCTGTTTACGCAGCTACACCGAGTGCGCCTATTGTAGCCAAAGCGGGGTAGTATTTTACGGTCGCATCAAGGGTCCACGAACCGCAAGAGCGGTTCTACCTTGAAGAAATTCGCCAACGCCCTGACCTGAGGTGAGGCGCCGTAAATCTCCAAGCTTCCCCCGATTTTCTGTGCGCGCCGCGACAGCTCCAGCAGCAGGGATATACCGACGCTGTCCATGCTTTTGATCGCTGACAGATCGATCTTCCCGGCGCTGACGAACTGATGGCTGCCGGACAGAATCTCGACGACCCGGCTGAAATTCAGCGGGCCTTCGATGCGCGTCATGGCCGTAGCTTGCATCACCGGTTCAGCTCGCGGGTTTTGGCTTGGTCATCTGCCCGCTCTGCATGCGTTTGATCACCGCATCCAGCCCCGAGCGCTTCACGTCCGCGGTGATCTGTGAGCGGAAATTCAGCGCCAGTGAAATGTTGTTGACGGTAATGTCGTAGATCTTCCAGTCGCCGTCGATTTTGTGCACGGAAAAGCTGATCGGATATTTCTGGCCGGTGTCCTGCACCAGTTCGGTATTCACGGTAGCCCGCTTGGCATCGGCGTCGACGCGCGAAGGTTTCCATACCACTTTGGTCGATTCGGCGTTTTCCAGCAGCGCGTTGGCGTAAGAGCGGATCAACATGGTTTTGAACGCAGACTGGAATTCCTTGCGTTGGGTCGGCGTGGCGGTGCGCCAGTAGCGCGCCAGAACTATTTGTCCGATATAGGGCACGTCAAAGCGTGGCACCACGATTTTGTCGACCACCTCGTAGAAGGATGCGGGGTCGGCCTTGTACTGCTTGTGATTCTTGTGGATCAGGCTCTGTAGCTGTTCGACCGCACTGCGCAAGCTGTCCTCCGGATCTTGCTGGGTGGCCGCATGCACGGTGCTGGCGGCAAACAGCAAAAAGCTGAGCGATATCAATAAGCGTTTGATCATGATGTTCCTCTTTACGAGTTCTTTCACGGATTTAATGTGATGTTGAAGCATCTGCCGCCGGTGCGGTGTTGGCATCCGGCGATGATTTGCTGTTCTTCTGCGTCATATTGACCAGGAACTGGCCGATAACGTTCTCCAATATGAAAGCTGATTGAGTGAACATGATGTGGTTGCCGTTTTTCAGCGAATCCGGCGCGCCGCCCGGATCAATGCCGACATACTGTTCGCCCAGCAATCCCGCGGTGAGAATCTTGGCTGCGGAATCGGTGGGGATGTCGTTATGTTTGTCGCTGATCGTCATACTCACAACGGCTTGGAAGGTCTTGGGGTCGATACGGATGCCGGTGACGCTGCCGATACGGACGCCGGCCAGCTTTACAGAAGTGCCCGGGCTGAGGCTGCCGATGTTATCGAAATCGGCGGTGACGGTGTAAGTACCGCCGCTGCCGACGGAGTTGACGCTGGCGACACGGAACGTCAACACGAATACGGCGGCTACTCCGAGGCAGACGAAGAAGCCGACCAGCATCTCTAGTGCGCGTGATTGCATATCAATTCGCTCTCCAGCCAATAGACCATTTTTTGCCTGAGTCCTGCATGAATATTTTCGTCATTCATCATCGGAACATGAATGCCGTCAACACGAAATCCAACCCCAAAATCGCCAGCGACGAGGCCACTACGGTCGTGGTGGTGGCATTGGAAACGCCTTCCGAATTGGGCGCCGCGTGATAGCCCTGATAGACCGCGATCCAACTCACGGTGACGCCGAACACCAGGCTCTTGATCAGGCTCTGCCAGATGTCCAGCGGCGTCAGATTGGCGTGAATCTGCGACCAGTAGGCGCCGGGATCGACCCCCAGCAACTGCACCCCGATCAGATAGCCGCCGGCTACGCCGATCGCCATCACCGAAAAGATCGACGCCAGCAGCGGCATGGCGATGACGCCGGCCAGAAAACGCGGCGCGACGACGTAGCGCATTGGATCGACCGCCATCATCTCCATGCCCGAGAGCTGGTCGGTTGCACGCATCAGGCCGATCTCGGCGGCCAGCGCCGAACCGGCGCGACCGGCGAACAACAATCCTGTCACCACCGGCCCGAGTTCGCGGATGACGGTGAAGGCGACGAAGATGCCCAGTGAGGCACCGGCACCGAAATTCGACAACGTGCGGTAGCCCTGCAGCGCCAACACCATGCCGACGAAACTGCCGGAGATGACGATAATCACCAGCGACAGTGTGCCGACCATGTAAAGCTGGCGTAGAAAGATGCGTGGCCGTCGCGCCACCGCCGGTATCGCCGCCAGCAGGGCGAAGAAAAACAGGGTGGCGCGGCCCAGTCCCGCAAGAAAGTCGCGCAGCGCGACGTAGATTTGTCTCATGCGCGCGTCGTCTCCGTCTGCAGGCCGAGATCCTGCGCCAGAGACGGCGCCGGGTAGTGGAAAGCGACCGGGCCATCGGGTTTGCCGTCGAGAAACTGGCGCGCGCGCGTCTCGGTCGATTCCCGGACCTGATCCGGCGTTCCCCGCACGATCACTTTTCCGCCCGACAGCACGTAGACCTGATCGGCGATCGACAGCACTTCGGCGACGTCGTGGCTGACGATGATGGAGGTCAGGCCCAACGCGTCGTTAAGGGTGCGAATCAGGCGCATCAGCACGCCGAGGGAAATCGGGTCCTGGCCGGTGAAGGGTTCGTCGTACATCACCATTTCCGGGTCCAGCGCGATGGCGCGGGCTAATGCCACGCGCCGCCCCATGCCGCCGGACAGCTCGTTGGCGGCGAGATCGCGCGCGCCGCGCAGTCCGACAGCTTCCAGTTTCATCAGCACCAGATCGCGGATCATCGACTCCGGCAACTGCGTGTGTTCGCGCAGCGGGAAAGCGACGTTTTCGAATACCGACAGATCGGTCAGCAGCGCGCCATTCTGGAACAGCATGCCCATGCGTTTGCGCAGGTTGTAGAGTCCGCTGCGCGATTGCTTGTGCACGTCGACGCCGCCAAAACGGACGCTGCCCGACGCGGGGCGAATCTGGCCGCCGATCAGGCGCAGCAGGGTGGTCTTGCCAGTGCCTGACGGCCCCATGATGGCGGTGACCTTGCCGCGTGGAATGTCGAGATCGATGTGGTCGAAGATCAACCGCGAGCCATAGCCGAAGCACAGCTCGCGGACCTCGACCAGAGGCGTCGAGTTATCGTGCTGGGATGGGGGCGTAGGCGAGTTCATCGGAGTGGTGGCGTGTACGGGGCTGACCGCGCGGTCAGACTATATCAAGATGCGGTGCATTACTCAGCAGGTAAGAGATGTTCAGCTTTGACGCCGAGCTGGTGCCGCAGTTGCGAGACGATCTCACGGCCGACCACGCGGCAGTCCGCTGGCCCGCCCAGATCTCGCACCTGGGTGACGCCCAAACCGGCATAACCGCAGGGGTTGATGCGCGCGAATGGCGACAGATCCATGTCGACGTTCAAGGCCAGACCGTGATAGGTGCAGCCGCGGCGCACCCGCAAACCGAGTGCGCCGATCTTGCGGACTTCGACCCTGCCGTCGAACGCGTGTCTCACGTACACGCCGGGTGCTTCACGTCGCGCAAAGGCCTGGATCGAGTAGGCCGACAGTGTGTCGATCATGGATTGTTCCAGACGCGAGACCAGACTGCGGATACCGAAACCCAGACGCTGCAGATCCAGCAGGCAGTAGATCACCACCTGTCCGGGTCCGTGATACGTGACCTGGCCGCCGCGATCACTCTGGATCACCGGAATATCGCCCGCCGCCAACACGTTTTCCGCCCGTCCGGCCTGACCCTGGGTGAACATCGGCGGGTGCTGCAACAACCACAGTTCGTCGGCGGTGTCGGTATGCCGGCTGTTGGTAAAGGCCCGCATGCGCGTTTGTGTTTCTAGGTAATCGCAGCAACCCGGTTCCCGCAGCAGTAGAGGGGTCGAAGCCATCGGCCGTCAGATCGACAGCAGGACACCGGGGGCATTGCGCAGCGCAGTGCCGATGCGCAGGATCTGTTCCGCATCGACTGCGGTGAAGCTCAGGGTCAGGCAGGTGTAGGCGCCGGAACTCGACAGTCTGCGCTGAATCCGCAGCGCCGCTCCTGCTGCCAGTTCGTCACGTACCCGCACTTCGACCTGGGCTTCGTTCGCCGTATCCGGTCTGAGAAACACCTTGACCGGAAACGTACAGGGATACTCCAGTTCGCAGGCATCCACTTCAGTGCCCATATCGGTGCGGGCCCAGCGCGGATGCAGCAGCAAGCTGATGTTCTGTACGCTGCATCGGGTTCAGCCTTTTATCCACAACCGGATTTGATCGGCAGCGCGGTGCATCAGACCGCCGACAGCATCGTCTTGCAAAGCGACCAGCGGTACCGTCTTCAGTGCCTTGCCGTCCAGCATGATGGTGGCTTGGCCGAGCACCTGACCGGCTTTTACGGGTGCCAGCACCGGCTCGTTGATTTTCGGCACGATCTGCAGATGGTCGTGGCTGCCGCTCGGCAGTCCCAGATACACAGGCTCGAGGGTGCCGATCGGAAGCTGTTCGGTAGTGCCTTTGTAGACCCGAATTTTCAACGCCGGTGACTTGGCGCCGAACAGGGCGTCAGTCTCGAAAAAACGGTAGCCGTAGTTGAGCAGCGCTTCGTTGGCGCGTGCGCGTGCGCTTTCCGAAGGAGTTCCCATCACCACCGAGATCAGCCGACGGCCGTTGCGCTTTGCCGATGCCAGCAGGCAATAGCCGGCGTCGTCGGTAAAGCCGGTCTTGACGCCATCGACGGACGGGTCCTGGAACAGCAATTCGTTGGTGTTGGGCTGGGTGATCTTGTTGTAGGTGAAGTGTTTTTCCGAGAACATCGGGTAGTACTTGGGGAAGCGCTGGATCAGGTTCCGCGCCAGGATGCACAGGTCATGCGCGCTGCTGTAGTGGTCGGCTATCGGCAGGCCGTTGACGTCGGAGAAATGGGTGTCTTTGAGACCCATACGCTTGGCGGTCTGGTTCATGAGCTGAACGAACGCCGATGTGCTGCCAGCCACATGCTCGGCCAGAGCCACCGCAGCGTCGTTGCCGGAGGGCACGATCAGGCCCTGCAGCAGGTCGTCGACGCTAACGCGAGTGCCGACTTTAATGAACATCTTGGAAGCGGAGTTGCCTGGCATCCAGGCCTTGCGGCTGATCAACACAGTGTCGTCCAGATGAATGCGTCCCTTCTCCAGTTCTTCGAACAGGATATAGGCTGTCATGATCTTGGTCATGGACGCCGGGGACAAATGCTCGCCGGCATTGTCGCTGGCGAGAAAATCGCCGCTGGCGTAATCCATCAGCGCGTAGCTCTTGGCCTCGAACTGCGGCGGGCTGGGAACAAACCCGGCGTGGGCCGACAAGGGGAGCAACAGGGACAGACACAGAATCAGAAACTTCATAAAACGGAGGCTCAACGTGGGGGAGAGGAGAATGAAAGGTGCCCTAGCAGCCGGTCGGATTTTCTGTGGATAGCTTAAAAGTGAGTAAAAAACCAGCAGAAGTTTGCGTCCTACGCGAAAACCCGATCACTTCACGTATTCCGAAATACGTTTATGCGATCTACGGGCGAGTCCAAGTGCCAAGTCCGACAGGCGGCTAGGGCAGCCACCGCTAGCGTTCGACGGGTAGCGAAGAAATATTGAGTGCCAACAACTGTTCACGCATGACCTGGCGTGCGTGCTGGTCGCTGAACGGACCCACCAGCACGCGCGTGGCAGTGGCATTCTCTTGCTCCACGCTGCGCAGTGTCAGCCGAGTCACGCCATTGTCCTGCAGGCGGTCGCGTAGGCTGGCGGCGTTGATCGGGTCGCTAAATTTTCCCACTTGCAGGTACAGGTTGGTGGAGATGTGGCTATCACTGCGTTGCGGATGATACGCCGTTGCAATCTGTCCGGAGGCACTAGCCGAATCTGTCGGCGCGAGCTCTGTTGGCGTTTTTTGTGGAGTCAACAGCCGTACTCGGACCCGGGTCGATCCCTGTTTGAGCATGCCAAGACGGGCGGCGGCGGCATAGGACAAATCGATGATGCGGTTGTTGTGAAAAGGTCCGCGATCATTGACTCGCACCACCACGCTTTTGCCGTTGTTCAGATCGGTGACCTTGACGTAGGAGGGAATCGGCAGCGTCTTGTGCGCGGCGGTCATCTTGAACATGTTGTAGGGTTGGCCGCTGGAAGTGGGCTTGCCCTGGAATTTCTTGCCGTACCAAGAGGCGCGGCCTTCCTGCACGAAGCCCTGCGCATCCTGCCGGTTGCGCACATGGTAGACCTTGCCGAACACCTCGTAGCTGGGCGGATTGCCCAAAGCACTTTCGGGCTCGACGCGCGGCACGGCGTCGGGCGTCTGCATGATATCCGCAGGGATCGAATCTGCGGGCGGGAATCCATCCTGTTCCGGCGTGGGTTCGCTCGGACCCTGCACCGGCCGATCCAATTGATCCAATTGGGCGGATTGCGTCTGCCGCGTCGGCAAGTTGCCACATCCCGTCAACAGCAAGCCGGTCATCAGTGCCGGCAGCGCCAGCTGCAGCAAACGCTGCAGCACGGCCCTCACTCGCCCGTACCCTGTGCAGCGACCAACGCCGCCGCCAGTTGCGACACCGCCATCGCATAGAAGATGCGTGGGTTGTAGGACATGATCGAATAGAAGTTATGTAACGTGATCCAGTTCTGCGGGCCGTGACTGCCGTCGAGCCGCACCAGTCCGGCATTCAGACTGCCCCGCAAAGGCACACTGGCCGTGATCCCGTCGTGCTCAAGCCCGGCGATGGTGGTGGTCATGTGCCTCTGGTTGATGGCGATGTCGGGTGGGAGTGTGCCATTGATATGCGCTGGTGTCATCACTAGCATGCCGCGTTGCCATTCATTTTCGGGGCGATAGTTGCGCAGGTAGTTGGCGATGCTGCCAATAGCGTCCGCTGCCGACCACAAATTGACGACGCCGTTGCCGTCGAAATCGACGCCCAGGCGCAAGTAATTGCTGGGCATGAACTGGGCAGAGCCCATGGCGCCGGCATAGGAGCCTTTGAGTTGGGTCGGATCGAGGCGGTCATCGCGACACAGCACGAAAAATTGTTCCAGCTCGCTGAGAAAGAACGACCCGCGGGTGGGATGCTTGAAGCCCATCGTCGCCAGCGCGTCTAGCACCCGCACGTGGCCGGTGTTGTTCCCATACTTTGTTTCCACGCCCAGCACGGCAGTGATCACGGCAGCGGGTACGCCGTATTCCGCCTGTGCTTTGGCTAGCCATTGCTTCTGCGCCTGCATGAAGGCCAGACCGTTGGCGATGTTGGCGGCATTGATATGGATCGGCGCGTATTGATCCCAACTCAGCGTGCGTTCCTTAGCGTGCTGTTCGGCGCGGATCAGTTGCGGCAGGAGTTGGGCATCGGCCAGTGCGCTGCGGACCCGATCCAGTTCGGCGGGGGTGAAGCCGGCTTGGTCGCGCAGCTGCGCCAGCAGCGCGGGCACCTGCGGAGCCTTGCTGAAATCGGCGCGAACTGGCAGACAGCAGAACAGTATCAGGACCCCGAGCAGAACTCTTAGTGGGACTCTCATCAGTTGACCAAGAGCTTTCGATGGGTGTGAATGGACATCAGCATACCAAAGCCGGCCAGCAGACTCACCATCGAGGTGCCGCCGTAGCTGACCAGCGGCAGCGGCACGCCCACCACCGGCAGCAGGCCGATGACCATACCGATGTTGATGAACACGTAGACCATGAAGGTCATGCTCAGGCTACTGGCGAGCAGGCGCTGGAAGCTGTCCTGGCCGCGCATGGCGATCACCATGCCGCGGCCGACGATGCAGACGTACAGCGTCAGCAGCACCAGCGCGCCGATCATGCCCATCTCTTCGCCGTAAACCGAGAAGATGAAGTCGGTGTGGGCTTCGGGCAGAAAATCGAGCTTGGCCTGAGTGCCCATCAGCCAGCCCTTGCCCCAGAATCCGCCGGAACCGATGGCGATCTTGCTCTGGGTGATGTGGTAACCCGCACCCAGCGGGTCGAGTGCGGGATTGAGGAAAGTCAGCAGGCGGGCCTTCTGGTAATCGTGCAGATTGAACCAGAGTATGGGTGCCGCTGTGGCTGCGGCTGCCAGTGAGATCAGGATCCAGCGCCAACGCAGCCCACCGAAATACAGTGTCAGCAGGCCGGCCACCAGCACCAGCACCGCGGTACCCAGATCGGGTTGTACCGCGATCAATGCGGTCGGCCCCAGGACCAGACCCAGTGCCGCCAGCGTCGCCAACGGCGACGGCGGCAGACTGCGGCCATGCAGAAAGGCGGCGATGGCCAGCGGCATCCCCAGTTTCATTAGTTCCGACGGCTGAAACCGGAAGCTGCCCAGTTCCAGCCAACGTTGTGCGCCCTTGCTGTGATGCCCGAGTACCAGCACTGTGATCAGCAGCACCAGCGTCACGCCGTATAACCACGGTGCCGCGCGGTGCAAAAATTCCGGAGGGGTCTGCGCCAATGTCAGCATGATGACGATGCCCAAGGCCAGGCGTTGGGCCTGGTTCACCACGATATCGATCGACTGATCGGCGGCCGAATACAGCGTGAACAGGCCGATCACGCAGACCAGCGTCAGCAGTCCGAGCAGCCACAGATCGACGTGGCGGCGCAAAAATCGCCGTAGCCAGCTTACCCGCGGCGTCTCGTGCGAATCGATTACGGCACTCATGGTGAACGTCCGACATTTGCGGCCGAGGCCGAGGCGTTGTTTTGCTGAGCGACCTCATCGCCGCTTGGCGGTTTGGTGCTGAAGTCAACTTTTCCCAGCAGGTCCATGTCCATCAGTTTGCGGGCAACGTCGGCGGCGGTGTCGCCGCCGTGCACGTCGTGTTCGGCCACCACCGCGATTGCGATCTTTGGATGGTCGGCGGGGGCGAAGGCGATGAACAGACCATTGTCGCGCAGCTTGAACGCAATCTCGGACTGATTGTGTTGCGAGCCGACGTTTTGCGCCATGCCTATCACCTGCGCCGAGCCGGTCTTGGCGGCGATGCCATAGGGCGCATTATGGCCGATGCGGTAGGCGGTGCCGTGGGGTTGTTGCGCAGCGCGTTCCATGCCGTCGACTACTTGGGTCCAATCGTCGGGGTTTTCGGTCGGGATGACGGGCAGCGGTTCCGGGGTCACGGCGGTGATCTGGCCCGTGGTCGGGTCGCCGAGCGCATGTGCGATATGCGGTACGAAGCCGGCACCGCGCATGGCAATGCGTGTCGTGGCTTGCGCCAACTGCAGTGGCGTCACTTTCCAGTAACCCTGGCCGATGCCGATATTAAGGGTTTCGCCCGGATACCAAAGATGGTGGAGATTGCGTTTTTTCCAGGTCGCGGAAGGCAGCAGGCCATGCCGTTCGTTGGGCAGGTCGATACCGGTATCACGGCCGAAGCCGAATGGCGCCAGCAGCTTGTCGATGCGATCGATGCCCAGACCGATGGCAACATTATAGAAAAACACGTCGCAGGATTGCTGAATGGCTGTCTGCAGATCGATCATACCGTGACCGGAGCGTTTCCAGCAGCGGAAGCGGCGAGTGGAACCCGGCAGCGTGAAGTATCCGGGACAGAAATAATGTGTCTTGTCAGTCAGCGTGCCCGATTGCAGTCCGGCGTAGGCCATGAACGGCTTGATCGTCGAACCCGGCGCATAAGTTCCCTGCAACGCGCGGTCGTAGAGCGGCTGGTGTGGGTTTTTCAGCAAGCTCTCGTAATTGGCTTGGGTCAAGCCGTTGACGAACAGGGTCGGGTCAAAGCCCGGCTTGCTGACCATTGCCAGCACTTCGCCGTTGCGCGGGTCGATAGCGACCACAGCGCCGTCGAGGTCGCCCATCGCCTGCCAGGCCAATTTTTGCAGACGCGCGTCGATGGTCAGGTAGAGGTTCTTGCCCGGAGTTCCGGGCTGGTAGTTGAGTTCGCGCAGGGGCCTGCCGGCGGCGTTGGTTTCGACGATCTTGGTGCCGGGCGTGCCGCGTAGTTCATTTTCGTGGCTGCGTTCCACGCCGGTGCGGCCGATCTGGTCGAGTCCGGCGTAGAGATCGGGGTCGATGCGGTTGAGATCGGCGGCGGTGATGCCGCCGACATAGCCGATTACGTGTGAAGCGGCGGTGCCCAGCGGATACTCGCGTACCAGTCCGGCCTGGATGTCGACACCGGAATACTGGTAGCGATTGACTTCGAAGCGCGCCACCTCCTGCTGCGAGAGATCGGTCAACAGCGGCACCGGGCGGTAGCGGGGCGTCTTGCTCAGACGGCCCTGGAAGCGCTCGATATCGGCAGGCGTGATCGGCAGTATCTTGCGCAGCGCGGCCAGGGTGTCGGCGAGATTGGTGACCTGGTCGCGGGTGACGACCAGATCGAAGGACGGCAGATTCTGTGCCAGCAAAACACCATTGCGATCGTAGATCAGGCCGCGCACTGGTGGCACCGGGACCACGCGCATGCGATTGTCGTCGGAACGGGTGCTGTAGTAGTTGTGTTCGAACACCTGTAACTGCAGCAGCCGCAGAATCAGCAGCACCAGCAGCAGCAGGCTGAAGACAGCGGCGACCACCAGCCGCCGGGAAAAAGCGCGACGTTCTTCGAACAGATTCTTGATGGCATCGAAAGCGCTCATCGATGTGGCGCGTTACTCGGTATCGGCGGGGCGGCGATGATCAAGCGACGTCAACCAGACGTCGATCACCGGCCACAACAGCGTCGTGGGCAGCAGCGGCCACCAGCGCAGCGACGGCGTTGCGAGATGATGTGCGAGTTCGTCGATCACGGCCATCAGCAGCGCGTATCCGGCCCACAGCGGGGCCAGCGCCACCGTGATCTGCCAGCGGGGATACACCACCAGCGACTGCCGCAGTCGGGCGACGATGTAGACCAGCACCAACAAGCCCAGTGCGTGTTGACCCAGCGGGCAGTTCAGCATCACATCCATGCACAAGCCGAGCAGCAACGCCATCAGCAGATTGGGCAGTTGCGGTGCATTCAGAGTCCAGCCGACCAACAGCAACGGGATCCACATCGGTCGTGCCAGCGTCAGTGCGTCCGGCAGCACAATGAACTGCAGGAGCAGTCCGAACAGCAGGCTGATGAGATAGACGCTGCTGCGTGTTTTCACCCAGCTCATCGGTGCTTTGCGGCGCGTGCGTGAGTGCTGGTGGCCTCGGAGGGCTTGCCGTGCGCCGTCGTATTTTGATGCGGGTTGGTCGTGTCGACCGCACGTTTGGCCGCAGCATGGGTGTGCGTGTCCACCGGTAGTGCCGATTGTTGTTCGGCGATGGGGATCGGGTTCCAGACCAGCAGGACCTGCCGGCTGCGGTTGAGATGTGCGGTGGGATCGGCGATGGCCTCCATGAAACTGTCGCCGGCTGGATGTTTGAGTTCGTGCACCCGGCCGACCGGGTAGCCGGCCGGGTAGCGCCCGCCAAGCCCCGAGGTCACCAGCAGATCGCCAACGTGTATGTCGGCGTTGTTGGGCAAAAAAGGCAGAGACAGCGTCTGGCCGTCGCCACGACCCAGCGCCACGGTTTGCAGGCCGGTGCGGTTGATCTCCACGGGGATGCCGTTGTCGGGATCGGTGATCAGCAGTGCCACCGCACTGTTGGCGTGGACCCGGATGACCTGGCCGAGCACGCCGTAGGCGTCGACCAGCGCCTGTCCCTGATAAACCCCGTCATGTTCGCCCTTGTTGATCAGGATCTGGTGACGATACGGATCCTGGCTGGTCTGCAGGATTTCCGCGATCAGTACGCGGTAATCGAGGGTGGTCGACGAGGACAGCAATGCGTGGATACGCCGGTTTTCGGCCTCCAGCGCCTGCATCTTCAGGAGTTGCACCGACAACACCAACTGACGTTGCTTGAGCGCCGTGTTCTCCTTCATCAGCGCATCGCGGCTCTTGAAACTGTCGCCGATGTTGTCCAGTGCATGCGGGAACGAGGAGATCCAGGTCACCGGCTGCAAGGCCCAGGCCAGCCACTGGCGCGCGGTCTGTATCTGCGGCGTGCTGCGCAGATCTGCATAGAACAGGCCGCCGACGATGGCCAGCAGTATGATGAAGCGCAGCACAAGCCCCGGTCCGCGCCGGAACAGTGGTTTGCGGCCGTTGTCCTGAAACGTGTTCAAATCCCGGTAGGTGGCAGGTGTGGCATGTGCTACCGTCCAACGGTAACAAACGCGCTCAGCATGGGACGGCGGGTTACCAGGAACAAACCCGGCAGACCCTACTCCGCGCTGTAGATGTCGCCGTGACGGTCGAGCATTTCCAGCAGCATGCCGCCGCCACGCGCCACACAGGTCAACGGCTCGTCGGCGATGATCACTGGCAGGCCGGTTTCTTCCGATATCAACTTGTCGAGATCGCGCAGCAGCGCGCCGCCGCCAGTGAGGACGATGCCGCGCTCGGCGACATCCGAACCCAGTTCCGGCGGGGTGCGTTCCAACGCCTGTTTGACGGCCTTGACGATGCCCGACAGCGGCTCTTGCAGGGAGTCGAGGATTTCATTGGAATTGAGTGTGAAATTACGCGGTACGCCGGCGGCCAGGTGGCGGCCGACGACGTCGATTTCCTGAACTTCCGGCCCCGGGAAGGCGGCGCCGATCTCGATCTTGATGCGCTCGGCGGTGGCTTCACCGATCAGCATATTGTACTGGCGGCGTACGTAGCTGACGATGGAGTCGTCGAACCTGTCGCCGCCGATGCGTACGCTCTCGGCGTAGACGATGCCGTTGAGCGAGATCACCGCCACTTCCGAGGTGCCGCCGCCGATGTCCACCACCATCGAGCCGCATGCCTCAGAGATCGGAATGCCCGCCCCCAGTGCGGCCGCGATCGGCTCCTCGATCACGTAGACTTTGCGTGCGCCGGCATTTTCCACCGATTCGCGAATGGCGCGACGTTCGACCTGGGTTGAACCGAACGGCACGCATACCACTACCCGCGTCATCGGCCGCATCGCGCGACCTTTCTGCACCTTGCGGATGAAGTGCTGCAGCATCTTCTCCGTCACTGTGTAGTCGGCGATCACGCCGTCGCGCAGCGGGCGGATGGTGGAGATATTGTTGGGCGTGCGGCCGAGCATGCGCTTGGCGTCCATGCCGACGGCCTCCACCTTCTTGCTGCCGCGCGCATCCATGCGGATGGCGACGACCGAAGGCTCGTTGAGGACTATGCCTTCGCCACGCGCGTAGATCAGTGTGTTGGCGGTGCCGAGGTCGATGGAAAGATCGTTGATGAACAGGCGGCGAAAGGCGTCGAGCATCTTGAAGCGGCTTCTCAAGTGGTGGGGAAGGTTCGACAGAGAGCGGTTTGCCAGGCCTCGCGGCCTGAGTTCATGTTGATCCGGATAGCCTGAAAAGCACCCAAAACGCTCTGTGGTGCGCAGGTTTTACAACGAAACCGAGTATCATGCAATCATAACCGATTTTGAGCGCGCAACCTACGGCAGGGATTCCCCGGCGGTATCGCGAGCGCGGAACCGGCGTACCGTCTCTCGTGTTGCCGACACCAAGCCCATATGAGTCTCAGCATCGAACAAGTCCGGCAGGCCGCCCATCTGGCCCGTCTGGAACTGACCCCCGAACAGGTCGAACGCTATGCGCGCCAGCTTTCCGACGTCCTGACGATGGTCGATCAGCTGGCCGCCGTCGATACCGCCGGCGTCGAGCCGATGGCGCATCCGCTGGGCATGGTCCAGCGCCTGCGCGTGGATGCCGTCAGTGAAGTCAATCAGCGTGAAGCTTTTCAGGGTATCGCTCCGGCAGTCGATAACGGGCTCTATCTGGTGCCGAAAGTGCTGGAATGATTTTTGGACTCGGGACCGCTTGGCTGTCCAGGACTTTGATCTAAAGACGACGCATGCATAAAGACTCCATCACGACGCTCGCTGCGGGATTGCGCGCAAAAAAATTCTCTTCGCGCGAACTGACGGCGCATTTTCTCAAGCGCATCGAGGCGTACGATTCTGCGCTCAACAGCTTCATCACCGTCACCGCCGAGCGGGCGCTGGCGCAAGCCGATGCTGCCGATGCGCTGCTGGCCAAAGGCGAGGGCGGGCCGTTGACAGGCATCCCGTTGGCGCAGAAGGATATTTTTTGCACCGAAGGCGTCCGCACGAGCTGCGGCTCACGCATGCTCGACAGTTACGTCGCGCCTTACGACGCCACGGTGGTGCAAAAACTGCACCGCGAAGCCGGTGCGGTGATGCTGGGCAAGACCAACATGGACGAATTCGCCATGGGTTCGTCCAACGAAACCTCCTGGTACGGTGCGGTGAAAAATCCCTGGGACGTCACTCGCGTGCCCGGCGGTTCTTCCGGTGGTTCGGCAACCGCGGTCGCGGCAGGACTGGCACCGGCTGCCACTGCCACCGACACCGGTGGATCGATCCGCCAGCCTGCCGCGTTGACCCATCTCACTGGCATCAAGCCGACTTACGGCCGCGTCTCGCGCTACGGCATGATCGCCTTCGCCTCCAGCCTCGACCAGGCCGGAGTGCTGGCGCATAGCGCCGAAGATGCCGCCTGGGTACTGCAGTCGATGTCGGGCTTCGATCCGCGCGATTCCACCAGTGCAGAACGGCCGGTGGATGACTTGTTGGCGTCGTTGAATCAACCGGTCAAAGGACTGCGCATCGGTTTGCCGAAAGAGTATTTCACCGACGGGCTGGATGCCGGCGTGCGTGAACGGGTCGAAGCGGCGGTGAAAGTATTCGAGTCGTTGGGTGCTATGGTCACGGAGATCAGCCTGCCCAACGCGCCGCTGTCGGTGCCGACCTATTACGTGGTGGCGCCGGCCGAGGCCAGCTCCAACCTGTCGCGCTACGATGGCGTGCGCTACGGGCATCGTGCCGAAGGCGCGAAGAATCTCGAAGAGCTGTACCGGCGCAGCCGCGCTGAAGGTTTTGGCGCCGAGGTGCAGCGCCGCATCATGATCGGTACCTACGTGCTTAGCCACGGTTACTACGACGCCTATTACCTGCAGGCGCAGAAAGTACGGCGACTGATCTGCGATGATTTCCGTCGTGCCTACGAACAGGTCGACCTGATTCTCGGGCCGACCACCCAGGCGCCGGCGTTCAAGCTGGGCGACAAGACCGACGATCCGGTCTCCATGTATCTCAACGACATCTACACCATCGCTGCCAACCTGGCCGGTATTCCGGCGATGTCGATTCCTTGCGGCCTGGCCGATGGTTTGCCGGTCGGCCTGCACCTGATGGGTAACTATTTCGACGAGGCGCGCCTGCTGGGCGCCGCCCACCAATATCAGCAGACCACGGATTTCCACACCCAGTGGCCGCGAGGATTCGAGTGATGGGCCATATGATTCCCGACGGTTGGGAAGCCGTCATCGGTCTGGAAGTGCACTGTCAGTTGCGTACGCAGTCGAAGATCTTCTCAGGCGCCGCCACCGCCTACGGGGCAGAGCCCAACACCCAAGCCTGTGCAGTCGATTTGGCGTTGCCCGGCGTGCTGCCGGTGCTCAACCAGACTGCACTGCGTATGGCGGTGACTTTCGGTTTGGCGATTGATGCCGACATCGCCCGACGCTGCGTGTTTGCACGCAAACACTATTTTTATCCCGATCTGCCCAAGGGCTACCAGATCTCCCAGTACGAGCTGCCCATCGTCGGCAAAGGTCATCTCGATATCGAACTGGAAGACGGATCGCATCAAACCGTGACCAAGCGCATCGGCATCACCCGCGCGCACATGGAAGAGGACGCTGGCAAATCCCTGCACGAAGCTTATACCGACATGACCGGCATCGACCTCAATCGTGCTGGCACGCCGTTGATCGAGATCGTCTCCGAGCCGGATATCCGCACTGCGGCCGAGGCGGTGGCCTACTTGAAGAAGCTGCACCAGATCGTGGTCTATCTGGGCATCTGCGACGGCAACATGCAGGAAGGCTCGTTCCGCTGCGATGCCAACGTCTCGGTGCGCAAAATCGGCGCCGAGCAATTCGGAACCCGCACCGAAACCAAGAACGTCAACTCCTTCCGCTATGTCGAGCACGCGATCGAATACGAGATCGAACGCCAGATCGACGTCATTGAGGCCGGCGGCAAGATCGTGCAGGAGACGCGGCTGTTCAACCCGGACACGGGCGAAACGCGCACGATGCGGGTCAAGGAAGACGCCAACGATTACCGTTATTTTCCAGATCCGGACCTGCTGCCGGTGGTGGTCAGCGAAGCGCAGATCGACGAGATCCGCGCCAGCCTGCCGGAGCTGCCCGAAGCCAAACGCGCGCGTTTCGAGTCCGACTACGGATTGTCCGCCTACGATGCCCGGACTTTGACCGGTGAGCGCGCGCTGGCCGACTATTACGAGACCGTGGTGAAGGTGTCCGGCGCTGAACCCAAGCTCTGCGCCAACTGGGTCAGCACCGATCTGCTGGGGGCCTTGAACAAGCTGGGCAAAGACATCACGGCGCCGCCGGTGTCGGCCGAGGCGCTGGCGGGCCTGCTCAAGCGCATCGTCGACAAGACCGTTTCCGGCAAAATCGCCAAGGACGTGTTCGAGGCGATGCTGGCCGGAGAAGCCAAGGGAGACGATGCTGCCGACGCCATCATCGAGGCCAGGGGTCTGGTGCAGATCACCGATGAATCCGCGCTGGCCAGTGCCATTGATACGGTGCTACAGAATAATCCCGCGCAGCTCGCCGACTACCGCGGCGGCAAGGACAAACTGTTCGGCTTCTTCGTCGGCCAGGTGATGAAGGCGACCCAGGGCAAAGCCAATCCGGAAGCGGTGAATCGGCTGCTCAAGGAAAAATTGGTTGGTTGATGAAAGACGTGTCGATTCAGCGTCGTTTCAAAGTGCGTGAATTACCGTTTGCCTGGCTGGCCGACGTCGACAGCGCCGTGCGCCACTGAGCAAACAGACCGCGCATGATTCTGCCGCGTTATCGTATCGATACATCCCGCATCGATGGCGCCGGACAGGGACTGTTTGTGGACGAATCGTTGGCGCGCGGTCGTGTCATCATCGCACCGGATAACGTCCACACGGTGTGGCCGGAAACCCGCTTGCGCGAATATCCGGCGGATTCCATCGAGGCGAAATCCAGCGTGCGCTGGTTCGAAGACCACTATTCGTTGACGCCGGAGTGGAGCGACGAGTGCTACGTCAACCACTCGTTTTCACCCAGTGCGCTGTGGCATCTGGGCTTCATCTTCGCGCTCGACGATGTGGTGGCTGGCGCCGAGATCACCGTGGATTATCGTCTGGTGATCGGCAGCGGAGAACGCTTGCCATTCACAGACGCGGCGACGGGAGAGGCGATTATCGGCCTGCCCTGGACGCAGAGTCTGGCGCAGTCGGCCGCATCGCTGGTGCGCTTGTTCCCGCGCTGAACTGTGCGTTGCAGGGTTCGATTGTCGGCGTCGAGACCTTGCCGCCGAACGCGATGTCGATCGAGCGATCCACAGTCTGTAGCGTCTGCAATCTCCAACTCGGAACGCCGGTTTCAGCTAGTGCCTGGCGGACGGTGGCCAACTGCGCCCGTGAGGCGCCGCTGATTACGACTCGGAGTGAGGGCTGTTGCACCAGCCTGGCGAGTAGGCCTTGCACGGCGTTGTATGCAGTGGGAGTCAGACGATTGCCACGGTTGAAGTCGGCAGCATGCAGCGTCAGCAGGGTGCTATTCGCTGCGGGTGTTGGAACGGACGTCGACTCGGTTGCTGAAGATACTTCTGTCCCCGCCTCGTTGATCGGCGTTACGGGCGTGCTGCTGTTGCCGATCACGTTCTGCGACAAGGTTGTGATCGATTCGTTGCCGCCGCCCATGGCGTCACGCTTTGCGACCAGTGCTGCGTAAGCCGATTTTTCGCGGTTGGCATTGGCAGTGGCCTTGGCGATCTCGACCTGATTCTCGGCCATGAAAGCGAGATGTTGGAGGTGCTGCGAATCGCCGTGTGCGTGCTGGGCAGTGTGTATGGCTTGCTCTGCCTGGGCAAGAGCATCCGGTGCCCAGCGGGCAATTGCCGGATCGGTGTGCAGGGCTTGCAGGCCGTGTTCGGCCTGCGTGAGCATGGGTGAAGGCGGTGCAACGCTGACACAGGCACTGAGTGCCAACGCTGCCGATATCGGCAGCAAGGCCCGCAAATGCAACGAGCGGCTCATTTATCGGTGGACAAGTGGGCCAGTTGTTGCATGTTGTCGAGTTGGCGCTGTACCGTCAGCCGGTTGGCGGTGGCATGCGCGGCGACCGCCTGAATCGTGGCCAACCGGGTGCTGGCGATGGCTTCCTGGGCCAGCATGGAGGCTTGTTGCGGTTTCGTTCCCTGCAGGGCTTTTCGGGCAGCGGCGTATTTTGCGCGCGCTAGTTTCAAGGTGGGGGCCGTGTAATCATCGACGTGTTGTTCGGAGGCCCGTTGCAGTACCTGCGCGGCTTGTTGTACGGCGTCGGAAGGCTGCATTTTCGCAGTGCTGGCGCAGGCGGCAAGTATGCCGCTAAACAGCAGTGTCAGTATTAGCGCAAGTCGGGGTCGTATCATGGCAACACTCTTGATCGCATCAGTGCGGCGGCAATACGCGCCATTGTAAGGAGGATTTCGATAGACGCCGAATTTGACCCATGCCAATGGCGGCGGCGGAGTGGTTCGGCTACGCTGGCAACAGTGAATGGGGCGTAACTCATTACCTGTTCGCGCTGTGTTGGCGATGACTGCAACGCTGATCCGATCTTGCTGTCACAGACCGAACCCATGCCGAAAATAAGCCCAATGAAGATGTTGTTTGTAATGCTGTCGATGATCGTTGCGATTACCGTGCATGCCGCCCACGCAACAGGTCCAGCCCCGGTAATCGTCCTCCAGACCAACGTCAAGGTCGAGCGCTTCCTCGGTTACGCCTACGATCTGGATACCAACAAATATCTCTACACGGAAGTGCGTGTGGAGCGGGTTCAGGGGAATCGTTGGCTGGGCGGCACCGTGACCTGCTTCGCGCCCAACGGCACCGAGGTCGGCAAGATAGTTCTGGATTTCTCCAAGGACCCGTACCTTCCGCTTTACCGGATGGACGTCAAGAACGTTCACTATTCGGAAGGCATCAGCAAGATCACTGCGGACAAGGTCTACGTGTTCAAGCAGAATGCTGGCGACGCCTCACCACAACAGGCGAGTGTCAAGCGCAAGAACGACATGGCCGCGGATTGGGGTTTCATTAATCTGATCAAGGCGCGTTTTGCCCAGTTGTTGGCGGGCAAACCGCTGCACTTCCCATTGGTTGAGGCCGGCAAGTTGGACTATCGCAACTTCACCATCAGCCGGCTTAAGGACGGCAGCTTCGAAGGCAGGAAGACGGTGCGCTTCAAAGTTGAGAGGGACTCCCTGCTGCGCCTGATTGCCGACAAGCCGTTAATCCTAGCCTTCGATCCGAAAACCAGGAAGGCACTTGAATATCGGGGTGCCTCCGACCTCCGCGATCCCAAGACCAACAAGCCGTACCAGGTTCGTGTCGATTACTACAGCAAGCCTCCGGCAGATGCACCGAAGCATCTGCCGCCGCTGGATCCGGATCAGCACTAACCCGGATACGTCACGAGCACCCTCGATTCCCGATTGAGCGCGATGGCGGCGGAGAAGCGAGGGAAAATCGCCGTCGTGCCGCTACAGAGCCGTTCGTTCTGAACACACCACAGAGTGCACGACTCTTCCAATCGAATTTGGCCGACAGCCCAGCAGCTTGTCGGACTTTCTGTGGATAACTTAAAAGTGAGTAAAAAAATTTCAGCAACAATTTGACTCTTAGGCGAAAAATTGATCACTTCGTGCTTGCGCCATACGAATGGTGCGACGTTGTCGTTGTAGGCTTGGGTGAAGCTTCTAGTGATCCAGAATCACGTGGATGTCCCGATCAGCAGGCTACCCGGAGACCACTCACTCCCCCGGTTATCCAATCCGGGGATGTAATATAACGTCGTTAGTTGTTGCGATTAAGCACTAGTAGACGCTTCCGGCGACCGCGATTATAGTGCGGCCGAGGCCAAAGTCTGACGCGCGACAGCTATAAAGGCGCAATTCAATTCCGGCGGCAGCCAAGGCGTCGTTTGGGGGAGTGCCGTGGAAAAGTTACGGATCGTCGTCAGCTTGGCGCTGCTGTCTGTGGCGCTGGTGGCCTGCAATGGTGGAAACAACGGTGGGAGTGGTGCCGCGGGTAACGGTGGAGGTCCGTCGAGTAGTGGTAGTAGCGGTGGTGCTTCGGGGGGCGGCTCCGGCAGTGACAACAACGTCTTCCTGAACGTGGTGCCACCAGGCTCCAATGGCAATTCCGCTGGCGGCGTGCCCGGATCGACAGTCAAGTACCCACAGAATTTCGACGATCAGTTGTCGCTGTATGGCGATCTGTCCTACGCTCAGCCGAGCCTGAAGGTCGCGCCCTGCACGCCGCCGACCGACATCAGTCAGCATGCCACGTCTTCCGATCTGGCCTGCAACTACTTCAAGCACGAAGGCTTGACGCCGGACACGGTGGTATCCACCGAAACCGTCACCGCACCGTCGGGGGACAAAGTCACCATCACCCGTGACAACTGGGGCGTGCCGTTCATCGACGCACTCAACCGCAGCGACGCGATGTATGGCGTCGGTTACGCCAACGCTGAAGACCGACTGTGGCTGGACGACGTACTGCGCCATATCGGCCGCGGTACGATCACGAGCTATCTGGGCGACGCCCCCGGACTTACCAGCTTTGATGCCAATCTGGCGGTGACCGCGGGCTACAGCGAACAGGAACTCACCGACATGTTCAACGCCACGGTAGAGCAACTGGGTCCGCTGGGGGTGGTAGTCAAGAACGATGCCAACCAGTTTGTTGCCGGCATCAACGCTTATATTGCCACCCTGGCACCTAGCGGTTCTGGGCAGCCGTCGCCGAAGACACCACCAGAGTATTTCACGCTCAAGCCCGGCGGTTACCCGCCGGCGCCGTTCACGGTCAACGACATCATCGCTTCGGCCATCCTGATCCAATCGCAGTTCGCAACCGGC
>Ga0307373_10002585_pt1 | contig 32436 bp, 37 predicted proteins | sample OX2MG_FD_202534 | JGI IMG/M metagenome (GOLD analysis project Ga0307373, IMG submission 202534) | Soil microbial communities from Risofladan, Vaasa, Finland - OX-2 | ecosystem: Environmental > Terrestrial > Soil > Coastal area > Acid sulfate soil | place: Finland: Risofladan, Vaasa | collected...
TCTCCTCGAAGCCGCGCGGCACGTTGAAGTACGCGGTGGGCGCGATCTCGCGCAGGTTCCTCAAGGTCTCGCCGATCAGCTGCGGCGTCGGCTTGCCCTCGTCGATGTACAGCGTGCCGCCGTTGTACAGCGTGAGGCCGAAGTCGTGGTTGCCGCCGAAAGTGTGGTTCCACGGCAGCCAGTCGACCAGCACCGGCGGCTCCTCGGCCAGGCACGGCAGGCACGCGACGATCATCTGCAGATTGCTGGCGAGCATGCGCTGCGTGTGGATCACCGCCTTCGGCACGCCGGTCGAGCCCGAGGTGAGCAGGAACTTGCTCACCGTGTCGGGTCCGATCGCCGCGTGCGCGGCCTCGACGCGCGCGCCCGGCTCGGTCGCCGCCAGCTCGGAGAACAGGCGCGCCGGCCGCCCCGGCGGCGGCGCCTCGGTCACCACCAGTTCGGTGTCCGGCGGAACCGCCGCCTGGATCGCGCGCGCATAGCGCGCGCCGTGCGAGGCGAACACCAGTGCCGGGGTCATCAGCTCCACCACGTAGCGCAGCTTGCCGAAGTCCTGCGACACCAGCGAATACGCGGGCGAGACCGGGATGAACGGAACCCCGACGTGCAGCGCGGCGAGCGCCAGCATCGCGTGCTCAAGGTCGTTCTCCGACAGGATCATCAGCGGGCGCTCGGCCGACAGGCCGCGCGCGAGCAGCGCCTCGCCCAGGCGGCGCGCGCATTCGAGCGCCTGCGCGTAGGAGATGCGCCGCCAGTCGCCGCCGCCCTCGCGCTTGGCCACGAAGCTGCGCTGCGGCGCCTCGGCCGCCCATTGCAGCAGCCGCTCGGTCACCCGCCGCGGATAGGCGCCCAGCGGCGCGCTCGGGCGCAGCAGCAGCTGCCCCAGCGCGTCGCGCTCGACCGTGACGCCCGCCTTGCCGAGCGCAACCCTGCGAAATCCCGCTTCCCGGTTCACGTCGTCTCCTCGCTCAATCGGCCAGCTTCGCCAGCAGCCGCAGCAGCTCGCGCCGCTCGGACGCGCTCAGCACCGCGGTGCGCCGGCCCTCGGCCTCGCACACCCGCCGCTTCATGCGTTCGACGAGCTGCTCGCCGCGGCGCGTCAGGTGCAGCCCCCAGGCGCGGCCGTCGCGCGGCCGGCGGCGACGCTCGACCAGGCCGCGCGCGGTCATCCAGTCGGCGAGCAGCATAGCGCCCGAGCGCGCGATGCCAAGCACCTCGCCGAGCGTCGACTGGCTGATGTCCGGATTGGCGCCGACCACCACCAGGGCGGTGAAGCGCGGCGGGGTGACCTCCATGCCGCGCGTCGCCTCGTGAAACGACAGGAACACGGCCACCTGCGCGCGGCGCAGCGAGTAGCCGAGCAGCTCGTCGAGCACGTCGTAATCCAGGCCCGCGACGCGCCTGATCGGAGCGAGCGTACGCGGACGGTGCGGGGAAGGCGGTTTACTCATCATTGACCCTCCGATTGTAAGCGTATATAACAATCGACAATCCCGGCAGCGCCCGCGCGGGACTCTTGTTGCCGTGCAGCAAGAACGCCCACGCCACGCCTCGCAGCACCCGGCAGGCGCGGCGCCGGGGCGCTCGCGTACAATGCGGGCGCGCATTCAACGAGGAGGAGAACTCATGAACGACGCAACCCGCGGCATCAGCCGCCGCCGCTTCAACGCGGCGCTGGCGGCGACCGGCGCCGCCAGCATGCTGGCCCCGTTCGGCATCGTCCGCGCGCAGGCGCGCAAGCTCAAGATCGGCGTGCTGCTGCCGCTCTCAGGGGCCGAGAGCTCCGTCGGCCAGTCGTCCATGAAGGGCGCCGACATCGCCCCGGGCGTGATCCGCTCGATGCTCGGGGTCGACATCGAAATCGTCAAGGGTGATACCGAGTCCAACGTGCAGACCGCGCGCAACCGCGCCGAGCGCCTGATTGACGAGGGCGTCAACGTGCTCGTCGGCGCGTTCGACTCGGGGCAGACCACGGCAATCGCGCAGGTCGCCGAGCAGCGCGGCGTGCCGTTCGTCATCAACATCGCCGCCGCGCCGCAGATCACCGAGCAGGGCTACAAGTACGTGTTCCGAAACTTCCCGACCGCGATCGACCTGGTGAGCAACGGCCTCACGCTGATCGGCGACCTCTTCCGCGCGACGAATGCGGCGCCGCGCACCGCGGTGTTCATGCACGTCAACGACACCTTCGGCACCGCGATGTCGCACGGCATCAACGCGATGCTGCCGCACCTGACGCAGCTGCCGTTCAAGATCGTCGAGGAGATCCCCTACGACCGGGCGGCGAAGGACCTCTCGGTGGAGGTCGCGAAGGCGAAGGCTGCCAACGCCGACTTCCTGCTACTGGTGTGCCGCGTCAACGACTCGATCCTGCTGCGGCGCGAAGCGGTCAAGCAGCGCTGGAACACGATGGGCTTCATCAGCCCGGGCTCCCCCGGCATGTACGACGAGCAGTTCTACCGCGCGCTCGGCAAGCTGTCGAACTACTGCATCTCGAACGTGCCCTGGTACAACCCGAAGGCCGAGCTCACCCGGACCGTCGACCAGGCCTTCACCCGGATGTTTCCGAAGGAAAAGCTGATGTTCAACGCGGTCAACGTCGGCTACACCTTCGAGGCGATCCTGATCGCCGCCGACGCCTACAAACGCGCCGGCAGCACAGCGCCCAAGACGCTGGCGGACGCGCTGCGCGCCACCGATATCACGAGCCGCATGATGCTCGGCGGCCCGATCCGCTTCAACGCCAAGGGGCAGGTCGAGGGCAACGCATCGGCGTGCGTCGAGAACATGCACGAGGAGCCGGTCGTCGTGCTGCCGCAAACCGCCGCCCAGGCGCAACCCGAGTTTCCCTGGCCGGCCTACAAGGCCTGAGGACTTCGCCGCCGTCCGCAAGGGCCGGCACCGCCGGCCCTTTTTGTTGAGGAAGCACGCGCCTTGCCGCCGGTACTCGTCGTCAACGTGCTCATCTCGGGGGTGCTCGCCGGCCTGGTGTACGGGCTGATGGCGCTCGGCCTGTCGGTGATCTTCGGCGTCGTGCGCGTGGTCAACTTCGCCCATGGCCAGATGATGACGGTAGCGATGTACGCGGCAGTGCTGCTCTTCGCCTGGCTCAAGCTCGACCCGATCCTCGCCATCCTGCCTGTGGCCGCCCTGTTCTTCGTCCTCGGCTACGCGCTGCAGAGCTCAATCATCAACCCCTTCATCACGCGCCCGGAGCACTCGCAGTTCATCCTGCTCGTTGCGCTGGCGACGATCATTAGCAACGTGCTGCTCATGGGCTTCGGGCCGGATGCGCGCAGCGTGCAGACGAGCTACGGACTCAACTCCTACGCCATCGGGCAGATTCTGTTCGACCAGTCGCGCGTCTACGCGGGCAGCGCGGCGATCGCGTGCAGCGCGGCGCTGTTCGCGTTCTTTCGCTTCGCGCCCACGGGCAAGGCGATCCGCGCCTGCGCCGACAACTACCTCGGCGCCAAGGTCGTGGGGCTGAACGTCAAGCACCTGTACGCCCTCACCTTCGGCCTCGGCGCGGCCTGCGTCGCGGCGGCCGGCTGCATGATCGTACTGCTGGTCGACGTCACGCCGGACCTGGGGTCGTACTACACGCTGCTTGCGTTCGTCATCGTCATCGTCGGCGGGCTCGGCTCGATGGGCGGGGCGCTGCTGGGCGGGGTGCTGATCGGCGTCTCGGAGGCGCTTGCCGGACTGTTCTTCGACCCGGCCGCCAAGAGCATGTTCAGCTTCGCCCTGCTCATCCTGGTGCTGCTGTTTCGCCCGCAGGGGCTGCTGGGACGCAGGCGGTGAGCGCGCTGCGCGATTTGCTCAGTTCGCTCACCCCGCTCGGGCGCGCGCTGCTCGCGCTCATGGCGGCGGCGCTGCTGGTCCTGCCGTACGTCCTCAACAGCTACCTGCTCACGCTCGCGATCCTGATTCTGTACCTCGCCTACACCGGGCAGGCGTGGAACGTGATGATGGGCTTCTGCGGCCAGCTCTCGCTCGGGCACGCGCTCTACGTCGGGCTCGGCGCCTACGCCGCGGCGGTGCTGTACGCGAAATTCCAGGTCGGGCCGTGGGCGGGCATCTGGCTCGCGCTCGCGCTGTGCGTGGTCGCCGGCGCGGTGATCGGCTTTCTCGCCTTCCGCTTCAGCATCGCGGGAGTGTATTTCGCCCTGCTGACCATCGCGTTCGCCGAGTTCACGCGCATCGGCTTCGAGAACCTCTCCTGGGTGGGAGGCACCGGCGGGCTGTTCATCAAGGTCGCCCAGCGCCACCACATCGACCTGCTCAACCTGCGCGGCACGCCGGCGATGTTCTACTACGTGATTCTCGCGCTCGCGGCGGCGGCCTTCGCTCTGTCGGGCTGGCTGCTGCGCAGCCGGGTGGGCTACTACTGGCAGGCCATCCGCGAGGACGAGGAGGCCGCGCAGGCGCTGGGCATCAACACCTTCCTGTGGAAGATGGCGGCGGTGACGATCAGCGCGGCGATGACCGGCGTCGCGGGCGTCTTCTACGCCTTCTACTACAACAACCTCTTCCCCGGACAGGTCTTCAACATCGAGCAGTCGATCGAGATCATCCTCGGCCCCATCATCGGCGGCCTCGGCACGCTGTTCGGGCCGATCCTGGGCGCCACCGTGATCACGGCCCTGGGCGAGGGCATCACCAACGCCGTCAACGCGCTCGGCTTCGACATCCCCGGGGTCAAGCAGGTGTTCTACGGCGTCGCGCTGATGTGCGTGATCATGTTCCTTCCCGACGGCATTTGGCCGCCGCTCGCGCGCAAGCTCGGGCTGCGGCGCAAGGACTGAGGCCGTGGCCCAGCTCGAGATCGATTCGGTGTCCAAGTCCTTCCGCGGCCTGCGCGCGGTCGCCGACGCCTCGTTCGAGGTGCCGCAGGGCGCGCTGGTCGCACTGATCGGTCCCAATGGCGCCGGCAAGACGACGATCTTCAACATGGTGGCCGGGGTGTACGCTCCCGACGGCGGCCGGATCCGCTTCGACGGCGCGCGCATCGACGGCAAGCGCCCCGACCAGATCTGCGCGGCGGGCGTCGGACGCACCTTCCAGATCGTGAAGCCCTTCGCCGGCCTGTCCGTGCTCGACAACGTGATCGTCGGCGCGCTGCAGAACAGCCGCGGCGTCGCGCAGGCGCGCCGCGAGGCACTCGCGATCCTGGAGCGGCTCGGCCTCGAGGGCCGGCGCGACCAGCTCGCCTCGGCGCTCACCCTGCCCGATCGCAAGCGCCTGGAGGTGGCGCGCGCGCTCGCCACCGGCCCGCGCCTGCTGCTGCTCGACGAGGTGATGGCGGGCCTGCGCCCGACCGAGTGCGACCAGCTGGTGGAAGTGTTCCGCGAGCTCAACCGCGCCGGCCTGACCATCCTGCTGATCGAGCACGTCATGCGCGCGGTGATGGCGCTGGCGCAGCAGGTGATCGTGCTGCACCACGGCGAGATCATCGCCAACAGCACGCCCCAGCAGGTGGTGCGCGATCCGGCGGTGCTCGAGTGCTACCTAGGCGAGGAAACCGAGGTATGAGCGCGGCCCCGCTGCTGGAGGTCAGCGACCTCGACCTGTTCTACGGCGACGCGCAGGCGCTGTCGCAGGTCTCGCTCGAGGTGCCGCAGGGCGAGATCGTGGCCATCGTCGGCGCCAACGGTGCCGGCAAGTCCTCGCTCATCCGCACCATCGCCGGCATCGAGAAGCCGCGCGCGGGCAGCATCCGCTTCGCCGGCCGCAACATCACCGGCCTGGAGTCGCACCAGGTCTGCAACCTCGGCATCGGCCAGGTGGCGGAGGGGCGCCAGGTGTTCCCCTCGCTCACCGTCGGCGAGAACCTGGACATGGGCGCCATGCTGCCGCGCGCCCGGGCGCGCGCCAAGCAGACCCTCGAAGAGGTGTTCGCGCTGTTTCCGCGCCTGGCCGAGCGGCGCGAGCAGCTCACCGGGACCATGTCGGGGGGCGAGCAGCAGATGCTCGCCATCGGCCGCTGCCTGATGGGCCAGCCCGAGCTGATCATGTTCGACGAGCCCTCGCTGGGGCTCGCCCCGACGGTAGTGCAGGAAGTGTTCCGCACTATCCGCCTGCTGCACGGCAAGGGCCTGGCCGTGCTGCTGGTCGAGCAGAACGTCGCCGTTTCGCTCAAGATCTCGCAGCGCGCCTACGTGCTGGAGAACGGGCGCGTCGCGATGAGCGGCTCGGGCACCGAGCTGCTGCACGACGACCGGGTGCGGCAGGCGTATCTGGGGCTTTAGGCGCGCGACCGGCCGGCGACCGACCGGATCGCGTCGGACGCGCGGGTTCAGCGTGCGGGCTGATGGACACTGCGCGGCCTCATCGCGCAGCGTCCATGGTCGAGCGCATGACCGGGCGTCACGGCGCAGCCCGATCCTTCTTTTTCTGCTTGCTTGCTTTGCGCAGCTTTTTCCCGATCTGCTGCTTGCGCCTGCGGTTGCGAAGATTGTGACTGGTTGACCTGCCCATTGCTCGAACCTCCCTCTGTCATTGCTGCAATTGACCCGCTGGATTGATGCCTGGTGCCGGGGCCACGGCGCGCGCGGCGTGGCGCAACGCAGCCAGCCGGGCCCTGGCCGGCCGCACCGAAACCAGGGCACCCTTTTTCACAGACACCGAGCACTACTCGTTGGCAGCGGTCGAGCTGTTTCATCCGGATGCACCATCGAACAGCTTCCCTTCGAGCGAGCGCCGCGCGAGCAGGAACGCCGCGGCGTTCCACGACTGGCGCGGCATGCCGCGCGGCTTGCCGCTCAGCCCGTGAAACCACTCGTTGAATTCCCAGCCGTTCACGGCGTTGGCGCGCGCCAGCCCGACCAGATCCTCCTGCGCCCTCTGGCGCATCCCCGCCGCGGCGAGCGCTGCCACCCAGAACCCTCCGATCATCGGCCAGACGCCGCTGTTGTGGTACTGATGCTCGAGGTTCTGGCGGTGCCGGCCCATGTAGGAGCGCCAGCGCGCGTCGTTCCGCGGGATCGGTTCGCACACCGCGCGCACCGGGTAGGGCGCGCCGCCTTGCGCGCGCGCGATGGCGCGCAGCACGGCGGCGCGCCGGGCGCCGCCGGCCAGCCCCATGAGCGCGGCCAGGATGTTGCCGAACACGTCGCCTTCCTCGCCACGGGCCCCCAGGTTCACGTAGCTCAGGTACAGATCGGCATGGCGGCGGCGCCGCTGCGCCTCTTCCGCCAGCAGCCGCAGACGCCGGTGTTCGGGCCGGTCGCGCTGCGTAGGGTGGAACAGCTGCTCGAAATGGCGCCGCGTAAGCTCGGCACCGGGCAGGCCGTACAGGCGCTTGACCCGGTACCACAGCGCGTTGCTGTAGAGCACGAAGCCCGAGCGCGGCATGATGTCGGCCCAGTCGCTCGCCTCGTTCTGCGCCAGCAGCGCGATCCCCGGGTGCTCCTGGCAGCGCAGCCAGTGGAGCGCGCGCCGCGCGTGCGTTCCCAGGCCGCGCAAACCGCGCACGCCGCGCCGCTGCAGCCACTCGAGGGCGATCAACCACCACAGCGACGCGTCGATGCAGCCGACGTACCAGAAGTCGCCGCGCGCGGCGCCATCCACGTAGTTCGGAATCTGCCCGTTCGCCGCCTGCCGGCTGGCGAGCGAGGCGAGGCTCGCGGCCGCGCCGCGCTCGAGCACGCGATCGCCGCTGAGCGCCATCGCCAGCGCGCAGATCGAGGCGTCGCGCGCGAACACGCTCTCGTAGTTGCGCTCGCGCGCCACTGGCGCCCGGCCCGCCGCGAGGATGCCTTCGGGCGACAGGTTCTCGCGCAGCAGCGCGAGCGCTTCGCGCTCGCAGTTCTCTATCAGCGCGGCCGCGGCGCGCGTGTTGCCGACCTGTCGTTGGTGTGAACGCATCTGGACGCCCGGCATGGTAACGGCATTCCGCTGCCGGCACTAGCAAACGAAGTAAACTCGGGCGCATGCAGACCGATTACGTGCAGCGCTTCCTGTTCGAGGATCTCGACATCCGCGGCCGCCTGGTCTGCCTCACCGGCGCCTGGCGCGGCATGCTCGAGGGGCGCGGCTACCCGCCGGCCATCGTCGAGCTGCTCGGCCATACTACGGCGCTCGGCGTGCTGCTCGGCGCGAACCAGAAGGACGCCGCGCGGGTGACCCTGCAGGTGCAGGGCTCGGGGCCGGTGAGCCTGCTGGTCGCCGATTGCACCTCCGAGCTCAAGATCCGCGGCATGGCCCAGTACGAGCACGCCGGCGCCGACAACGAGCGCGGCCTGTTCGGCGACGGCCGCCTCGCCCTCACGCTCGAGGACGCGGGCAGCGGACAGCTCTACCAGAGTCTGGTGCCGCTCGAGGGCGACACGCTGGCGCAGATGTTCGAGCACTACCTGTCGCAGTCGGAGCAGTCGCAGGCGTGGCTGCACCTGCTCGCCGACGGCGGCGCGCTATGCGGGCTGCTGCTCGAGAAGCTGCCGCGCGCCGACGAGCGCGACCCGGACGGCTGGAACCGCATCACCCGTCTCGCCGCGACCCTGACGCTCGCCGAGACCGTCGGCGCGCAGCCCTACGACCTGCTCACCCGGCTGTTCCCCGAGGAGTTGCTGCGCGTGTTCCGCCTGTACGGCGTCGAGTATCACTGCCCGTACGACGTCGAGAAGGTCAAGAACGTGCTGCGCGGCCTCGGGCGCGAGGAGGTGCAGTCGATCCTCGCCGAGCAGGGCGAGATCGTGATCCGCAACGAGATGTGCAACCACGAGTACCGCTTCGACTCGGCGGTGCTCGCGGAGCTGTTTCCCGGCGACGCCCCGGCGGTGCTGCACTGAGGCGCGCGCCCGCCGCGCCGCCTCAGTACATGCGGTGGCGGAACATCCAGCCGGCGAGCGCCAAGCTGCCGATCCCGATCAGCGCCATCGGCCAGAACTGCGGCGCGAGGATGCCGTAGCCGGCGCCCTCCAGGAACAGCTTGCGCACGATGACGAGGAAATAGCGCAGCGGGTCGAGCAGGGTGATCGCCTGGATCACGCGCGGCATGTTCGCGATCGGCGTCGCGAAGCCCGACAGGATCACCGCCGGCACCATGAACAGGAAGGCGCCCAGCAACCCCTGCTGCTGCGTGACCGAGAGCGAAGAGATCATCAGCCCCACGCCCACCGCCGAGAGCAGGAACAGCGCCAGGCCCGCGTACAGGGTCGCGAGGCTGCCGAGCAGCGGGATGCGGAACCAGAGCACCGCGACCAGCGTGATCGCGGTCGCCTCGACGAAGCCGATGACGAACCCGGGCAGCGCCTTACCGAGCAAGATCTCGAAGGGCGAGAGCGGCGTGACGAGCAGCTGGTCGAAGGTGCCCTGCTCGCGCTCGCGCGCGACCGACATGGCGGTGATCACCAGGGTGATGAGCAGCGTCAGGATGCCGATGATCCCGGGCAGGAAGAACCAGCGGCTCTCCAGATTGGGATTGAACCAGGCGCGCGTCTCGAGCACGGCCGGGGCGGCCGGCAGGCCCTGCTCGGCGCTCCACTGGCCGTTGAAGCGCTCCACGATCCGGCGCACGTAGCCCAGCGCGATCAGCGCGGTGTTCGAGTTGCGCCCGTCGACGATCAGCTGCACCGTGCCGGTGCGCCCCGCGAGCAGCTCGCGGCTGAAGCGCGGGTCGATGTGCACCACCAGCAGCACCTTGCGCGCGTCCACCAGGGGCGCGACCTCACTCGCGTCACGCACGATCGCGGTCTCGCGAAAGGTGCCCGAACCGCGCAGCATGGCCGCCAGATCGCGCGCCGCGGGCCCCGGGTCCTCGTTGTACAGGGCGTAGGGCACCTGCCTGAGGTCGTAGGTCGCGGCGTAGCCGAACACCAGCAGCTGGATGAGCGGCGGCACGATCAGCACGGCCCGGCTCCTGGGCTCCTTGAGCAGCGCCAGAAACTCCTTCAGCGCGAGGGCGAGGATGCGGCGCCACATGCGCGCTATTCCAGGCGCTTGCGCGCGTTGCGCCAGGTCAGGCCGTGGAACACGAGCGCCATCAGCGCGAGCGCCAGCGTGTTCGGCACGATCACCGCCCAGACGTCGCCCGCGAGGAACAGCGTCGTGACGATCGCCACGAAGTAGCGCGCGGCGAACAGGCGGGTGATCGCCCGCACCAGGGCCGGCATGCTGCCGATCTCGAAGATGAAGCCCGAGAGCAGGAACGCCGGCAGGAAGGTCGTGATGATCGCCACCTGCCCGGCGATGAACTGCACCTTGGTGACGCTCGAGATGAGCAGCCCCATGCCGAGCGCCACCAGCAGGAACACCGAGGAGGTCGCGAGCAGCACCCAGAACGACCCGGCGAGCGGCACCGCGAACAGCCAGCGCGCCATCGCCACCGACAGCAGCATGCCGCCCATGCCGAGCACGAAGTACGGGATCAGCTTGCCGAGCAGGATCTCACCCGCCGAGGCGGGCGTCACCATCAGCGCTTCCATGGTGCCGCGCTCCCACTCGCGCGCCATGACCATCGCGGTGAGCAGCGCGCCGATCAGGGTCATGATCACGACCACCAGCCCGGGGACGATGAAGTCGCGGCTGTGCAGGTCGGGGTTGAACCACACGCGGTGCTCGACCTCGACCGGCGCGGCGAGCGCCTGTCCCTGCTCGGCCGCGCGCCGCCGCAGCCAGGCCTGCACGGCCCCGTCCACGTAGCCCTCGACCAGGCGCGCGGTGTTCGCGTCGATGCCGTTGACGATGAGCTGCACCGGGGCCCCGGAGGCGCGCCGCTCCTGCGCCGCGAAGTCCGCGCGCAGGTGCACGATCGCGTCGATGCGGCCCGCGAGCAGCTCGCCGGTCGCCGTGCGCATGTCGGCGACGCTGCGCGGCGTGAAATAGCGCGACCCCCGGAACGCGGCGACGAAGTCCGCGCTGTCGGCGCTCGGGTGCTCGACCACCAGCGCGACCGGCACGTGATCGACGTCGAGCGACAGCCCGTAGCCGAACAGCAGCAGCAGCGCGACCGGCATCAGGAAGGCGATCGCGATGCTGCTCGGGTCGCGCACGATCTGCAGGAACTCCTTGCGCACCAGCCCGCGCACCCGCATCCACGCCCCGCCGCGCCGCGCGGCGCTCATGCGCGGGCCTCCCCGGCCCCCTGGATGAGGTGGATGAACGCGTCCTCCATGCTCGGCTCGGGCGCGCCCGGCGCGCGCGCCAGCGCCTTGATGCGCGCCGGCTCCCCGGTGGCGAGAATCTCGCCCGCGGCCATGATCGCGAGCCGGTCGCAGTACTCGGCCTCCTCCATGAAGTGCGTCGTGACCATCACCGTCACGCCGGCGCGCGCCAGCGCGTTGATGCGGCGCCAGAACTCGCGCCGCGCGAGCGGATCGACGCCCGAGGTGGGTTCGTCGAGGAACAGGATCTCGGGCTCGTGCATGAGCGCGCAGGCCATGGCGAGGCGCTGCTTGTAGCCGAGGGAGAGCTCGGCGCTCTCGGCGTCGGCTTGCTCCTCCAGTTCGAACTCATCGAGCGCCCAGCGCTGGCGCGCGGCGCGCCGCGCGCCAGCGAGGCCGTAGGCGCCCGCGAAGAAGCTCACGTTCTGGCGCACGCTGAGGTTCCCGTACAGTGAAAAGCGCTGTGACATGTAGCCCACGCGAGCGCGCGCCGCGGAGGCCGCGCGGCGCAGGTCCACACCCGCCACGCGCAGGCTGCCGGCGCTCGCCGGGAGCAGCCCGCAGAGCATGCGGAAGGTGGTCGACTTGCCCGCGCCGTTGGCGCCGAGCAGCCCGAAGATCTCGCCGCGCCGCACCTCGAAGCTCACGTCCTTCACCGCGTAGAAATCGCCGAAGCGGCGCTGGGCGTGGCGCACGTCGATCACCACTTCGCCGGGCGCGAGGTCGGCGACAGGCGCCGAGGACGGCGCCGCCGCGGGCCGCACCCCGCGCCGCTCCCGCAGCAGCGCGACGAACGCGTCCTCGAAGCGCGGGGCGACCGGCTCGAAGCGCGCCGCGGGCCCCTGCGGCAGAAGCGCCGCCGGCTCGGGCGTCGTGCCGTCGGTCACCAGCCGGACCTGCCCGCCGTGGATCAGCGCGTCGACCACGCCCGGCCGGCCGGCGAGCGCCTCCTGCAGCGCGCGCTTGCCCGCGCCCGCAGCGAGCACCGCGTAGACGCGGCCGCGCAGCGGCTCGCTCAGCGCTGCGGGGGTGCCCTGCGCAAGCGTTTCGCCCTCGTGCAGCAGTACCACCTCGTCGCAGCGCTCGGCCTCGTCCAGGTACGCGGTGGAGAGCAGGACGCTCATGCCCTCGCTCTTCACCAGCCGGTACACGATCTCCCACAGCTCGCGCCGCGACACCGGATCGACGCCGACGGTCGGCTCGTCGAGCACCAGCAGCTCGGGCGCGCGCACCAGCGTGCAGGCGAGCCCCAGCTTCTGCTTCATGCCGCCCGAGAGCCGCCCGGCGAGCCGCGCGGTGAACGGCCCGAGCCCGGTCATGTGCATCAGCTCGCGGTAGCGCGCCGCGCGCTCCGCGCGCGGCACCCCCTGCAGGTCCGCGTACAGCTCGAGGTTCTCCCGCACGCTCAGGTCTTCGTACAGACCGAAGCGCTGCGGCATGTAGCCGAGCCGCGCCTGCACCTCGATTGCCTGGCGCGTCGCGTCCAGCCCCAGCACCGTGATGCGCCCCGCATCGGGTAGGAGCAGGCCGGCCACCAGACGCATGAGCGTGGTCTTGCCCGCGCCGTCCGGGCCCACCAGCCCCATCACCAGGCCGCGCCGCATCGCGAGGCTCACCCCGCGCAGCGCGTGGACCTCGCGCGTGCCCGAGCGAAAGCGCTTCGCGACCCCGGCCAGCTCGAGCACGAGCGGTGCTTCGTCGGTGCCCGGGGCCGCAGGGCTCAAGCGCTGCGCGCTCCGCGGCTCACGCGCCGCTGCCGCAGCCGGCCGGCTCGTGGGCGCCGGCGGGCACGGGCTGATCGAGCGGGATATCCACCGTCGCAGGCATGCCGAGCCGAAGCTCGTCGTGCGGTGCGCACACGAACACGCGCACCTGGTACACGAGCATCGTGCGCACCTCCTGCGTCTCGACCGACTTGGGGGTGAACTCCGCCGTGGGAGAGATGTAGCCCACCCAGGCGCGGTAGCGCCTGCCGGGATAGCTGTCGGTGGCGACCTCGGCCAGGCTGCCGATCCTGATCTTGCCCAGCTCCGGCTCCGACAGGTAGGCGCGCACCCACAGCGGCCGTGTGAGCGCGAGCGTGAACACGGTCTTCTGCGGCGAGGCCATGTCGCCGGGCTGCAGCACGCGGTTCTCGACCACGCCGTCCTCCGGCGCGTAAAGCGAGCCTTCCGCGAGCGCGCGCTGCGCGATCGCCAGCGCCGCCCGGTCGGCCTGCAGCGTCGCCTCGGCCGCGGCGATGTCCTCCGGGCGCGGGCCCAGCACCACCAGGCGCAGCGCCTCTTCGGTCGCCTTCAGCCGCGCGCGCGCCGCCTCGGCCGCCGCGCGCGCGTCGTCGGCCTGCTGCTGCGCGACGAAATGGCGCGCGACCAGCTCCCGCTGGCGCCGGTAGGTGCTCTGGGCGTTGCGCGCGTCGATGCGCGCCGCCTCGGCGGTCGCTTTCGCCTGCTCGATCTCCTCCGGCCGCGATCCCGCCTGGAGGCGTGCGAGCACCTGCTGCTGCGCCTCCGAGAGGGCCTGTGCCTGGGCGACCGCGTTGCGCAGCTGGCGAACGTCGAGCTCGGCGAGCAGCTGCCCCTTGGTCACGCGCGCGCCCTCCTGCACGAGGATGCGCGCGATGCGCCCCGAAGCGTTGAAAGCGAGCTCGACCTGGCGGATGTCCACGTTGCCGTGCAGCACCAGCGCGCGGCTCGCCGGCTGCTGCGCGCCGCGCAGCCACCACCAGCCGCCCGCGCCGAGGGCGGCGAGCGCGAGGACGACCAGCAGCAGCCGAACGATCCTTGCCTTCATCGCGCTGTGAGTGCAATCGGCCGGCGCAGCACGGCGCGCGGCCCGCTCAGGCTGCCCCGAGGGGGGCGCCCTGCGGCCGCGCCAGTTTCGCGCCCGGCCAGACCTCCGGAAGGCTCCTCGCGTACTGCGGCGGATACTCGACCTTGCCGCCCAGGCGCTCGGCCGCGTGCCAGACCCAGCGCGGGTCGTCGAGGAAGGCGCGCGCGAGCGCCACCATGTCCGCCTGGCCCGAGGCCACGATCCTCTCGGCCTGCTCGGCATCCGCGATCATGCCCACCGCCCGCACCGCGATCGGGACGGCCTTTTTCACCTTCTCGGCGAACGGCACCTGGTAACCGGGCTCGACCTTGATGCGCGCAAGCGGGGACAGGCCGCCGCTCGAGACGCACACGTAGTCGTAGCCGATCGCCTTCAGCTCGCGCGCGAAGGCGATCGCATCCTCCGGCGCCAGGCCGCCGTCCATCCAGTCACTGCCGGTGATGCGCGCGCCGAGCGCGCGCTCCCGCGGCCAGGCCTCGCGCACCGCGCGCGCGGCCTCGAGCGGAAAACGCATGCGGTTCTCCGGGCTGCCGCCGTAGCGGTCGCTGCGCCGGTTGGAAAGCGGCGACAGGAACTGGTGCATGAAGTAGCCGTGCGCGGCGTGCAGCTCGGCGACGTCCAGGCCGATGCGCCGCGCGCGCCCGGCGGCGGCGGCGAACGCATCCACCAGGGCGCGCAGCTCGCCCTCGGTCAGCTCGTGCGGCACGTGCCAGCCCTCGCCGAAGGGCAGCGCCGAGGGCGCCACCGTGGTCCACGGCGACTCGGCCGCCGACAGCGCCTTGCCGCCCAGCCACGGGGCCTGCGCCGAGCCCTTGCGCCCCGCATGCGCGAGCTGCACGCCGATCGGCGCGCGCGTAATGCGCCGGCAGGCGTCGGCCACGCGCTTCATCGCCGCCTCGTTGTGCTCGTTGTAAAGCCCGGTGCAGCCGTGCGAGATGCGCCCTTCGCGCGTCACGCCGGTGGCCTCGATCATGAGCAGGCCGGCGCCCGAGGCCGCCAGGCTCCCCAGGTGGATCAGGTGCCAGTCGTTCATGCAGCCGTCGTCGGCGCTGTACTGGCACATCGGCGAGATCGCGATGCGGTTGGGCAGCGTGATGCCGCCGAGCTGGATCGGGGTAAAGAGCTTGCTGACCATCGTTGCGGCGTCCTTTCTCAGGGTGAGCCGACCGCAATGCCGCGGCCGGAGAATGCGTTGCGCAGCGCCCGGGCGAAGGCCGCCGCGCCGGGCTGGTCGCCGTGCAGGCACAGCGTGTCGGCGGCGACCGGCACGCGCTTGCCGGCCAAACTGGTGACCTGGCCACGCTCGATCATCGCCAGCGCCTGCGCCACCGCCTTGGCCTCGTCCTCGATCATGCCGCCGGGCGCGCCGCGCGGCGCGAGCGTGCCGTCATCCAGGTAGCCGCGGTCCGCGAACACCTCGCCCGCCACGCGCAGCCCGCGCTCGCGCGCCACCTGCATCATGCGGCTGTTGGACAGCGCGTAGAGGATCACCTCGGCGCCGAGATCCTTCACCGCGCGCGCCATCGCTTCCGACAACGCCTCGTCCGTCGCCGCCATGTTGTACAGCGCGCCGTGGCACTTGACGTGATGCAGCCTGGCGCCCGCGGCGCGCGCGAAGGCCTCGACCGCCCCCGCCTGGTAGAGCACCAGGTCGTACATGTCCTGCGGCGAGATGTGCATCGCGCGCCGGCCGAAGCCCTGCAGGTCCGGCAGCGAGGGGTGCGCGCCCACCGCCACGCCGTGATCGAGCGCCAGGCGCACGGTCTTGCGGATGGTCGCCGGGTCCCCGGCGTGGAAGCCGCAGGCGATGTTGGCCGAGCTGATGAACGGCATGATCTCGGCGTCGGCGCCCATCTGCCAGGCGCCGAAGCTCTCGCCCATGTCGCAGTTAAGGTCGATGCGCGTCATGTCCCGTACTCCCATGCCAGCGCCCGCAGCGCGGCGCCGTGCCGCGCGTGCGCCGCGCGCCGGAGCTCGATCGCCTCCTCGAGCGTGCAGCGCGCGAAGCGCAGCGTGCCGCCGGGCGCGAGCTGCGCCATCCGCGCAACGTCCGCGGCGGCGATCTCCGCGATCTTGGGGTAGCCCCCGGTGGTCTGGTGGTCGGCCATCAGCGCGATGGGCAGGCCGCCGGCCGGCACCTGCACCGTGCCCAGGCAAGTGGGCCCCGATAGTATCTCACCGGCCCCGGCCGCCGCGAGGGCCGGACCGCTCAGCCGATAGCCCATGCGGTTGGACTCCGGGGAGACGCGCCAGGTGGCCTCGAAGAAGGTGCGCTGCGCCGCCGCCTCGAACCGGCCGAAATGCTGCCCCTCCATCGCGTGCACCACGATCGGCTCGTGCTCGGGCAGCGTCATCGGGGGCGCCGACCAGCGCACGGTGCGCAGCGCCCCGCGCAGCGCGGCGTGCTCGGCGAGCCGCGGGTAGCGCTCGGCGGCGAGCTCGGCGGCGAGCGGCGCGAGCGGCAGCTCGTCCCCGGCGCGCAGCGCCCGGCCGTGCAACCCGCCGAAGCGCGCCGGCATGTAGGTGCTGCGGCTGCCGAGCACCGGATCGAGCGCGATGCCGCCGGCGATCGCCAGATAGGCGCGGCAGCCGCGCGCCGCGCGGCCGGTCGCGAGCCGGGTGCCGGCGCCCAGCCACACCGGGCGGTCGCGCGGCAAGGGCTGGCCGTCGGCCTTGGCGGCGAGCTCCGCGCCGCACAGCGCCACCAGCGCCGGTTCCTCGAACAGCAGCTCCGGGCCGATCAGCGTGAGCTCGAGCGTCGCTTCGTCGCGCGCGTTGCCCACCAGCGCGTTGGCGAGCGCATGGGCGTACGGATCCATCGCCCCGCAGGGCACGATGCCCAGGTGCTGCAGGCCGTGGCGGCCCCGGTCCTGTACCGTGGTCAGCAGGCCGGGCTTGAGCACCTTGATGCTCACGGCGTGCGCCCGCCGGCGCGCCGCCGCTCGAACTCGGCGCGCGAGATCGGCACGATGCGCACGCGATCGCCCGGCGCCAGCAGGCTCGGCGGGTCGCGCTGCGCGTCGAACAGCGCGAGCGGCGTGCGCCCGATCACGCTCCATCCGCCCGGGATGCCGTAGGGATAGACGACCGACTGCTCGTTCGCGATCGCGATCGAGCCTGCCGGCACTTCGGCGCGCGGGCTCGCGCGCCGCGGCACGGTGAGCTTCGGGTCGAGCCCGCCCAGGTACGGCAGCCCCGGCGCGAAGCCCATCATGAGGACGTGGTACTCGCGCGCGGCGTGCCGGCGTACCACTTCATCGGGCGCGAGCTTCGCGCGCGCGGCGACCTCGGTGAGATCGAGCGCGAACTCGGGGTCGTAGCACACCGGCAGCGCGACCTGCCGGCCGACCGCGCCGGCATCCGGCAGTCCCTTGCGCAGGCAATCGTCCACCAGCGCGGCGCTCGCTTCCAGGGGCGCCGCCGGCAGATCCGGGTGCTCGGGATCGAAGTGCAGCGCGAGGCCTCCCAGCGCGGGCACCACGTCGCGCAGCCAGGGCACGGCGCGCGCGCGCACGGCGGCGGCGAGGCGCTGCACGACCACGTTCACCTCCAGGTCGAGCGTCTCGGAGAACTCGACGTACGCGGCGCAGTCGCCCAGCGGCACAACGCCGAGCGGCCGGGGCGTGCGTGCGCGGCGCAGCGCCATGCTGGCTGCGCGCCGCCGCTAACCCTGGCGCGGAAGCGCCACGCCGATCATGCAGTCGCGCGTGACCAGCGCGGCCAGGCGCTCCTCGCTCCAGCCCCCGGTCCCCGCCGGGCGCATCGGCAGCACCAGGTAGCGCATGTCGGCGGTCGAGTCGTGCACGCGGATCTGCACCGATTCTGGAATGCGCGTGCCGAACTCCGCCAGCACCGCGCGCGGCTCGCGCACCACGCGCGAGCGGTAATTGCGCGACTTGTACCACTCGGGCGGGATGCCGAGCAGCGTGCGCGGGTAGCACGAGCACAGCGTGCACACGATGACGTTGTGCAGCGCGGGCGTGTTCTCGACCACCACCAGGCGCAGCGCGGGCACCTCCAGGCCGAGCTCCTCGCACGCCCGGGTGCCGTTCTCGAGCAGCCGCTCCCGGTAGCCCGGATCGACCCAGGCGCGCGCCACGAGCTTCGCTCCGCGCTCCGGCGCACGCGCACGCATGTCCGCGACCGCGTCGCCGATCGCCTGCTCGCTGACGACGCCTTTTTCCACCAGCAGCTCGCGCAGGCTGATCTCCATCAGCTGGAAGTAGGTGAGCGGCCGGTACTCGCCGAGGTCGGCACCCTGCGCCATTACGGGCCCGCCTCCGGCTCCAGCCAGTGCTGGAAGATCTCGACTTCGAGCGTGTCCTCGGGCCGGCCGCGGTAGTCCGGCCACAGCTCGCGCTGCAGGAAGCGCACCCGGTACAGCGGCTGCGCGGGCAGGCCGCTGCGCTGCTGCGCGAGCTCCTCCGGGTTAGGAAAGGCGCCGCACAGCCGCTCGATCGCGCCGCTGCAGCCGCGCACGTACCACGGCGTGCGCACGTGCCCGAGCGGCGCGGCCTTGCGCACGCGAACGCGCTGGCCGGGCGCGAAGCGCGCCGCCAGCGACGGATGCCCGGTCGGATACTGCGCCCGCGGCGCCGCGCCGCCTGGCGCGGCTACCGGCGGCACGGATCCTCCGTTCTCCCCTGCACCTGCTCCAGCTTGCGCGCCAGCTCGTCGGTGGTGATCACGCCGCGCTGAATCATGGTCTGGGTGATCGAGGTGATCCAGCGCTCGTAATAGCTCATCGTGTCGTAGGCCTCGGGCGCGATCGCCTCGACGTTCTTGCGCAGCTCGTCGACCGTCATCAGCTTGCGCTCGCCGCGCACACCGGTGAGCAAGACCATCAGCGCGTCGACGCGCCGCTCCCATTCGGCGTAGTCGTGCTCCGCCGGCTCGACCTTGCCGGCCGGCAGTCCGCCCATGTCGTGGTGCCCGCGCTCGACCAGCAGGTCGGGGCGCGCGTCGGGTCCGTCGGGCCGGTGCATGCAGTTATTATTGCACTCGGCCAAGGCCCCCGGAACAACAGCGTGTCGAATCCGCCCGAGCACCGCGCATGAATCCCGTCGCCGCGCGCCAGCAGCCGCCGGCGGGCAGCCTGTTCCTCGATCACGTCGGGCATTTCGTCGCCGACCTCGAGGCCGCGTCGCGCGCGCTCGAGGCGCTCGGCTTCGCGCCCACGCCGGTCTCGCCGCAGGCGACGCCGGAGGGTCCCGCCGGCACCGCCAACCGCTGCGTGATGCTCGAGGAGGGCTATGTCGAGCTGCTCGCGCCGATCGCCGACAGCGCGCATGCGCGGCGGCTGCGCGAGGCGATGGCGCGCCGCGCCGGAGTGCACGTCCTCGCCTTCGGCACGCCGGCCGCGGAGGAGGAGCACGCGCGCCTCGCGCGCCACGGCTTCGAGCCGCCGCCCCTGGTACGGCTCGAGCGCGAGGTCGAGCTCGACGGCGCGACGCGCAGCGCGCGCTTCGTCGTGGCGCGCGTGTCGCCCGAGCGCATGCCCGAGGGCCGCGTCCAGTTCGTGCAGCAACTCACGCCCGAGTGCCTGTGGCAGCGCGAGTACCTGGGACATGCCAGCGGCGCGCTCGCGCTCGCCGCAGTGTTCGTCGTCGCCGGCGACCCGGTCGCGGCGGCGGCGCGCTATGCGCGCTTCGCAGGATTGCTGCCGCGTCCGGCCGGGGCACTGGTGCGCCTCGCCACCGCGCGCGGCACGGTGCTGATCGGCCGCGCCGCGGACTGGGAGAGGCTGCTCGGCGCGGCGCCTCCCGCGGCGCCGGCCCTCGCCGGCTACGCGCTCGCCTGCCGCGACGCGCGGGCGCTCGCGCAGCGCTGCGCGGGCGCGGGACTCGCCGTGCGCCCCGCGGGCGAGGGCCTGCACGCCGTGCAGCTGCCGCCGCAGCTGGGGGGCGCGTGGCTGCTCGGCGAGCCGGCCGCGCTCGCGCGCTTCGAGGCCCGCGGCCTGCCCGTACAATAAGACTCGACCTCCGGAGCCGCCGTCCATGACCGCAGACCTGTGCACGCTGTCCGCCATCCAGCTGCTACAGCTGTACCGCGCCAAGGTGATCTCGCCGGTCGAGGTCACGCGCGCCGTGCTGCAGCGCATCGAGCAGATCAACCCGCGGCTCAATGCGTTCTGCTTCATCGCGCCGGACGCGCTCGCGGCGGCGAAGGAATCGGAAGCACGCTGGCTGCAGGGCGAGCCCAGGGGCCTGCTCGACGGCGTGCCGGTCTCGGTCAAGGACCTGCTCTACGCGAGGGGCTGGCCGACGCTGCGCGGCTCGAAGACCATCGACCCCAAGGGCCCGTGGAACGACGACGCGCCCGCGGTGGCGCGGCTGCGCGAGCACGGCGCGGTGCTGCTCGGCAAGACGGCCACGCCGGAATTCGGCTGGAAGGGCGTCACCGACAGCCCGCTCACCGGCATCACCCGCAACCCGTGGGACCCGGACAAGACCCCGGGCGGCTCCTCGGGCGGCGCCGCCGCCGCGATCGCCTCCGGCATGGGCCCGCTCACCATCGGCACCGACGGAGGCGGCTCGATCCGCATCCCGAGCGCCTTCACCGGCGTGTTCGGCATCAAGCCCACCTTCGGGCGCGTGCCGGCCTGGCCGCTCTCGCCCTTCGGCACCGTGGCGCACGTCGGGCCGATGACGCGCAACGTCGCCGACGCCGCGCTGATGCTCAACGTGCTCGCGCTGCCCGACCCGCGTGACTGGCTCGCGCTGCCCTACGAGGCGCGCGATTACCGCGTCGGCCTGGAAGACGGCGTGCGCGGCCTGCGCATCGCCTACTCGGCCAATCTCGGCTACGCCGGCGTCGATCCCGAAGTCGCCGCGCTGTGCGAGCAGGCGGCGCAGTCCTTCGTCGACTTGGGCGCGCACGTCGAAGTGACCGACCCGGGCTTCGAGACGCCGGAGGAAATCTTCCGCGTGCACTGGTTCTCCGGCGCGGCCTACCTCGTCAACGGCATCGCGCCCGAGCAGCGCAAGCTGATCGACCCCGGGCTGCTCGATGTCGCCAGGCAGGGCGCCAAGCTCACCCTCGCGCAACTGCTCGACGCCCAGCTCAAACGCGGCGCGCTCGGCATCCACATGAACCAGTTCCACCAGAAATACGACCTGCTGCTCACGCCCACCATGCCGCTCGCCGCGTTCGAGGCCGGCCGCGAGGTGGCCGACGTGGCGAAGGAAAAGCGCTGGACCGACTGGAGCCCGTTCTCCTACCCGTTCAACCTCACCCAGCAGCCGGCGGCCTCGATCCCCTGCGGCCTCACCCAGGCCGGGCTGCCGGTCGGGCTGCACATCGTCGGCGCGCGCTACGCCGACGCGATGGTGCTGCGCGCCGCACGCGCCTACGAGTCGGTGCGGCCGATCGCGCTGCCGGACCTCGGCAGGCTTTCGCCGCAGGCGGCGGAGGCGGGCGCCTAGCTTTCCCTCGCGTAGACGTTGCAGGTCCCGGCGGTGGCCACGTTCAGCGTCCAGGTGTAGGTGTTCGTCCCCGCCCCGGGGGCGTGGTAGTCGTAGTCGGTGCCGTAGTAGCCCCCGGCCGAGGTGGAGCTGGGCCAGGTGCCCAGCGCCGAGCCCGAGGCGTTGCCCGGGATGATCTTCGTCTGGACCTTCGCCGCGCCGAGCACGTCGGCTAGACTGAAGTTCGCCGATCCGATTGCTCGTTTGGCAGTTTTCCTAGACGCGCTCCGCGGTTGCGCAGCTAAAGTGAAGGCGGCTCTCCCTGGTTGGAAGTTTTTTGCCTAGAGGCGCACTTTCGCTCGCGGGCGCAAGGGCTCGCGGTCACGACCTACAGGGCCTTGATGAAGTCTTCGATCGACACGCCGGCCTGCTTCAACACTCCAGCGAGCGTGCCCGACTTCAGTTCCCGGTGATTGGGCACCCCGCAGCCACTCGAGCCGCGGCGCAATACGATGTGGCTGCCACGCTGACGTGCCACCGCAAACCCAAGTCGCCCGAGCGCACGCACCACCTCCGCCCCGGAGACCCGGGGCAGTTTAGGCATGCTCTGTGACTTCGAACGTTGTCACCAACGGTTGGCCGGCAGGCGAGAGCGGGAACTCTTCCAGATAGAGCTCGGTCGCCTCGCGCAGGTTGGCGATCGCCTCTTCGATCGACTCGCCTTCGGAGGTCGTGCCCGTCTCGGGATTTAAGGCGGTGAATCCACCTTCGGGGGCAGGGAGCAAGACGGCGGTCAACATCATGGGTGGTGCTCCAAATGTGTAGCCAAAGACACCGGAGGCATTATCGCGCAAACGGAGCCTATGGCGAACAGCGTGGCCTACACTGCCAAGGCGCTCGATCAGCGGTTCAAAAGGGCCGAGTTAGCGTCCGGGCCCTCTTTGGTCGGATTCTTGCCGTGAGGCTGCACCCGTTTCAGTACCGCTAGGAGTTGGAAGTCTCCGGCGGTGAACTTGGCGTCCGTCGCCCGGTTCGGGTAGGCCGTCCAGCGCGCGTACACGTTGTAGGTCCCGGCGCTCGGGACGTTGAGGTTCCAGGTCGCGGTGTTCGGCGCAGCCCCAGGCGGCTCGAGCATCACGGCGTCCGCGATCACGTAGCCGTTGGCGTTGTCCGTCAGCGTCACGCTCGCCGCTCCGGCATCGAAGCTGTAGCTGCCCCCGTTCGCCTGCTGGTTCACGCTCACCGTGTCCGAGCCCCCGAGTGCGCGATCGTGTAGGCGGCGTTGGTCGCACGGTTCGTGCTCGCCGTCCAGCGCGCATAGACCTGGTAGGTCCCGGCGGTGGCGACGTTCAGCGTCCAGGTGAAGGTGTTCGCCCCCGTGCCCGGGGCGTGGTAGTCGAAGTCGGTGCCGTAGTAGCCCCCGGCCGAGGTGGAGCTGGGCCAGGTGCCAACCGTACTGCCTTGGGAGTTGTCCGCGACGAGGGCCGAGGGCGGTACCCCCTACCCGTGCGCCGCCACGCTGTCCCCCGGCGCCTGCCCGCGCTCGTCGAGCGAGTAATCGCGCAGCACGTCGGCCACGCGCAGCCGGTAGCCCGCGAAGATTCCGCCGCGCCCCATCGCCTGCGCCTCGCGGTGCGGCTCGAGGTTCCTCCATTTGCGCACCGCATCTTGGTCGCGCCAGAACGAGATCGAAACGTACTTTCCCGGCGTGGTGAGGCTGGCGAAGCGCTCGATCGAGATGAAGCCCTCGGCCCGCTCGAGCTCGGGCTTGAGCGCGGCGGCGAGGTCGAGGTAGTCCTGCACGCGCCCGTCGGCGGGCGTGAATTCGAAGATCACGGCGATCATGGCGTCTCCCCCACTGCGGCCACTATACTTCGCGCCCATGGCGCCCGCGCATTATCGCTTCTGGCCGAAGCACCTGCCGCACCGGCTGACTTCGCCGCAGAGCACGCTGCACGAGCTTCTCGCGGTCTCGGCGCGCCGCTACCCCGAGAAGCCGCTCACGCTGTTCTTCGGCGCCGCGCTGCCTTACCGCGAGGCGCTCGAGCAGGTCGAGCGCCTGGCCGGCTACCTGCAGAAGGCCTGCGGCGTGAAGCGCGGCGAGCGGGTGCTGGTCGATCTGCAGAACAGCCCCCAGTTCGTCATCGCCTGCTACGCGATCCTGCGCGCCGACGCGGTGATGGTGCCGGTGAGCCCGATGAACCTCGCCGAGGAGCTGGCGCATTACCTCGAGGACAGCGACGCGAAAGTGGCGATCGTCGGCCAGGAGGTGTACGCGCAGTTCGCCGGGCTTCTCGGTCGCACGCCGCTCGCGAAGTTGATCGTAGCCGCCTACGCCGACTATCTGCCCGCCGACACCGACCTGCCGCTGCCGCATGCGGTCGCCGCGCAGCGCGAGCCGCTGTCCGGGCCGGGCGTCGCGCTGTGGTCGCATGCGCTCGCCGAAGGCCACGCCCCCGATCCCTCGCGCGCGCAGCCGCGCGACCTGTGCGCGATGCCCTACACCTCGGGCAGCACCGGGCGCCCGAAGGGCTGCATGCACACGCACGCGACGGTGACGTTCAACACGGTCGGCGCCGCCTTGTGGGAGAACATCCACCAGGACGCGGTCGCGCTCGCCACCGCGCCGATGTTCCACGTCACCGGCTTCGTGCACAGCCTGCACGCGCCGGTGTACTGCGGCGCGACCATCGTGCTGCAGCCGCGCTGGGACGCCGGGCTCGCCGCGCGCCTGATCGAGCGCCACCGCTGCACGCACTGGGCGAACGTGCCGACGATGGTGGTCGACCTGCTCTCGGATGCGCGCGCGCTGGCGCACGACGTGTCCTCGCTCGAATGCATCTTCGGCGGCGGCGCCGCGATGCCCGAGGCGATCGCGCAGAAGCTGCACGACACCTGCGGCATCGATTACCTAGAGGGCTACGGGATGACCGAGACCATCTCGCAGACCCACATGAACCCGGAGAACCACCCGAAGAAGCAGTGCCTGGGCATCCCGACCTTCGACACCGAGGCGCTAATCGCCGATCCGGCGAGCGGCAAGGTGCTCGGACCGGGCGAGCCGGGCGAGATCCTGGTGCGCGGCCCGCAGCTCCTGACCGGCTACTGGAAGAACAACAAGAGCTACCGCGAGTCCTGGATCGAGGTCGAGGGCAAGTCGTACTTCCGCACCGGCGACCTCGGGCGCACCGACGAGGAAGGCTACTTCTTCATCGCCGACCGGCTCAAGCGCATGATCAACGCCGCCGGCTACAAGGTCTGGCCGGCCGAGGTCGAGGCGGCCATGTACAGGCACCCCGCGATCCAGGAGTGCTGCATCATCGGCGCGCCCGACGAGCGCCGCGGCGAGACGGTGAAGGCGGTGGTGGTGCTCAAGCCCGAGCACCGCGGCAAGCTCGGCGCGCAGGAGCTGCTCGCCTGGGCGCACGGCCAGATGGCCGCCTACAAGGCGCCGCGCGTGCTCGAGTTCGTCGACGCCCTGCCGCGCTCGGGATCGGGCAAGATCCAGTGGCGCGCGCTGCAGGAGAAGGAGTTCGCGGGGTGAGGCGGGCAGCCCTCATCCGTGCGACAATGTCGTACATCGTGGAGGCTGGCAATGACGACATTGACGATCCGGCTTGACCCCAAGCTCGAGAAGGCGCTCGCGCAGATAGCCAAGCGCACCGGGCGGACCAAGAGCGAGATCGCGCGCGAGGCGCTCGAGCGCCAGATCGCAGTCGCCCGCTTTCGCGAGCTGCGCCGCAAGACCCTGCCGTTCGCCGAGGCGCAGGGTCTGGTGAGCGACGAGGACGTGTTCAGCGCGGTTTCGTGAAGGTATTCCTCGACACGAACGTATTGGTCAGCGCGTTCGCGACCCGGGGGCTGTGCGCGGATCTGCTCGAGCTGATTCTGCTGGAGCACGACCTTGTGCTCGGGCGCCAGGTAATTCACGAGCTGAACCGTGCTCTGCGCTCGAAGCTCAAGCTTCCCGCCGCCCGGGCCAGGGAAATCGTCGACTTCCTCTCCGAAGAGGCGGCCGGCATGGTCGCCCGCGCCGAGCCGGCAGCCGCGCGCGCCGACCCCGATGACGCACTGGTTCTCGGTGAGGCACTACAGGCCCGCGCGGCCTTGTTCGTGACCGGAGACGCCGCGCTGCTCGGCCTGCGCGCGATCGGCGACATGAAGATCGTCTCCCCGAGGCATTTCTGGGAGATCCTGCACGCGGGCACCTCGTAGGGTCGCTCCTGCGGGCAGCCCTACCCCCGCGCCAGCTCCGCCGCCCGGATCGGCAGACTGCGCACGCGCTTGCCGGTGGCCGCGAACACCGCGTTCGCCACCGCCGGCGCGATCGGCGGAGTGCCGACCTCGCCGATGCCGCCGAGCGCGGCGCCGCTTTCGAGGATGTGGGTCTCGACTTCCGGCATGTCGGCGAGCTGCAGCATCCGGTAGTCGGGAAAATTCGCCTGCTCGACGCGGCCCCTGGCGAGCGTGATTTCGCCGTACAGCGCCGCGCTGAGCCCGAAGACGATGCCGCTTTCCATCTGCGCCGCGATGGTGTCCGGATTGATCGCGGTGCCGCAGTCCACCGCGCACACCACGCGGTGCACGCGGACCTCGCCCTGGTCCGACACCGAGACCTCGGCCACCTGAGCGACGATCGAGACGAACGATGCGTGCAGCGCGATGCCGCGCCCGATCCCCGGCGCGGGCGGCGTGCCCCAGCCGACCTTGTCCGCCGCGGTGGCGAGCACCCGCAGGTGGCGCGGATGGCTCGCCAGCAGCGCGCGCCGGAACTGATACGGATCCTTGCCGGCGGCGGCCGCCAGCTCGTCCATGAAGCACTCGGTGAAGAAGGCGTCGTAGGAATGCCCGACGCTCCTCCAGAAGCCCACCGGCACCGGCGTCTTGGACAGCACGTGCTCGACGCGTAAGTTGGCGAGCTCGTAGGGCAGGTCGGCCGCGCCCTCGGCGTTGGTCTTGTCCGGCGGGTAGTCCATCCCGCCCCAGGGCAGCAGCCGGTCCATGAACGAGCGCGTGACCGAGGGCCCGACGATGCGGTTCCACCAGGCGAGCGGCGCGCCCGAGCCGTCCAGCGCGGCGCGGAACTTCGCGATCGCCGCCGGCCGGTACATGTCGTGCTGCATGTCCTCTTCGCGCGACCACACGAGCTTGACCGGCGTGCCCGGCACCGCCTTCGCGACCGTCACCGCCTGCGCGACGTAATCCATCTCCGCGCGGCGCCCGAAGCCGCCGCCGAGAAAAGTGGTGTGCACGGTAACGCTGCCGCTGTCGACGCCGGCGGTGCGGGCCGCCACCCAGCGCACCAGCGTCGGCGACTGGTTGGGCGCCCACACCTCGCAGCGGCCGCCGCCGACGCGCGCGGTGCAGTTCATCGGCTCCATGGTGGCGTGCGCGAGAAACGGCACCCGGTACTCGGCCTCCACCACCTTGGCGGCTTTGGCGAGCGCGCCCGCGGCGTCGCCGCGCTCGGCGTAGGTCGTGGGCTTGCCGTGCTCCAGGTCGCGCCCGTACTGCGCGAAAATCGCGCTCGAATCGAGCGCCGCGTGCGGCCCTTCGTCCCAGGTGATGGCGAGCCGATCGAACGCCCGCTCGGCGCGCCACCAGCTGTCGGCAAGCACCGCGACGCCGCCCGGCACCGGCACCACCGCCTTGATGCCCGGCAGCCCGCGCACCTTCGACTCGTCGTAGGCCTTGAGCGAGCCGCCGAACACCGGGCAGTGCCTGAGCGCGGCGTAGAGCATGTCCGGCAGGCGCACGTCGATGCCGAACTGCGCAGTACCGTCCACCTTGGCCGGCGTGTCCAGCCGCGGCGCGGGCGTGCCGATCAGCTTGTAGTCCGCGCGCGCCTTGAGGCGCGGCTTGCGCGGCGGCTCGAGCTGCGCGGCCTCGGCAGCGAGCTCGCCATACCCGAGCTTGTTGCCGGTGCCGCGATGGTGCACGCTGCCCGAGTCGGTGAAGCACTCGCTCGGCGGCGCGTTCCAGCGCTTGGCGGCGATCGCCACCAGCATCTCGCGCGCCGAGGCGCCCGCGATGCGCATCGGCTCCCAGGCGTCGCGCGAGGAAGTCGAGCCGCCGGTGACCATCAGTCCGAGGTCCTCGCTTGCCTTGTGCGCGACCCAGCGCAGCGCGGTGGCGAGCGCGCCGTGATCGTCCGGCTCCACCGGCAGACCGTCGCCCAGGATCACCATGTTGCCGTAGAGCTTGTCGACCGGCGCCGCCTCGGCGCGCACCGTGCTCCAGTCCGCGTCCAGCTCCTCGGCGACCAGCATCGGCAGCGCGGTGGAAATCCCCTGCCCCATCTCCTGGTGCGAAAGCGCCACCGTGACCGTGCCGTCGGGCGCGATCTTCACCCAGCCGTTCAGCGCGAAGGCGTTGCCGTCGCGCGCGAACGCGGGCACGCGCGCCAGCCGGTCGCGCCCGCGCAGCGCGTAGCCGACCAGCAATCCGCCGCCCACCAGTGCGGTGGCGATGAAGAAGCGGCGGCGCGATCTGCTCTTGGGGCCGCTCATGCCAGCGCACCGTTTGAAGCGCGTGCGACGCTCTGCGCATCGCGCCGCATCACGCCCCCTTCTTCCCCGCCAGCGCGCGAATCGCCTTGCGCACCCGCGCGTAGGTCCCGCAGCGGCAGATGTTGCCGAGCGCGGCGTCGAGGTCGGCGTCGCTCGGGTGCGGATTGTGCGCGAGCAGCGCCGCGCTCGCCATGATCATCCCCGACTGGCAGTAGCCGCATTGCGGCACCTGGTGCGCGACCCAGGCCTGCTGCACCGGGTGCAGGCCCTTCGCGCCCAGCCCTTCGATAGTGGTGATCTCCTTGCCGGCGACGGCCGACACCGGGATCACGCAGGAGCGCACCGCCACGCCGTCCAGGTGGACCGTGCAGGCGCCGCAGGCCGCGATGCCGCAGCCGAACTTGGTCCCGGTCAGACCGAGGGTGTCGCGCAGCACCCACAGCAGCGGCGTGTCGGGCTCGGCGTCGACCTGCCTGGTTGCACCGTTGATCCTGAGTTGCAGCATGTCAAGCCTCCGGCCTGCGCCCCTCGTACGCAGCGCGCAGCAACTGCAGCACCCCATCGTATTCCACTTTGCGCGGGTTCGGATACGGGCTCGCGACGGCGATCTGCGCGGCGCGCTCGATGCCCTCCGCTGGCATGCCGATGTCCCGCAGGGCCATCGGAATGCCGAGCTTGACCTCGAGGTCGTACAGCCCGGCCGGCGCATCGGCCGCCCCGAGCGCGCGCGCGACGCGCGCCATGGCCTCGGGCGCCGCGTCGCGGTTGTAGCGCGCGGCGTGCGGCAGCACGATCGAGTGCGTCTCGGCGTGCGGCAGGTTGAAGCTGCCGCCGAGCACGTGGCACAGCTTGTGGTGCAGCGCCATGCCGGCCGAGCCGAGCGAGATGCCGGCGAGCCAAGCGCCGTAGAGCGCCTCGCCGCGCGCCTCGAGCTCCGCCGGGGCCTGCACGACCGCGGGCAGGGCTGCGCCGAGCGCGCGGATGCCCTCCTCCGCCATCAGCGAGATGACCGGGTTGCCGTCGTGCGCGTACAGCGCCTCGACGCAGTGCGCGATCGCGTTCATGCCGCTCGCCGCCGACAGCGCCGGCGGCAGGCTGAGGGTGAGCGCCGGATCGTAGAGCACGGTCCTGGGCAGCACGCGCACGTCGCGCCCGGTTTTCTTCATGCCGCCTTCGGTGAGTCCGTAGATCGGCGTCATCTCCGAGCCGGCGTAGGTGGTCGGCACCGCGAGGATCGGAAGACTGGAGGTAAGCGCGATCGCCTTGCCCAGGCCGGTGGTCGAGCCGCCGCCCACGGTGACGCAGCAGTCGGCGCCGAGGGACCGCGCCATCCTGCGCGCATCCTCGGCGATCTCGAGCGGCACGTGCATCGCCGCCCGGTCGTAGACGCCGGCGACACGGGCGCCGAGGCTGGCGGCGACCGCCTGCACGCTTTGCGCCTGCTGCGGCGTGGACAGCAGCAGCGCGCGCTGCGCGCCGAGCCGGTCGAGCTCGGCGGGCAGCTGCGCGAGGCTGCCCGGGCCGAACACCACGCGCGCGGGCAGCCCGACGTAGACGAACGATTTCATGGACGCTCCGCCCGTGATTATTCCGCCGCCTGCGCGCCGAAGCCAGCGGCGCGGCGCGCCAGCCGCCGGCGGAATGCGAGGGCCACCAGCGGCAGGCCCAGGCCGGCGATGGCGTAGACCGGCGCCACGCCGAACGCGTCCACCACGCGCGCCGCCAACCACACTCCGGCGGACTGGCTCACGAACAGGCACAGTGCGAACAGCGACACCGCCGCGCCGCGCGCCTCGGGAGCCATCTGGGTCGCGTTCACCTGCAGCGTGCTGTGCAGCATGTAGATGCCCACGCCCGCGGCGACCAGGCAGGGAACCGCCAGCGCGGCGCTCGGAGACGCGATCAGCCCGAGGTAGCCCAGGCCGAGCAGCGCGCCGCCGCCGAGCGCCAGCCCGCGCTCGCCGAGCCGGCGCACGATGCGCGCCGCCCCCGCGGCGTACAGCAGACCGCCGGCGGCGTACGACCCGACCATGGCGCCGCTCGCGCCCAGCCCGACGCCGTAGCGCGTGTGCATGTCATAGGCGACGAAGGCGAGCGCCCCGTAGAACAGCAGGGCCTCGGCCGCGACGCTCGCCAGCACCACTCGTACCCACGGCCGCCGCACCAGCAGCGCCATGCGGCCGAAGGCGCCGCGGATCGACGCCGGGTTGCCGCCCGCGCGGCGCGTGTGCGGATTGATGCGCAGCTCGCGAAACAGGAGCAACGCGATCAGCACGTAGAGCACCCCGAGCGCCGCGAACGCCGCCCGCCAGCCGTACAGCTCGCCGAGCCAGCCGCCGATCGAGGTGCCGGTCGCGATCCCGATCATCTGGCCGACCAGAAAGCGCGCGATCATCGGCTGGCGCCGCTCGTAGGGCACCGCGTCCCCGATCCAGGCCATCGCCACCGGGATCAGCGCGCCGACCGTGGCGCCCGAGACGCAGCGCGCCGCGATCAGCCAGTCGAGCGAAGGCGCCAGCGCGCAGGCGAAAATTCCGAGCGCCGAGAGCGCAGTGGTGGCGGCGACGACCTTGTACTTGCCGAAGCGGTCGCTGATCGGGCCGTGCACCACCTGCAGCAGGCCGTAGGAGATCGCGAACGCGGTGATCACCGCCGAGGCCGCGCCCGGCGTGACGTGGTAATCGGCGGAGATCAGCGCGAGCAGCGGGTCGGTAATGCGCTGCGCCGCGGCGCTCGCCAGCGCCGCGAAGGACAGGACGAGGATGGCGCGGCCGGTCATGGGAGCCGCGCAGTATCGGCCAAGTGGGGCCCGCGCGCGAGCACGGGTTCGCAGGCCGGCTTTCGCCCGGGCGGCGGCCCGATCCTAGCGGCGCACCTCGCGCTGGAACACCTCCAGGCAATGCGCCTTGGTGCGGATGAACTCGGGCGCCGAGAGCGTGTCCACGCTGCGCGGCCGCGGCGCGTCGAAGGCGACGATCTCCGCGACGCGCGTCGGGCGCTTGGTGAGCAGCAGCACGCGGTCGGCCAGATACACCGCCTCCTCCAGGTCGTGCGACACCAGCACCATGGTGGTGCCGGTGTCGACGAACACCTCCTGCAGCTTGTCGCGGATGAACAGCGTCATCTCGTAGTCGAGCGCCGAGAACGGCTCGTCGAGGAACAGCACCTCCGGACGCGGCGCCAGCGCGCGCATGATCGAGGCGGTCTGCTGCTGCCCGCCCGAGAGCTCGTAGGGATAGCGCCGCAGGTCGAACTTGACGTCGAAGGACGCGATCAGCTCGTCGACGCGCCGCCTGCCTTCGTGCAGCGGCGTGCCCGCGAGCTTGAGCGGATAGGCGATGCTGTCGATGGTGCGCAGCCAGGGGAACATCGCCTCGCGATAGTTTTGGAACACGTAGCCGACCTTGGTGTCGTGCAGCGATTTGCCGTCGAACAGGATCTCGCCGCGGTCCACCGGCAGCGGGCCTGCCACCATGTTGATGAGCGTGGACTTGCCGCAGCCGTTGGGGCCGAACACCGACACGATCCTGCCCTTGGGCAGGTCGAGATCGAAGTCCTCGTACAGCGGCGCACCGGCGAAGTATTTGGTCAGGCCGCGGATCGTGATGTGGGTCCCACTCGGGCCCGGCACGAACGGCGGCGCCGGGGCCTCGAGCGGTGCCTCTGGAGCGAGCACGCGCATCCTACTTTCCGCTCCAGTGCACCACGCGCTTCTCGAGCAGCAGGAACAGCACGTTTAGCGCGTAGCCCAGCGCTCCCGCGGCGAGGATCGACGCGTACATGTCGCGCACGTTGAGCACCTGCTGCGCGTCGATGATGCGGTAGCCGAGCCCGTTCTCCGAGCCGATGAACATCTCGGCGACGATCACGATCACCAGCGCCATGCTCACGCCGCTGCGCAGCCCGACGAAGGTCTGCGGCAGGCTCTCCCATACCAGCACGTCCTTGAAGATCTGCCAGCGGCTCGCGCCCATCACCCGGGCCGCCGCCACCCGCTGCTTGCGCGCGTTCATCACGCCGTAGGCGCTGTTGAACAGGATCACCAGCACCGCGGCAAACGCGGCGATCGCGAGCTTGTTGAGGTCGGTGACCCCGAAGATCATCATGAACAGCGGAATCAGCGCCGAGGACGGCGTCGAGCGGAAGAGATCGACCAGGAACTCCACGCTGCGATAGGCGCGCTCGTCGCTACCGAGCGCGATGCCGAGCGGCACGCCGATCGCCGCCGCCACCAGGAACGACTCGACCGTGCGCAGCACGGTGTAGAAAAAGTCGCGCGTGAGCGCGCCGCTGACGATGCCCTCGCGCAGCGCGACCAGGGTCGCGGTCGGCGTCGGCAGCAGCACCGCGTTCACCCAGTGGAACTCCACCGCCCCGAGCCACGGCAGGAACAGCGCCGCCGGGCCGAGCGCCGGAAGCAGCCTGGTAAGCCCGGGACGCGCGGCGCCTGGCGCGGCCATGCCGGCTAGCTCTTGTACAGGAGCGGCCCGACCATCAGCGGCGCGCTGAAGATCTTCTTCTCGGAGAACAGGTCGAAGAACTTCTGGAAGTAGGCCACGTCGCTGCCGGTGAACTCGTTGTACATCGTGT
>Ga0307373_10002587_pt1 | contig 32385 bp, 42 predicted proteins | sample OX2MG_FD_202534 | JGI IMG/M metagenome (GOLD analysis project Ga0307373, IMG submission 202534) | Soil microbial communities from Risofladan, Vaasa, Finland - OX-2 | ecosystem: Environmental > Terrestrial > Soil > Coastal area > Acid sulfate soil | place: Finland: Risofladan, Vaasa | collected...
TTCTCCAGCCAGTCGTAGCGGTCGGTATCGGCCGGCGGCGAGAAACTCACCTCGGTGCTGCCATCCAGAAAAGCACGTACCTCGGCCAGCGAAGACAACGATTGGGTATTGAGGGCCACGATCATTCCCCAAGAAGGACCGCTCAGGCTCATCTGTCGTTGGAATCACGCTGCCTCCTCCAGGCTCAGGTGTCATTGGAAGAGGCTGGCACTTGCAGCACGTCTGGTTCAGGTCTAGAATCTAAACTCGTACCAAATCGGTATTGGTTTATGTTGAAACTCGGCAAACTGACGGATTACGCAACGCTGGTGATGACCGAACTGGCCGTCACGCCGCGTGCAACCAGCAGCGCGCACGAACTGGCCGAGCGCACCCGCATCGGCGCACCAACCGTGGCCAAGTTGCTGCGCAAGTTGAGTCAAGCCGGATTGGTGGAAGCGGCGCGTGGCGTTCATGGCGGCTATCGGCTCAGCCGTGATGCCGCAAGCATTACGGTGGCCGATATCGTCGTTGCCGTCGAAGGCTTGGTGGCGCTGACCGAATGCGCCGGCAGCCATAGCTGCTGCTCGATTGAAAGCCACTGCGGCGTGCGCAGCAACTGGCGGTTGATCAACACGGCAATCCAGCAGGCACTGGAATCGGTGACGCTGGCGCAAATGGCCACCGGTGCACGTCGATCCAACCAGCCCGAACAGGCTACCATCGAGATGCAACTGCACCGCATAAGTCCAACCGCGCCCGAATACAGGACAACGAGGTAAATCATGGCCGCACAGGCACAGGAAGTTCAGGATCTGATCCGCCGCCGGGAGTACGCTGCAGGCTTCGTGACCGACATCGACTCGGACACTGCCCCGCCGGGGTTGTCCGAAGACACCATCCGCTACATCTCGACGATGAAGCGCGAGCCCGAGTGGCTGCTGGCGTTCAGACTCAAAGCCTATCGCCGCTGGCTAAAGATGGACAAGCCGTTGTGGTCGCATGTGCACTATCCGGAAATCGACTTTCAGTCCATATCTTACTACTCGCAGCCGAAATCGATGAAGGACGGCCCGAAGTCGCTGGACGAAGTCGATCCCAAACTGTTGGAGACCTACACCAAACTCGGCATCCCGCTGAAGGAGCAGGAGCTCCTGGCCGGCGTGCAGAATGTCGCGGTGGACGTGGTGTTCGACTCGGTATCGATCGCCACCACCTTCCGCAAGAAGCTGGCCGAAGCCGGCGTGATCTTCGGCTCGATCTCGGACGCGGTGCGCGAACACCCCGAACTGGTGCAGAAATATCTCGGCAGCGTAGTGCCATTCGGCGACAACTACTTCGCCGCGCTCAACACGGCGGTGTTCACCGACGGCAGCTTCGTGTTCATCCCCAAGGGCGTGCGCTGTCCGATGGAGCTGTCCACATACTTTCGCATCAACGAAGCAAAAACCGGCCAGTTTGAGCGCACCCTAATCATCGCCGAGGAAGGTAGCCACGTCTCTTATCTGGAAGGCTGCACCGCACCGCAGCGCGACGAGAACCAGTTGCACGCGGCGGTGGTGGAATTGGTGGCGCTGGACGACGCACAGATCAAGTATTCCACCGTGCAGAACTGGTATCCAGGCGACGAGCAGGGCCGGGGCGGCATCTACAACTTCGTCACCAAACGCGGCGACTGCCGTGGCGCCCGCTCGAAGATCTCCTGGACCCAGGTCGAGACCGGCTCGGCGATCACCTGGAAATACCCGAGCTGCATCCTGCGCGGCGACGACTCCGTCGGCGAATTCTACTCGGTGGCGGTGACCCATCATCACCAGCAGGCCGACACCGGCACTAAGATGATCCATATTGGCAAGAACACGCGATCGACCATTGTTTCTAAAGGCATTGCGGCTGGAAAATCGGATCAATCCTACCGCGGCTTAGTGCGCGTGCTGGCCGGCGCGGACAACGCGCGTAATTACACCCGCTGCGACTCGCTGCTGATCGGCCCGCGCTGCGGCGCCCACACCTTCCCCTATGTCGAAGCGCGCAACCGCACGGCGCAACTCGAACACGAAGCCACTACCTCCAAGATCGGTGAAGACCAGTTGTTCTACGTCCGTTCTCGCGGCGTATCCGAGGAAGACGCGGTGTCGATGATCGTCAACGGCTTCTGCAAAGACGTGTTCAAGGAACTGCCGATGGAGTTCGCGGTGGAAGCGCAGAGACTGCTGTCGGTGACGCTGGAAGGTGCGGTAGGTTGATGCCAGAGATCAGTCAATTTCTGGGGATCGTCATTGCGATGTATTTCAAAGATCACAACCCACCGTACTTCCATGTGCAGTACAACGAGCAACGAGCATCGTGCGCAGCTGCTCGGCGGGCTTCGCGTAGGCCTCCTTTTTGGTGACGGACGTGGGGATCAAGTGGATTTCACCCAGCTGATTGACAGCGACCTGCCCCCTGTTTTCGCAGCATTGCGCGACCCGCAAACCTTCAGTAGTTTCGAGCGTGTACATGGCACGCTGCACTGGCAATGCGAGCCTGACCTTGCTCCTGAATATCTTTACTTCCGCGCCTTTGCGCACGATCCCTCACTGCACAAACAGTTCGTCGAGTGGGGCTATTTACAACTGGAAACCATACATGCTTGAAATCAAAAATCTCCACGCCAGCATCGAAGACAAGGCCATCCTCAAGGGCATCGATCTGACGGTCAACGCTGGCGAAGTCCACGCGATCATGGGGCCCAACGGTGCCGGCAAATCGACCTTGGCGGGCGTGCTGACTGGCCGTGAGGCCTATACCGTCACCGACGGCAGCGTACGGTACGACGGCAAGGATCTGCTGGAACTGGAGCCGGAAGAGCGCGCCTGCGCAGGCGTTTTCCTCGGTTTCCAGTATCCGGTGGAGATTCCCGGCGTCTCCAACATGACGTTGCTCAAAGCTGCGCTCAACGCGCGCCGCAAACGTGCCGGTCAGGACGAGATCGACCCGATGGACTTCTTGAGTTGGGTGCGCGACCGCGCCAAGTTGGTGAAGATCAATCCAAAGATGCTGTCGCGCGGCGTCAACGAAGGCTTCTCGGGCGGCGAGAAGAAGCGTAACGAGATCCTGCAGATGCTGGTGCTGCAACCACGTCTGATGATCCTCGACGAGACCGATTCCGGCCTCGACATCGACGCGTTGAAAGTCGTTGCCGACGGCATCAACGCCCTGCGCTCGCCCGAACGCGCCACTGTGCTGGTGACCCACTACCAACGGCTGCTGGATTACGTGAAACCGGATTTCGTCCATGTGCTCGCTGCCGGCCGCATCGTCAAGAGCGGCGGCGCGGAACTGGCGCTGGAACTGGAAGAAAAAGGCTACGGCTGGCTGGAGCAGCAGGCGGCATGAACGCCCCGCTCAAGAATGTGGCGCTCCAGGCCTATCAGGACGCCTTTGAGCGGCTCGAACCCGACTTCCCCGAAGTGCAGCGCGCGGCGCGGCGCCAGCAATTAGAACGGTTTCTGCAGCTGGACTTCCCCACCAAACGGCAGGAACGCTGGCGTTATACCGATCTTGGCGCGCTGGCCGCCGCCCGCTTCGCGCTGGCCATCGACGACGGCACAGTGCCGGAACTGCCCCGTCTGGTGGACACCACTCGCATGGTCTTCGTCAACGGCCGGCATCGTGCGAATCTGAGCGACAGTGAGATTGATCATGGAACGCTGGCACCGGAGGCGACGAACACCGACGCCATCGTTGCGATCAATGCGGCGCTGTCCGCCGACGGCCTGAACCTGCATCTGGATCGCGGCCAAAAACTGCTGCAGGTCTTGCATCTGATCAGTTTCCGTCAGGCGGGTTCCGCAGCCAACATGTCGCACCTGCGTCATCGTATCGTGCTGGACGACAACGCGGAAGCGGAGGTCATCCTGCATCAGATCGGCGATGGCGACTACTTCAGCACCGACGTTCTACACGTGACCTTGGCACCTGGTGCGCGACTGAAACTGCATCGGCTACAGGAAGAATCGCCTACATCAACCCAACTGATGCGGATCGACGCGCAATTGGCCCGCGGATCGGCGCTGGAGGTGTTCAGTGCGGATTTCGGTGGCGGGCTGATCCGGCAGGACGTCAACGTGGCCCTGGAAGGTGAAGGCGCGGAAGTAAAGCTCAGCGCGCTGTGCGCTGCCGATGGTCGCGCGCACGTCGACAGCCACACCCGCATCGAGCATCGCGCCCCGCACTGCCGCAGCCGCGAATTGTTCCGCGGCATCGTCGCCGGCCGCGCCCACGCCGTGTTTGACGGCCTGATTGTCGTCGCGCTGGGTGCGGTCAAGACCAACTCCGATCAGCAAGTCGCGAGCCTGCTGCTGTCGCCAAAGGCCGAGATCAACGCCAAGCCGGAACTGGAAATCTACAACGACGATGTAAGGTGCAATCACGGTGCCACTGTTGGCCAGCTCGATGAAGCCGCGCTGTTCTACCTGCGCAGTCGCGGTCTCGATCGACTCACGGCGAAAAGCCTGTTGACGCAGGCTTTCGCCCACATTGCACTGGAAATCATTGACTTTGCCCCGCTACGCGAGTTTGTCGAACAACGACTCGACGTGCGTCTGCGCGCCATGCATAACGAGACGGGAAAATGAGCCGCCCGGAACCTGCGCTCCAGCCAGCCGACTTCGACGTCAAGGCGATCCGCGTGCAATTCCCCATCCTGCACGAATCCGCGCGTGGCAAACGCCTGGCCTATCTCGACAATGCCGCCACCACGCAGAAACCTGAAAGCGTGCTACGCGTACTCGACGACTACTATCGTCACGACAATGCCAACGTCCATCGCGGCGTGTTTGAACTGGCCGAGCGCGCCACCCTCGCCTACGAATCCGCACGCGATCGCATTGCCGCCTTCATCCACGCAACACGCGAGGAGATCGTCTTCACCCGCGGCACCACTGAAGGCGTCAACCTGATCGCCCGCAGCTTCCTGCAGCCGAAGCTGAACGCCGGCGACGAGATTCTTGTCACCTACATGGAGCACCATTCCAACATCGTCTCCTGGCAGCTGGCGGCCGCCGGCTGCGGGGCGAAAGTCGTACCGGCGCCGGTTCTGGACGACGGCCAACTCGATCTCGATGCCTGGCGTGGTCTGCTCAACGAGCGCACCCGCATGGTCGCCGTGGTACACGTCTCCAACACGCTCGGCACGGTCAATCCGGTGGCCGAGATGATCGCCGAGGCACACGCCCGCAGCATCCCGGTACTGGTCGACGGCGCTCAGGCCGTGGCCCACCTGCGGGTGGACGTGAAAGCGCTGGACGCCGATTTCTATACTTTCTCAGCCCACAAGTTGTTCGGCCCCACCGGCTTCGGCGTGCTCTACGCCAAGCGCGAACACCTGGAAGCCATGCCGCCTTGGCACGGCGGCGGCGACATGATCAAGACCGTCAGCTTTGAAGGCAGCAGTTGGAACGACGTGCCCTACAAATTCGAAGCCGGCACGCCGGATATTTCCGGCGCCGTCGGCACCGCTGCTGCGATCGACTGGATCAACTCCGTCGGCTTCGACGACATCCAGCAACACGAACACGCGTTGCTGCAAGACGCCACGGCCCGGTTGGCCTCCATCCCCGGTCTGCGCCTGATCGGCACCGCGCCCGGCAAAGCCGGCATCCTGTCGTTCGTGATGGAAGGCGCCCATCCACAGGACATCGGCAACGTGCTGGACATGGAAGGGGTGGCTGTGCGCACCGGCCACCACTGCACCATGCCGTTGATGCAGCGCTTCGGCATCCCCGGCACCGTGCGTGCTTCGCTGGCGGTTTATAACGACCAGGCCGATTTAGAACAACTGGAGCACGGGCTGCACACGGTAAAACGGTTATTCGGATAAGCGTCGTTTGCGATGAGCAACACGACCGTTTGAGGCACGGTTCCAAACCACCGGCCAGCCTGTGACGACCGTTCAGCGGTAACTGGCCCGATTTGCTTGCAAACGTTGTATCTATTCTATAATCGAGAACGCTCCTTTAAAGCGTTGACGCGTGTGCAAAAAGAATGGATGGACGACTCTGTTCACGCCCGCCAAATGGCTTCACACTAGTTGAAGTGCTGGTGGTACTGGTGTTGTCTGCTATCGCGCTGGCCATCGCGGTTCCCGGCTTCACCGATCTCATCATTTCCAATCGTCTGGCGGCCACGGCCAACGCCTACATCAGCGCGTTCAATCAGGCACGGCTGGAAGCGGTCAAACGCAACTGGCCAACGCAAGTCTGCAGCAATTCGAGCAGCAGCAACACGACGAGCACGCTCGGGACGGCCTGCGGCACTGCGCTGGGGGCGGTCTACATCCTCAATCCCGACGGCACGACGACAACCCCCGTCCAGAACGCGCTCACGCTGTTCTCCGACATCGAAGCTGCGGACGGCAGCAACGGCCGCCAGGCTGCGGTTGCACTGCGTTTCGATGGCCAGGGTCTGGCTGTGGATGCCAACGGCAACGCGGACGGCAGTGGAACCGGCCCGTACATGGGATTGGCGGCAGACTTCTACACCAGCCGCATCAGCTCGGACAATCACAGTTGTATCTACATCACAACCGGCAGCATCATCAGTAGCTGTAAGATGACCTCCAACAATGGAGGATGTCCGCAGAATGAGCCGATCCCCTGCCAACAGTAGGCAAGGCAATTCTGGTTTGCGGATGCAGGCTGGAATGGGGCTGATCGAGGTGTTGATCGCTGTTCTGGTGCTGGCGATCGGGATTCTTGGCGTTGCGGCATTGCAAGCGCGCGCGCTGGCCAACAACAGCAGTTCGATCGGGCGCTCGATGGCCACCATCGCCAGCTACTCGATCCTCGACGCCCTGCGTGCTGATCGCAGCAATGCGCTTGCTGGCAACTACAATACAACCACGCCTCTTGAGGCCGACAACTGCTCCACCGGCACCGGTCTGGTCGCCAATCAACTGTATAACTGGTGCACCCATCTTCGCACCATGCTGGGCGCCGCCAAGACCACCACCGGCAAAATCGACTGCGATACCTCAGGCAACTGCACCATCATCGTCACCTACGATGACAGCAACGTCGGCGGCAGCGGCGCGGCTGGTGGCAGCAGCGCACAGAGCCTGATCACCGTGGCAAGCCTGTGAACGCACCACGCTCACAGATCATCGCACCGGCCAGCCAGCACGGCCTGACGCTGGTCGAGTTGATGATCGCCCTGGTGCTGGGACTGGTCGTCATCGGTACTGCGATCGCCATCTTCATTTCCAACAAACAGGCCTACCTCACCAATGGCGCCGTCAGCCAAATTCAGGACAGTTCGCGCATCGCCTTCGAGTTGCTGGCCCGCGACATTCGTCAGGCCGGCATCACCGGTTGCGGCAACGCCGGACGCATCGCCAACGTCTTGAAGGACGGCCCCAACGCAGGCGGCACGGTCGATTGGTACGCCGATTTCAGCAATCCGATTAAGGGTTACAACAGCACCCAGAGTGATCTCGTATTGAATGCGGCGACCATAACGCGTGTTGCCGGCACCGACTCCATCAAACTGATGGGCGCCGGCGGAGAAGTCTTCAGCCTCGCCGCACAGAACAACACCACCTCGGCATCGCCCACCATCACCCTCAACGAATCCAGCTCGAATCTTCAAACAGGCGACATCGTGCTGGCCTGCGATCCGGATCACGCCGTCATCATGCAGCTCAGCAAATACGTTGCCGGTGCGCCGCCCACGCTCACCTATGCGGCGAACATCGGGACTCCCGGCAACTGTTCCACGGTTCTGAGCTTCCCGACACAGTGCGCCGCCAGCAGCAATTACTACCAATTCGGTATCAACTCGCAAGTCTCGAAGCTCTCAGCGACCGACTGGTATATCGGTCAAAATGCGCAGCTCGGCGATTCCCTCTACCGCTTGGCACTGACCAACCAGGCTGGAGCCGCCGCAGCGACACCACAGGAGATGGTGCGCAACGTCACCGACTTGCAGATCAAGTATCTCCAGAATGGCAACCCAGATTTTGGCGACGCAACCACCATCACCAACTGGGCGCAGGTTACTGCGGTGCAGTTGACGCTAAAGCTTGAGAGCACCAATCGACGCGCCGGCACCGATGCCAAGCCGTTGGTACGTCAGTCCGTCAGCACGGTGGCCCTGTATGGCCGGGTCAATTGATATGACCCTCTCAACACGCCGCGTGAACGAATTAAATGCGAGATTTAATAGCGTCTGCCCGGATCTGAAACATCGTCAGTCAGGTGTAGCCCTCATCGTCGCCCTGATCCTGCTGACCGTCATCATCCTGATCGGACTCGCCGCCATCCGCGGCACCACCGTGCAGCAAAAAATGACCGCCAACTTCTATGATCGCGAAATCGCATTCCAGAATGCCGAAGCTGCGCTGCACGCCGGGGCTGCAGCTCTTTCAAGCAACCCCGCGTCAATAATAAATTGCTCGGCCGGCGGCAACACCTGCAAGGCGGACCCATTTGACGGCACTCCGACCGCGGGCAGCATCCAAACCGTACCGACAGGCACCGGCAGTGGAGAATTTTCAGTCAGCGCAAATTCGGTGGGTCATCCTCAATATGTGATCGAAAATATGGGCACCTACGCCGGTACCAGCACCGGCTACGGCCAGACCGCCAATGCCTCGCAATACGGGGCGCAGGGAACGTCAACAACCTCAATCTACTACCGCATTACCGCCCGCAGCGCGGATCCGGCAACGGCCGGGGATCGAGCGATCGTGACCTTGCAGGCGATGTACAGGCAATAGCGTGATCTTGATGTGAAAATGGGTGCAGCGGGGGAATGGAGGCACCATGAACAGTCATGACACAAAGTACACAGGCCTCGGGCTCCTAGCCGCACTATTGCTGGGGTGTCTCGGCACCTTGGCCACCTCGATCAACGTCCAGGCTGCGGTCAGCATCGATCAGACCCCATTGACCGTGCAGCAGTCCCTGGCACCGAACCTCGTGCTGATGCTCGACGATTCGGGGTCGATGGCGTGGGACTTCATGCCAGATTGGAGTTATCTGGGCGATACATCCAATGACGGCGTCCGTGATTCGAGTGTCAACGGCACCTACTATGACCCAACCGTGCTCTACACTCCGCCGCCGACGGCGGATGGTGGCTCCTATCCGAATTCCGGTACGGATTCGAACGACCCCATGGGAACGGCGTATGTGGATGGATTTCATCCAAGCAATGGAACAACGGACGTCACCGCATACAGCAGCCCCTCCGAAAATTTTCCTTACTACAAGAGTTATACGACGCAGGTCACGACGACCTACCCTCCTGTGCCGGGCTGCAATTCGGGCGATAGCCTGAACCAGAACGAACAGTGTGTCCACACTGAGACGACATATACCTACTACCCGCCCACAGGTCACAGAAACAAACACAACTGCAACCCTGGTGATCAGCTCGTGGCCAATGGACGAGAGTGCAGGCATACCGTAACGACCTATACCTACTATGCCCCAAGTCCCAGCAACCCGGCCTGTCCATCGGGAGGCAGCTATGACAGCAGCCAAGACATGTGCGTCATCCAGCAGAATGTACCCACCAACCTGTTCATTTATACGGAAGTCAACCCCAACGGCAGCAACCCGCCATCATATATACATCACTACGTCGGCAAGTCGCAGGGCGATTGTTCGATAGCACTGGCTGCGGATACCAGCCAAGGCGCGACCTGCGACGACAGCACGACAACACAGCAAAATGTCGTCAACTGGTTTTCCTACTACCGGACCCGCATCTTGATGACGAAGAGCGGGATAATGAGTGCATTTTCCGACATTGATCCGAGCTTCCGAGTCGGCTTCGGCTCGATCAATGGCACAAACAACGACGCGCTGCCTTCCCCTACTGCGGAATACAACAAAAAGGAGATTGCCGAAGTCGAGCCATTCGGCGATGGCTCTGCCAACACTCAGAAGAGCAATCTCTGGAATTGGTTGGTCGGCATCAATCCGAACAGTGGCACCCCGCTGCGCCTGTCGCTGGATGCGGTGGGCCAATATTACCAATCCGATCAACCGTGGCAGACATCGGCCTCCGACACCACGGAGCTGGCTTGCCGGCAGTCCTACACCATTCTGACCACCGACGGTTTCTGGAATGGAAATACACCGGCGAACATTGGTGACACCGATAACACCCATGGCACTCTAATCCTAGGCGCCAACGGTCTGAAATATCAGTATGAACCCATTGAACCTTACGAAGACGGTAACAGCAATACCCTGGCCGACGTTGCCATGAAATATTGGGATATCGATCTGATGCCCGGCATCTCCAACGAAGTACCGCCGAGTACCGAGGACCCGGCCTTCTGGCAACACATGGTCACGTTTACCGTGGGTCTGGGATTTACGCCGACAGGCATCAATCCGGCTGGCACCACAGTCGACCAGATCTTCGCCTGGGCCGACGGCGGACCGGCGATCTCAGGTTTCAGTTGGCCGACACCGTCGGGTTCAAGCAACGGGGGCAACGGCAGCATCAACAACATCGCAGATCTGGCCCACGCGGCCGTGGACGGTCATGGCGCATTTGAATCCGCCACCAGCCCGCAGGCGCTGGCCAGCGGCCTTGAAGATGCACTCAAGCGCGTGGCATCCAGGGTTGGTTCCAGCGCCAGCTTGGCGGCGAACAGCACCAAGCTGCAAACCGGCACGGTAACCTATCAGGCGCTGTATTACACCGGCAAATGGAAAGGCGACCTCAAAGCCTATGCGGTGGATCCCAGCACCAGCGCAATTTCCACAACTGCAAACTGGACGGCATCCGGGGAATTGCCGGCATGGGGCAGCCGTAAGGTGTATTTCAATCCAACCGGCACATTGACGCTGGATGCGTTCGATGCCGCCGACTTGTCAGATTTGTCCACCGACGAACAGAGCGCCCTCGGAACGGATACGACGTCGCAAACAGCGATCATCAACTATCTGCTCGGCGACAACAGCAATGAGCAGAGTAACAACGGCGCCTTCCGCGACCGCGATACGCCACTCGGCGATATCGTCGACTCGCAGCCAGTTTACGTGGGCGCGCCCAACGTCAACGCCTTCTACAACCAGTCCTTCACCGGCTCCGGGACATTTGCAAGCTTTGCCAGCACCAACACCAGCCGCACTCCACTCATCTGGGTGGCCGCCAACGACGGCATGCTGCACGCCTTCGATGCCGGCACAGGTGTGGAAACATTTGCCTACCTGCCGTCGGCGGTCATCACCAGCGGAATCAGCAATCTGAGCAACCCGAACTACGGCGGTAGCAGTGTTCCCCACGAGTATTACAACGACGGTGAACTGACCGTTGCCGACGTTTATCTCGGCAGCGCTTGGCATACCGTCTTGGTGGGAACCACCGGCAGAGGCCCGGCCAAGGCCGTCTATGCCCTGGATGCCACCAACCCCGCAGCACCCTCGCTGCTGTGGGAACGTTCCGCTGGCGACGGCGGAACCGACAGCAATTATATCGGGCAGATTGTCGGCAAACCGATCATCGCCCAGACCGCGGATGGAACCTGGTCGGTGCTGATCGGCAACGGCTACAACAGCGCCAGCGGTACGGCGGCGCTGCTGCAGTTTAACCTCACCACCGGCGCCCTGACAGCCTATCCGACAGACGCCACGACCAACAATGGATTGGCCGCGCCAGCCGTCTGGATCGGCACCATCACTAACGACGTCAGCACCGTCGCCTATGCAGGAGATCTCAACGGCAATGTCTGGTCATTCGACTTGACCGACCCGGGCCACGCGGGAACGTTGCTGTTCACCGCCAAGGATTCAAAAAATAACGTTCAGCCGATCACCGGCGGCATGCTGGCGGGCATGGATCCGTCGACCGGCAACGTGTGGCTGTTCTTCGGCACCGGCCAATATCTGAGTCAGTCCGATTTGGCCAACACCAACACCCAGACCTGGTACGGCATCATCGTCCAGGCCGCCGACATCGGCAGTACGCTGGTCAGCAATCTTCAGAACGGTCGGTTGGACTTGATACCGCGCAGCATCATTGCCGAACAGGCGCCCAACCCCAGCGCCAACCCACCGACATTGGGCTCCCGCGTGATCACGCCGGGAACCAGCGGTGATACCAGCGGGAAATCCGGCTGGTATATCGATCTGACCTCGCCCACCGCCGGAGCCCAGGGTGAACGCATGGTTATACCCAATGAGTTCCAGGGCAGCCTGCTGATCGGCACGACCCGCATTCCCCTGTCCTCGGATCCATGCAATCCATCCGGTAGCGGCTGGATCATGGCCATCAATCCGTTCACCGGCACCAATCCGGAGTCAGCCTTCTTTGATCTGAATAATGACGGCCAATTCACTTCCGCCGATTTGGTGACTGTGAACGGGCAGCAGTACGCCTCGGCCGGCATCGGTTTCAATTCGATTCCAAACAATCCGATCTTCGTTGGCAATACCATGCTGACCAGCTCCGACAACGCCACCACCAGCAGCATCGCCACTGCGGGCAGCGTTGGCCCGGTCGGGCGTGTATCCTGGCGTGAACTGGTGACGCAGTGATGGAGTCCAGCACAGAGATAGCGCGGCAGCGTGATTCCGCTTCTGGATTCACCTTGATCGAGTTGATGATTGTGCTGGTGATTATCGGCATCCTCGCCGCTATCGCCTACCCGTCTTACATCAGCACTATCACGCGGTCACGGCGCGCGGCGGCAGAAGCCTGCCTGTCGAACTATGCGGATTATATGGAGCGCTTCTACACTACCAATCTGCGCTACGATCAAGACAGCACCGGCAAGCTGCTCACGTTGAGCAGCTTGGACTTGGACTGCGCCTCAAGCCAGAACACCGGACAGAACTATCAATACAGCTTTGCGGCGAGCGAACCCACGCAGTCCACCTACAAACTGGAGGCCACGCCGATTAATACACCATTCGCGCGCGACACCGAATGCGCCACGCTGACGCTGGATCAAACCGGCGCGCGTGACATCAACGGTGGAACCGGGACGGCAAGCGAGTGCTGGGCGCATTGAACCGTGCAGGTCTGTGAATGCTCTACCGGTTAAAGCCGGTGGCTTCCGGTTACGGCTGAAAGCTGGATTGGTCCGCCATCCGGCCGATAACGGGTTCCTCCTCCCCTCGCGGGAAAGTCCATTCTTTCTGTCACCTTCTCCCTTGATGGAAGGTACGGTGAGGGAGCTTCACGGGCCGACCTCCACGATCCACTAACCATGCGCCGACATGCTGAAAGCTCATCAGACGCTGAACCCCGCAGTGGACGCCGCCTACGTCCCAGCGGCGGCAAGCGTAGCTACGCCTCCGCCGCCGAGCGCGTGGCTTTTCTGTTCGAGCTGTATCAGCGCCTCACCAGTCTGTTGCCGGCGGACAAACCGGCTGGCCGTCGCAGGCGGCGTGCGGAGACTCCAAGATAACGCCATTAATATCTGCGCGGACATTGTCATTAACTAATCCATTGGCTTACACTCGACGAGATGCAGACTGTCGCGGAAATACCTGAGTTCAGCCGCAACGTTGCCCGTTTATTAAACGGCCAAGAAGTTCAGGCACTGATCGGCCATCTGGCCGAACATCCTCGCGCTGGCATGCTTATTCCAGGCACGGATAGCGTCCGCAAATTGCGTTGGGCGCGTGAGGGCATGGGTAAAAGCGGAGGAGTCCGTGTGATGCATTACTTCCACGACGAACAACTGCCTGTGTCTCTGCTGACGGTCGTTGGCAAGGATCAAAAACCGATCTGACCAAGGCTGAAGCAAACGACCTGTCCAAGCTGGTCAAACTTCTGATGCAAACTGCTGGTATCCGACCATGAATAAAGCGTTCGAAAGTATCAAGTCCGGGCTGACCGAGGCCATGAGCCATGCAGAGGGTGACGCCGTAAAAGCTCGGATCCACTACCCGCAAGCGATGGATGTGAAGGCCATCCGCGCGCAGATTGGCATGACCCAAACCGAGTTTGCCTCGTCATTCGGCATCAGTGTAGGCACCTTGCGCCACTGGGAGCGTGGCGATCGCCGGCCACATGGCCCGGCACGTGTGCTGTTGCATCTTGTGTCGAAGCAACCCCAGATCGTCTTGTCCACACTCGCGGCCTGAAGCCGGCGCGCTCGAACCTTATTGAAACGACAGCCAATGCACGCATCCCACACCAACGACGCCACCGCCTACCGCTGGCGCAACAACGCGCTGCAGGCAATCGCGCACATCCAGCGGGTGCAGCTCAACGAGTTGCTCGGCATCGACCGTCAGAAAGCCGCGCTGGTGCAGAACACGCGGCAGTTCGTGGCCGGGCAGCCGGCCAATCACGCGCTGCTGACAGGTGCGCGCGGCACTGGAAAATCCTCGCTGGTGAAGGCGGTGCTGACCGAATTTGCCACACGTGGCCTGCGGCTGGTGGAAGTGCCGGCGCATGCGCTGGCCGATCTGCCCGAGGTGGTGGCACCGTTGCGCGAGCGCGCTGAGCGCTTCGTGCTGTATGTCGACGATTTCTCGGTGGCCGCCAACGATCCGGCTCTGGCCGCGCTCAAGGGCACCTTGGATGGCGGTATCGAGGAACCGCCGGACAACGTGTTGATCTACGCCACCAGCAACCGTCGCCATCTGATGCCGGAGTTCCAGCGCGATAACGAGGAGTACCGCTGGGAGAACGACGAACTACACCCAGGCGAGTCGACCGAGGAAAAAATCTCGTTATCCGAGCGCTTCGGCCTGTGGCTGAGTTTTTCACCGTTCACACAGGAACAATATCTGGCTGCCGTGCGCCTGCATCTGCAACGGCTCGATGTGAACGACTGGGGTGAGGAGATCGAGAAATCCGCGTTGCGCTGGGCGCTGGCCCGCGCCTCACGTTCGGGTCGGGTGGCACAGCAGTTCGCGCGTGATCTGGCCGGGCGTAGGGGTCAAGCTCAGTAAGCGCCGAGCCGACTCTGAGCCGACGCCGTATCGGCTCAGCCGCCCAGCAGGCTGTTGACCTTGGCGATGTATTGCTGCATCGCCTCGTCCTTGTCGGTGCCCTGGTGCTTGGCCCAGGCGTCGTACTTGGCGCGGCCGATCATGTCGAGCATGCCGGGGCGCTTGCCGCTGGCATCACCTTGGGAGCCCTGCTTGAACAGCGAATACAGCGCCAGCATGTCTTCGTTGCCAGGCCGTGTAGTCAGCGTCTTGATGTCTTTTTGTGCCTGTTCAAACTGCGCCTTGAGATCGGTCATGGCTTCCTCGCAAAATGATGTAGCGATGAAATTCTCGATGCCGCGGCCATCATAGCGTGGAGCCTCGTCGCTCCAGCGATACAAAGCTGTAGGCGTATCGATGCCATTCGTCAGCATGATGATCCTCATGCGTAATCTCGACCCAGTCGGCTGCGTCGAATATCGGGAAACGAGTGTCGCCGTCGACCGTAGCGTGCACACGCGTCAATTCCAGCCGATCCGCCAACGGCAGCGTCTGCAGAAACAACTCGGCGCCGCCGATCACCAGCAACACGCCGTTGCGCGGCGCCGACAATGCCTGCTCCAGACGATGGAAGACACGCACACCGTCGGCCGCATAATCGGTATCGCGCGTCAGCACCCAGTTGTCGCGTCCGCCCAAGGGCTTGCCCAGAGAATCCCAGGTTTTGCGGCCCATCAGGACGGTGTTGCCCAAAGTCAGACGGCGGAAGTGCTTGAGGTCTTCGGGCAAGCGCCAGGGCAATGCGCCATCGCGTCCGATCACACCGTTATCCGCCAACGCTGCAATCAGAGTCAGGGACGGCACATTCATCAAAGTAGCTCCGATAATCGTCTGCGGATTTTACTCGCAAGCGCCGGGGCAAGATCGGTGAGGATGCCGCCGTGTGCAGCTGGGAATTCCGGCCTGCCTCGCGTCAACGCATCCCGGTATCACTGGAGGTCATGTTCATGGCGACCCGTGAAATGTACAGCTGGCGACGCTGTACCGCCGCATCGGCTCCGCCGGCGTTATAGGCACCTATCGCTTTCCACGTATAGCCAAAACGATCAATATTGTCGGACAGTATCCACGCAGCCACCCAGATTGAGGTGCAGGGATCCATCAACGCCCGGCGCTCGATGCCACGCTGGTGCAGTTTTGGAAACCAACGACTGTTGATCTGCATCAGGCCCACATCAATCGAACCGCCGCGATTGTGGTGGTGGGATCGAGCATCGAAATGACTTTCGGTTTTGGCGATGGCGGTCAACAGCGTGGGCGGAATCTTGTAATACGAACCGGCGTTGGCAAAACACAGGCGCATGATTTTGGTAGGGGCAACCTGCGCTGCCGCTGTTGTTGCAAGCATCGCACAGACCAGTAGTGCTGCCAGCCCGATCCCCTTCCACCTGGCGCTCTCCGATTTCGTCATGTCTCCTCCTGATTCTATGGTCGTTATGCAGCTGGCTTTTATTTAAAATGGAACAAGCCTCCGTGTGCACCGGTTTTTGCTCGTCCGAATGCTATCAACATTCAACATTGGAACAGAACCGTACCGCCGCCGATAACAACCTCAGATCGCTACCGCGCCCCTGATATGCGGATGTGCCTGGTAGTCGAGCAGTTCGAAGTCTTCGAGTGCGTAGCTGTCAATTGCTGGCGGCCGGCGTTTGATCTGCATGCGGGGTAGCGGATACGGCTCGCGGCCGAGTTGCTGTTGTACCTCCTTTAGGTGGTTGTTGTAGATGTGGACGTCGCCACCGGTCCAGACAAAGGTACCGGGTTTGAGATCACATTGCTGCGCCAGCATCAGCAACAACAAGGCGTAGGAAGCGATGTTGAACGGCACGCCGAGAAACACGTCGCAGGAGCGCTGGTAGAGCTGCAGATGCAGGCGCCCGCCGTGCACCGCGGTCTGGAACAGACAATGGCAGGGCGCCAGCGCCATGGCGTGCAGATCGCCGGGATTCCAGGCGCTAACGATCTGCCGACGCGACGTGGGGTGATTACGGATCTGCTCGATCAAGCCGGCGATCTGGTCGATGTGACGACCGTCAGCCGTGGCCCAATCGCGCCACTGCTTGCCGTAGACGGGCCCCAGATCGCCGTTGGCGTCGGCCCACTCGTCCCAGATCGAGACCTTGTGCTCGTGCAGATAACCGGTGTTGGTGTCGCCGCGTAAGAACCACAACAACTCGACGATGATCGAGCGCAGGTGCAGCTTCTTGGTCGTCAGCAGCGGGAAGCCATCGGCCAGGTCAAAGCGCATCTGATGCCCGAACACGGCGCGGGTGCCAACACCGGTGCGGTCCTGTTGCTCGACGCCCTCATCGAGCACGCGTTGCAGCAGATCCAGATAGGCTCTCATGAGCTTGAGGCAAGCGGACGCCGGTAAGCCCGCCACATCAACACCGCGCCCAGCAGCAGCATCGGCACGCACAGGACCTGACCCATGGTCAACCAGCCCCAGGCCAGATAACCGAACTGCGGATCGGGCAGCCGCACGAACTCAATACCGAAGCGGATGCAGCCATAGAGCAACAGAAACAACGAGGTCAGCGCCATGCGCGGCCGCGGCCGTCGCCCGAACCACCACAGGATGGCCAGCATCACCAGACCTTCAAGCGCCGCTTCGTAGAGTTCGCTGGGTTGATGCGGCAGGCCATCGTGGGCGGCCGGGAACACCATACCCCAGGGCAAAGAGGTGACCTTGCCCCACAACTCGCCGTTGATGAAATTGCCGATGCGGCCGGTGAACAGGCCGAACGGCACAATCACTGCGATGAAATCGGTGATCTCCCAGTACGGGAGCTTGGTCTGTCGTGCGAACAGCACCATCGCGATCGCCACGCCGATCAAACCGCCGTGAAACGACATGCCGCCGTCCCAGACGCGGAACACGGTCAATGGCTCCAGCCACTCCAGCCACTGACCCTGCGGGGTGTAGGCGTAGAACAGGATGTAGCCGATGCGGCCGCCCAGGATCACACCCAGCACCACGTAAAACAGCAAGTCGCCGACGCGTTCGCGCGGCCACTTCACATGCGGCAGTTTGGCGCGCACCGTCCCCAGCCACCAGCAGCCGTAGAAACCGAGCAGGTACATCAGGCCGTACCAGTGCACCTTGAGCGGGCCGAGCTGAAAGGCGACCGGGTTGATATCGGGGAATGCGATCATGGCGGCAGATTTTACCCGAGGCGGGCTACTCGAACGCGACGCGGCAGTAGAAAGCCTTCAGATAACGCGTCTCGGGGATCGCCGGATGGACTGGATGATCCGGCCCCTGCCCGCCCTGTTCCAGAATCGCCAGACGTCGGCCGTCGGCGCGCGCGGCGCGCAGCAGCGCGCGTTGCAGTTCGGCGGCATCGAGATGAAACGAGCAAGAACAGGACACCAGCACCCCACCCGGTTCAAGCAGCGCCAGCGCCGCGCGGTTGACGCGCTCATAGTGCGCCAACCCGGCCCTATGGTCCTTCTTGCGTTTGATCAGGGCCGGCGGATCGACGATCACCAGCGAAAAACGCCGTTGCTGCTGGGCCAGCGATTGCATCACTTCCAGTGCTTGTCCCGGCAGGGTCTCGACCGTTCGGTGGTTCAATGCGGCGTTGGCCGCCACCACTTCCAGCGCCGCAGTGGAAGCATCGATGCAACTGACTGCGGCAGCGCCGTAGCCGGCGGCGCGCAGCCCCCAGGCACCGACGTATGAATAGACGTCGAGTACGCGCGCGCCGACAGCGTATCGCGCCAGCCGATCGCGGTTGTCGCGCTGATCGAAGAACCAGCCGGTCTTCTGGCCGGTTTTCAAGGGCACCCTGAAGCGCACGCCGCCCTCGTCGATCTCGATCGTGTCAGGCCCCTCACCCACCGCCTCGGTATACAGCGGCAAACCCTCGGCCTGGCGCATGGCGACATCGTTGCGCAGCCAGATGCCACGCGGCGACAGCAGGGCTTGCAACGCTTCCAGCACCTGTGGCTTGAGCCCTTCCATGCCGGCGGTCGCCAACTGCACGACCAGCACGTCGTCATAGCGATCCACCACCAATCCCGGCAGACCGTCGGCCTCGCCGTAGACCAGCCGATAGTACGGCTGCGCATAGACCGCCTCGCGTGCCAGCAGCGCAGCGCGCAGACGTCGCAGCAGCCACTCGGCATCGATAACGGCGTCGCCACGACCGGTCAGTAGTCGAGCACACAGGAGCGCATGCGGATTGACGGTGGCCACACCCAGCGCCGCGCCACGCGAATCCTCCAGCCGGCACAGGGTTCCCGGCGCGATGGCGGCCAACGGCGTGCGTCCGCCGTCGATCTCGTTGGAGTAAACCCACAAGTGGCCCGCACGCAGACGGCGGTCTTCGTGCGGCTTGAGTCGCAAGTTCAGTAGTTTCATCGTTGGATACGTTGTGGATCAGTCCCGCAAACGGCTTGAATCGATAACCCGCGCGCCAGCCGCCTGAAACGCGTTGCGCAGGCGGCATCCACTGCCGGGTTAATCCCCTTGCGCAGGATCAGCGTCACCCGCTGCCAGGGCAAACCCGGATGCAAGGTAGCGCCGGGACTACCCTGGACACAGTGATCCGGCCACAGAATCTGTTCGTGACCGTACATCTGGATGCGATCCATCGGCTGGTGTCCCGCATGCTGGCTGGAAAAAGGACGCATGGTTGGCAGGATGCCAGTCTTGCGTCGCCACCTGCACAGCGAACAGATCCGTCGCCATCAGCCGGGCGAGCGGCGGCACGATGGCATCGCGTCACCGACTGCCAGCGCACCGCCGGGCATGAAATCGGGCTGGACGTCCACCAGCAATAATGCTGCCCGCCCGCGTGGCACTTTGATTTTTCAAGCACGGTATTTTCCATGAATCTTTGTTGAGAAATCGGAACGGGCAGCGCATCCAGTTCGCACCCGCGGTCGCATTGGAAGTCGGAGCCGTCTGTCTTTGCCCCTGCGGATACAGCATATTCCAAAAGTAAAATGAGCCTGACCGATCTGGGTGTAGGGTCTCAAGCCGCTTTGTTGCGGATGCATTGGAACAACTTGTCGCGTTTCCGGTTGAATGGGTCTGCGGCCTGATTGCCGGTCATGGCAAGGGCGTGCATATCGAGCGTGACGAAGCTCAGACCCGGCTTGAGAAAGCGCTCGGCGTCGGGAAGAAACTTGAGTTTTTTGTAAGGCGTGTTCATGTGTTCATAGCGATAGAGCCGCCGTTGCCGGCCCGTTTGAGGGCGTTATAGTGGAACGGGTGCAGCCTAGCCTCCAGCCCACCCTAACGGCCCGCCTCGGCGGGCGGCGGGAAGCTCACCGCGGTGCTGCCCTCCAGAAAAGCTTGTACCTCGGCCCGCGAGGTCAACGATTGAGTATTGAGAGTCACGATCATTCTCCAAGAATGACCGCTCAGGCGCATCTGTCGTTGGAATCACGCTGCCTCTTCCAGACTCATGTGTCATTGGATGAGGCTGCAGCTTGCGGATGACGCGGCGGGTCATGGATAAAGCTAGATTCGCCTGCCGAGGCGGCTTATCGCCACGATTCTCATCAGTTCGCCATGGATTTCGGTACAGCCAACCGAGTCCGGTCGTCCGGGCATGACGACACCGCCTGCGACCACCCCGGTGCACTACCGCTGGGATTGATGGTTTCTACCGCAAACGATCCTTTCATCGCCGGACTGCCGCTACCGGGAGTCAGACAGCCGTCGGCGGGTACGATGGTGAACACGGTCACCGGCTTGGTGAAATAGGCCTCGACCAGACGGTTCGCCGGTAGATCGAAGACCTGGGAACCCTGGTGACTGCTGCCGCTGGGCGGCGCATCGCCGAGACAGTAACCGGCGGTGCTGCCCGCCACCGCTGAAATCGCTACTGACAGGGTCCAGCGCACAGGGTAGCCCCGGTACCAGCGCGGTGATAAATGGTGCCGCAGCCGGTGATGTTACGTAAGGCGTCGTCGTAAAGCTGACCGGAGCAGGTGAGGACGAGGGATTGCCGCTCATGTCCTGCCGTCCGCTACCAGTGAATTGCAGTCCAGTGATCAAGGTATTCGGATCGATCGGCTCGGAAAACATCAACGTCAGACTGCCGTTGACCGTGAAGCTGTCGATGGCGGACGCACCGCCACAGTCGCTTTCATTGTTTGATCCGAATGCGTAAAGACAGGCGCTGGGCGATTACGCAGTCAAAATCGGCGCAGTGGTATCCGGCAGCGTCAAGTCGTTGGCTGGCATCATCAGACGCAGGCTGAGCTTGGCGATGGCGGTGCCGGTGTTGGCGAGCTTGATCGGAAAGACACCGACGGCGTTAACGACGAAACCAGCCGAGCCATCCGGGAATTTCTCCGCCTTGGCCGTATCCACGGATTGTACGTCGAGGACGGTCTGGTTGAGCACGCCGTTGGCCTGTGCACAGGTCTGGTTCTGCGCGCTATCGGTGGTCGGGCCAGCAGCGAGCACCAGATCCAGGTGCAGCAGTACCGCCTTCGGCTGGCCACCGGTCCGGAACGGATTGCGGACGAAGTAGGAATTCACGGCATCGATCAGAGTGATCGTCAGATTGCTAATGTCGAGATTGGCCGGCACCGCCCCGCCCAATTTGATGCTCAGACTTGAAGAGGGAAACTGCGTAAGGCCGACAGCACGATCGGTAACACCGAATAGGACGGATCAGTCGGTTGACCGCTGACATCGCTGGACGTCCCCAGGTAGGGGTGACTCGATGCCGCGAAAGATCGCCCATCGCATATGTAGTGTTGTCGCCGACGATGGTCGAGTTGATGTTGATGCCGTTGATGGTCTGGTTGTTGAGCGGACTCCGCGCAGACGGATCAGGTTCCGAGATGCAGCCCGACCAGACCAGCAACGCGTCCGGGCTGATCAATCTGATGCGCAACCTCGATGGCAGCATCGGCATCTAGGCGGTGACAGCCCTGGTGGCGCGACGCGAACAGTTTCACCAGACCGTGCTGGTTTCCAACCTCAACGATTACAGCAACGCCACCCAAAGCTATCTGCACGGGCGTGCAGGAATATCTCTCCGCCGTCGCGCAGGCCGGGCACGGCGCGCTAGCGGCGCTGTACCTGCAAGTGCAGGCGCAAACCGCATTGCTGAGTTATCTCGACGTCCTGAAGCTGTTCGCCCTGCTGTTCGTGCTGTTGATTCCGCTGCTGCTGAGTACCGGTCACATCAGCGATGCCGACTTGGCGATGACGCCGCACTAAAATATCGCAGCGCGGGGGCCGTGGTTGCTGCTACCCCGACATTTGACGATAATGCCGCGTCTTTATCCACTTGAGGGGCGAATGCCCAAAGAAGATCACATCGAAATGCTCGGGGTCGTCGCCGAGACCTTGCCGAACACCACGTTCCGCGTCAAGCTGGAAAACGGGTATACCGTCACCGCGCACATCTCCGGCCGCATGCGCAAGCATAACATCCGCATCCTCACCGGCGACAAGGTCACGGTACAGCTCACGCCCTACGATCTGAGCAAGGGACGGATCACGTTCCGAGACAAGTAACGGGAATCGGGAATCGAGTGTATGCCCCCGCTCTCGTATGGGCACCTCTAAAAATTCATTGTAATGTGGGTGAAACCAGCAACTCAGATTCGCTTTGAGCTGTCGAACGTTGAGTGATAACAGACCTCGGGCGTAGCACATGAAACGACGCAGCCAGCTTGGTTTTTTTGATGTTGATGAACGCACGACCCAGCTGACGTCGATGGGCGATCCACGGGGAGGACTGAAGGCTCGGATCGACCGGGAAGCGTTCCGGCCCGACCTCAACCGGGTGCACGACAAGGAACGCAAGAGCAACGCGAGTGCCAAACCCTTCGACGTCGTATTGATGTTCAAGGTACGGGTGTTACAGCCGCTGCACAACCTGTCAGATGATCGGATCGAGTACCCGATTCGTGATCGGCTCAGTTTCATGCGCTTTCTGGGCTTGCAACTAGAAGACCAGGTGCCGGACAGCAAGACCGTCTGATCATTTCGGGAACGGTTCAAGCACCTGGACTGGGTGCAAGTCCTGTTTGGCCGCTTTCACCCGCAGCGGGCCGAACAAGGCGACGCAGCCCGCGCCGGACAGATGATCAACGCTACCTTGGTTGAAGTCCCCGGCAAACACGCCGCGCAGCGCTTCGGGCAGAAACGGAAAGACATGCGCGTGTACGCCGTCGATCACCACTTCGTAGGGAATCTCTAGGTCGCACAGGCACAGCGGACTGCCGTCCTCGTGCACCAGCAATTCGTGTATGGCGCGCAGGTGCAGGCGCAGCAGGTCAGGCAGCGTATCCGTGGCGCCGATATGCAGTCGGCTGAAAATCTGCCGCACCCGCAAGGTTTCGGCTCACTTGAACACGGCTTCGATGTCCTGCTGACGTTTGTGCGCCAATACCGCGCCGATCGAAGCGCCGACCAGATAATCCGAAGACAGGCCTCCGGCGCGCAACCGCGCCGCGGCGCCGATGTAGACGTAGCCAGCACCGCCGCCCATGATGGTCACCAGCGACTTGCGCCCGACTTCCGCATCCAGTTCAGCAGCGCTGCAAAGGTCGCTGCCGAGCACACGACTGCGAGCATCATGCACTGCACTGAGCAGCGCTGGCAGCACCTCGACGCTGCGTTCCAGACGAGTACGGTAGTCGTCCTCCTTCAGCAACGAGTGATGCAGTACCCAGAGCACGCTTCCACGGATCGGTGCGACGACGGCCTGATCGACTTCGATCTCGGGACCCTGCGGCCGGTGCAACGCCGCACCCGGCACAAACCGCTACAGTCGGGCGAACCCGATGACGTAGCGCAAGTTATGATAGTCACGCTCGGCAATGGCGCCGTCACAGGCCAGGCGTGCGCGGACCAGCTTCATTTCCATTCGCTGCAGGCGCAGTCCCGGCTTCGGAATAACCAGCCACTTGTTGCGTTGATTCATCGATCTACCCAAGAGACTTGTGATTGTCGTGATCCCAAGGATGAAAGCCAGGCTTGAAGTCATGCTGATGAAACTCCAGATCGCGTCGCATCGGAATTATCGCCATGACTTTAGTTTCCATCACTTGGTTAAAACCACCGTCTTTAGACGGTGGTTTTAACTTTCAGTTTTTGATTCATGCGCGTTTATACAGTGCGAGCTTGATGACTTTAGTCGTCAGCACTGGATGCGCTACCCCACCTGCTTTAGCAGGTGGTAGTTTAGTCCAGCTCATTGTGACTTTGAACGGTGGTATTGCAGAACCGCCTGTGTAGAGCGCCTTGGCTACATCGATCAGCGCCTCCGCAGTAGTTCGAGCGGATGCGCTTCCGGGTTCCGCGACCGAGCGTCAGCGCTGCTGGTCGCGGCGGCGTTCGTTCAGATGCGGGCAGTTGGTGCGCAGGCACTCGCCATACATGATCAAGTTGTGATCCATCAACTTATAACCCAGATCCTTGGAGATCTCACGTTGGCGGCGTTCGATCACGTCGTCCCGAAATTCGTCGACATGGCCACAGCGCAGACACACTATGTGATCGTGATGATGGCCGCGCTCTATCTCGAACACCGCGTGTACGCCCTCGAAGTGATGGCGAATCACCAGTCCGGCAGTCTCGAACTGCGTCAACACCCGGTAGACCGTGGCCAGGCCAATCTCCTCGCCGGAATCCATCAGCCGCCGGTAAATCTCCTCAGCGGAGAGATGGCTGGGCTCGCTGGTTTCCAGCATCTCAAGGATCTTCAGCCGCGGCAGGGTCACCTTGAGCCCGGCGTTACGTAAATTTTGTGGTTCCACAGGCCGCTCTTGCTTGAGATATTCTGTATTATCGCACCTAAGCTCCCCTGTATTAAACATCATGCGCATACCGACGCGTCTCGCGCTGGTCACTGTTTGCGGCTTTCTCCTCGCCGGCTGCTCGATCGTCTATCGACTGCCGACACGCCAAGGCAATGTGATCGAGCAATCCGAGCTCAACAAACTGCAGATCGGCATGACCAAAACGCAGGTCAAATATGTTTTGGGTACGCCGATTGCCAGTAGCCCGTTCGAAGCCAATCGCTGGGATTACTACGGCTACTACAAGAGTCCGCGGGGCAACGTCTCCAGTCGCAACGTCAGCCTGCTCTTCGACAGCGGTGGCAAACTCTCACGCATGACCGGCGTCAACGACAGCAAACAGACCGTGGCGCCAACCGCGCCGGACAAAGACGCTCTGGCCAGAGAAAAGAATCCCACGCAGAGCTCACAGCAATCACGCATGCCCCGGCGCGGCGTACCCGGCGCTCCTTAGTACCCTGAGTCGCCAAGGCAGCCATCCAAACGAGTGAGTGCACTCGGCGACAGATCCAGCACGCTCACGGCAGATGATTGGGCCATGACTCCGTCGCCACTGCCGCGCTTCCACCCTCGTTTCGGCGAGTCTCGTCGTCCTTGTTTTCGGGCCGGGGAATTCTTATACTTGCGCCCTTTTCACCAACTCACGTCCGCGATTTTTGTCTTTCGGCGGGGCTGGTTTGTGTCTAAGTCGTCTGGGAGGATTGCGTATCAGCGCGGAACGTCAGGATCGCCGTAACGAGGAAATTAGCGTACAGCAGGTGCGCGTCATCGACGATGATGGAGTGCAGGTCGGGATCATGCTGACCCGCGATGCTCTAGCCAAGGCTGGCGAAGCCGGGCTGGATCTAGTGGAGGTTTCGCCCAACGCGGAACCGCCGGTCTGCAAGATCATGGATTACGGCAAGTTCATCTACCAGAAGGACAAGTCGCAGCAAGCAGCACGGCGCAAACAGAAACAAATTCAGGTCAAGGAAGTGAAATTCCGCCCGTCCACCGACGAGAACGACTACCAGACCAAGCTGCGCAACTGCACGCGTTTCCTCGACGAGGGTGACAAGATCAAGGTGACGGTGCGCTATCGCGGCCGCGAGATGGCCCATCAGGAACGCGGCTACGAGCTGATCGAGCGCATCAAGGGCGATCTCGATGAGTTGGCGCTGGTCGAACAGTCGCCCAAGCTGGAAGGTCGACAGACCATCATGGTGATGTCACCTCGTAAACATTAGATGTATTGACAGTTATTTTTGGAGTTGACACGAGATGCCCAAGATCAAGACTAACCGCGGCGCTGCCAAGCGCTTTTCACGTACCGGCGGCGGCGGCTTCAAGCGCGCACAGGCGCACAAGCGCCACATCCTGACCAAGATGTCGGCCAAGCGCATCCGCGACCTGCGCGGCACGACCGCCGTGCATGCCTCGGACCACGCCGAAGTACGGCAACTGTTGCCCTACGCCTGAATCGCGTAAAATAACGCGTTATCTCACACAGTTTCATCCTTCCAATACACAGATTCGCTCAGCGAACAACACTTAAAGGTAAGCAGCCATGGCACGAGTCAAACGCGGCGTTACCGCCCGCGCCCGCCACAAGAAAATCCTGAAGAAGGCCAAGGGCTATTACGGCGCCCGCTCGCGCACCTACCGCGCTGCCAAGCAGCAGGTCATTAAGTCCGGTCAATACGCCTATCGTGATCGCCGCGTCAAGAAGCGCGAATTCCGCGCGCTGTGGATCGTGCGCATCAATGCGGCAGCCAATGAGAACGGCGTCTCATACAGCCGATTTATGCACGGGCTCGCCGCTGCCGGTGTGACCCTAGACCGCAAAGTCCTCGCCGACATCGCGGTCAACGACAAGCCCGCCTTCGCGCAGCTGGCAGCTCAGGCTAAAGCCAAGCTCGCCGCCTGACGCAGCCGCGTCTCAGCTTGAACCCGCAAGGGGGAGCGGCGCGAGCCACTCCCCTTTTTTATTGCCGCAAGTCATAGACACCAGGGATTCGACGGCATCATGGAAATGGATCTCAACTCACTGCTGAGCCGCGCCCGAGCTGATATTGACGCCGCTGCCGACGCTCGCGCGCTCGAAGCGCTGCGAGTGGAACTGCTCGGCCGCAAAGGCCGCGTCACCGGGCTACTCAAGCAGCTCGGTGGCATGGCGCCGGAGGCGCGCAAGGCTTTCGGCGAACACGCCAACAAACTCAAGCAGGCATTGGTGGCGGCGCTGGACGCACGCGCCAAGCTGCTGGCCGAAGCCGAACTGACCCGCCGCGTGGAATCCGAGTGTATCGACGTCACCCTGCCAGGCCGCGGCGAATCGCCGGGCGGCCTGCATCCCGTCACGCGCACCATCCGCCGTATCGAGCGCATCTTCGCTTCGATGGGATTCGAGACCGTCGAAGGCCCCGAAATCGAAGACGACTGGCATAACTTTCAGGCCCTCAACATCCCCGAATCGCACCCCGCTCGGGCGATGCAAGATACCTTTTATTTGATGAACGGCGAGCGCCTGCTACGCACCCACACTAGCCCCGTGCAGATTCGCACGATGCAGCAGCGCAAACCGCCGATCCGCATCATCTGTCCCGGCCGCGTCTACCGTGTCGATTTTGATCGCACGCACTCGCCGATGTTCCATCAGGTCGAAGGACTTTACGTTGCCGAGAACGTGTCGCTAGCGGATCTCAAGCACGACCTGCAGACTTTCCTCTCGTTGTTTTTCGAGCGCGAAGTCGAAGCGCTGTTCCGGCCCTCTTATTTCCCGTTCGTCGAACCCGGTGCAGATGTGCATATCCGCTGGAACGACCCGGTACACGGCGAGCGCTGGCTGGAAGTGCTGGGCTGCGGGGTGGTACACCCCAATGTGCTGGAAGCCGTCGGCATCGATCCGGAGCGCTACACCGGCTACGCTTTCGGCATGGGCGTGGAGCGTTTCGCCATGCTGCGTTACGGTGTCGACGACCTGCGCCGGTTCTTCGAAAACGATCTGCGTTTCATTGAGCAGTTCGCCTAACCGCCGACCGAGTTCATCATGAAAATCAGCGAACGTTGGTTGCGCGAATGGGTTAATCCCGCCGCCGATGCACCGGCCCTGGCACACAAGCTCAACATGGCCGGATTGGAATGCGAAGTCACGCCGATGCTGACCGATCCACCGCGGGGCGTGGTGGTCGGTCGCATCGTGGCGCTTGCCCCGCACCCCAACGCCGACCGCTTGCGCGTCTGCGAAGTCGACGTCGGTGACGGCAGCACACGCCAAATCGTCTGCGGCGCAGCCAATGCGGCCGCCAGGCTGCGTGTTCCCACCGCGTTGCCGGGCGCTACTCTGCCCGGTGGCATCTCCATCGTTGAAACCGACCTGCGCGGCGTGCGCTCCAGCGGCATGCTGTGCTCTGCCATAGAAATAGGCCTGACGGAAAATTCGGCAGGCCTGCTGGAACTCGATCCAGACGCGCGCGTCGGCACGTCGATCGAAGAGCATCTGCGGCTCGATGACAACCTGCTGGATCTCGACTTGACGCCCAACCGCGGCGACTGTCTGAGCATTATCGGCCTCGCACGCGAGGTCGCCGCGCTCTACGCGCTGCAATATCTTGGCCCGAACATGCCCCCGCCGGTGGTGGTGGTGGACGCCCGCGAAGTCGAGGTCAAGGACACGGTGGCGTGTCCGCATTACGTCGGCCGCGTCATCAGCAAATTAAAACTCGATGCACGGACGCCCGACTGGATGCGCGAACGCCTGCACCGTTCCGGCATCCGCCCGATTCATCCGCTGGTTGACATCACCAATTACGTAATGCTAGAACTCGGACAGCCGATGCACGCGTTCGACTGCGCACGCCTGAACGGCACCGTACAGGTGCGTCGCGCCCAAACGGACGAACAATTGGCCTTGCTGAACGAGCAGACCATCCAACTCGATGTGGATGATCTAATCATCGCCGATGCGAACGGGCCGCTAGCGCTGGCCGGAGTGATGGGCGGCAGTGCCTCCGGCGTCGGCGATGAAACCACCGACATTTTCCTTGAAAGCGCGTACTTTGATCCGGTCGCCGTCGCTGCCAGCGGCCGCCGCCACAAGCTGTTGTCGGACTCGCGTTACCGCTTCGAGCGCGGCGTCGACCCGGCGCTGCAACGCAAAGCGTTGGATCGCGCGACCGCACTTGTACTCCAAATCTGCGGCGGCGATCCCGGCCCGATCACAGAAGTCGGTCGCCCCGCGTCTCCCATAACCATCGTCTTGCGGCACTCGCGCATCACCCGCTTGCTGGGTCACGACATTCCAGCCAGCCAGGCTCTGGCACTGCTGGCGCGGCTGGAGATAGAAATCCGCGCCGAATCGGCCGACAGTTGGCATGCCCGCATCCCCACCCACCGGTCCGATCTTCGCATCGAAGCCGATCTGGTCGAGGAAGTCGGTCGTCTGTACGGCTACGACCGCATCCCGCCGCGTGCCAGCCCGGCGTCACTCGTCGCCCACGCCCTGCCGGAAACGCAACGTCCGCTGCACGCCGCACGCGACCTGCTGGTGGCGCGCGCCTACCATGAAGTGATTAGCTACAGTTTTGTCGACGCGCGTCTGCAGCAGCGCTTGACACCGCAAGAGCCGGCGTTGGCGCTCGACAACCCGATCGCCGAAAATCTCGGCGTGATGCGCACCACATTATGGAGCGGACTGATTCCCGCCTGGATCTACAATCACCAGCGCCAACGCAGCCGTGCGCGCCTGTTCGAAGCCGGACACTGCTTTCGGCATGGCGACAGCGGCATAGAAGAACACCTGCGTCTGGCCGGTTTGATCTGCGGCAGTGCTCAACCCGAACAATGGGGCGCCGCAACGCGCGAGGCCGATTTCTTCGACCTGAAGGCGGACGTGGAAGCCCTGCTTGGACGCTGTGCGGACGTTCGTTTCGAGGCCGCGGCTCATCCAGCGCTACACCCCGGACGCAGCGCCCGGTTACTACGCAACGATCAAGTCTGCGGTTGGCTGGGAGCGCTGCATCCGCGCCTGTGTCAAGAATTGAATCTGGCTGAAACACCGCTGTTGTTTGAATTGGACTGGAATGCCATCCATGTCACTCCGCTGCCACACTACACAGCGTTGTCGGAACAGCCCTCGATCAGGCGTGATCTCGCCCTGGTCGTCGACGATTCTGTCGCCACACAATCACTGATCGACGCCGCGCTGAATCTCGGCGTGAAAACACTGCGCTCGGCGCAAATCTTCGATGTGTACCGCGGTCCCGGCCTAGAGAATAACACCAAGAGCATTGCTTTGAGTTTGATTTTCCAAGACTATTCGAGTACGTTAACCGACGATAAGGTCGATGCGACGGTCAGGGAAATCACAGCGCATCTTGGAGGCCGGTTTAATGCCTCGCTGAGAGTGGTCTGAGGGGATTAATGTGGCGTTGACCAAAGCTGAGCTGGCTGAAGCTCTGTTCGAAGAAATAGGCCTCAATAAAAGAGAAGCCAAGGAATTCGTCGATCTTTTTTTTGAAACGATCCGCGAACACCTCGAGCGTGGCGAACCGGTCAAGCTATCGGGCTTCGGCAATTTCGATTTGCGCGACAAGAAGCAACGGCCGGGGCGCAATCCAAAAACTGGCGAAGAGATTCCGATTTCCGCTCGACGCGTCGTGACATTCGGTCCCGGACAGAAACTGCGCTTGAGAGTAAGTATCGATGAAAGTGGCCGCTGAACTGATCGAACTACCCGAGATTCCGCGTAAGCGCTACTTCGCGATTGGTGAGGTCAGCGAGCTATGTGCCGTCAAACCTCACGTACTGCGTTACTGGGAGCAAGAATTCCCGCAGCTCAAACCAGTCAAACGCCGCGGCAACCGACGTTATTATCAGCAGGATGATGTCTTGTTGATCCGTCGTATCCGCAACCTGCTCTACGAACAGGGATTCACCATTTCCGGCGCCCGACAACGTCTCAAGGAACTTGCGTGCGCCCCGCTGGCTGCCAACGACGAGCCGGCACCTGCCTCCATCGCCAGAACGCCACAGGCACGCAAAAAAGCACTGGGTGAGATTTGCAGCGAACTCGAAGAACTCCTGAAACGCTGGCCAGACTGAAAAATACCGACCTGTGTGCTTTCGCTACCAAGCCGCATCGCATAAACTACGCAGCAGATTCGGGGTGTGGCGCAGCCTGGTAGCGCACTTGTCTGGGGGACAAGTGGTCGCAGGTTCAAATCCTGTCACCCCGACCAATTATTCAATGACTTACAAACGTTCATAGAGGCGCTCCCCAGAATTCCCGCACTATATCCCAAAATGTGCCTATAATCTGTGCTTAATCCACAGTCACGAGGCACTGAGTCTCGCGGCGCTGCGCCAAGGGAGCATCGCATGGGGAGACCCCCGTTCAGTTAAGCGCAGATCCTGGCCGCCGGGCCTGTATGAGCGGCGCAAGGGCACGCTGACCTACTACCTGTACGCGGTCCGGCAGCTGCCAAGGAAGTTTATTTAGGCAGTGACCTGAACGCCGCCAAGCGCGGCGTTGCCATCGTCCTGGCGAAGCGCGAACTCGATCCCGTACAGCGCGTCATTGCGCGTATCGAAAAGCCTTCCCGTTCGGTCTCCGAGCACTGCGACTGGTATGACCAGCACGTCGTCGCCGAGAAGCGCACGCTCAAAGGTGGGCCACTGAGTCCCTACACGTTGTATGAGACCAGACGCAAGCTGAGGGTGATTCGAGAGCATTGGGGCAGTCGTAGCATCGTTGGCATCGACCGACGCACCATCGCGGAAATACTCGCCAGTTTCGGGCCCACGGTTTCCAACCAGTACCGCTCGCTGTTGCGCGACCTGTTCGACAGCGCACGAGCGGAAGGACTGCGCGAGGACAATCCGGTGGAAGGCACCCGCAAGCGCATCGCAGTGGTGCAGCGCACTCGCCTGCCCGTCGAGGACTTTGTGCGCATCCGTGAGGCTGCCGCCCCCTGGATGCAGCGCGCGATGGATCTGGCGCTGCTCTCGCTGCAGCGGCGTGAGGATTTGGTGGCGCTACGAGAGGACGAGCACTGGAAGGATGGACGCCTGTTCGTACGTCAGCAGAAGGTCGAGGGCAAGGTCACGGCCTGCTGCGCATCAAGCCGGGGCCGCAGTTACTGCGGCGCCATCCTGGCCTGTCTGGACTCAGACGAGCGCGAGGACTGCCCGTACCTTCTGCACCATATTCCGACGAACCGGCGGCAGGCTGCCGGGCGCACGCATTTCCGGCAGCTCGGCCATGAGATGCCGACACGCGAGTTTCAGCACCTGCGTGAAGCGCTCAATCTCTACCCTGATTTGTCACCCGCCGCTCGGCTTTCGTGGCACGAGATTCGCTCGACCGGCGCAGATGCGTACCGCAAGGCGGGATGACCCCAAGAACGCATCCAGGCGTTGCTGGGGCACGCCGGCATCGAGATGACTCAGGATACCTGGGCCGGCGTAAAGAACAGTGGGCGGACGTGGAAGGGGAACGAGTCGCCACTACGAGTGTTTCCTGCTCACAGGTCAGCGGCTGCCGTACCAGCAGCCATGCTTGTTGCTCTCCTCCACCCAGCGATGCAGCGTACGCTTGTCCGGTCGGCACGCTGGATCGAACCAGCGCTGCGCGAAGATGCGGGCAGTGACCCGTCTCATCGGCGGCTACCCTGCCCTCTGGAACAGATCAGCCTGC
>Ga0307373_10002589_pt1 | contig 32365 bp, 39 predicted proteins | sample OX2MG_FD_202534 | JGI IMG/M metagenome (GOLD analysis project Ga0307373, IMG submission 202534) | Soil microbial communities from Risofladan, Vaasa, Finland - OX-2 | ecosystem: Environmental > Terrestrial > Soil > Coastal area > Acid sulfate soil | place: Finland: Risofladan, Vaasa | collected...
TCAAGGACGCGCGCTTCGTGCGCGCCGCGAAGCGGTCGAAGCGCAGCGGAGATCCTTGACGACCACCGCAGCGAAGGGTACGGCCCCTGGGCGGGAGCGACCCTTTTATGATGGGTCGCTCCCGCCCGATTTTGTGCTTTTTCCGTAGCGTGTTTTCTCCTCGCGGTGTTTCCATTCCTCTCTCGGCCAAGCATTTCGCTGCACCACAGGGTGCGGAACGTTGTGAAGAAAAAGGTGGAGTGCATCGTTTCCATCCTCTTCACCCTTTTTCAGTGGATTCGCCGCCTGCTGGGGCAATCCGCCGAAGGACTTGCGCGGCAAAATGCACCGTGTGATGGAGGCCGTCTCCCCCGAACTCCTGACGGATGTTCCCCTCTGTCACTCGCGCAGCCTTCCATCCGCGATACAGGTGCTCGAACCGATCTCCGGCGAATCGCCCCTTGGCGTCATTTCGGAAGATCAGGTCACCTTCGGTCAGGGCGGCGTATTGCTTGAGATCCCAAGCCTTGCGAATCTGGAAGTACCGGAGGATGTCCTTCGCGGCGTCGGATTCGAGCGGAATTGTGACCAGGGACTTGAACAGTTCCTTTGCCTTTTCGAAGTGGGAATCTGCCCGGGCGAGGTACAGGAATCGGAACTCCGACAGTTGCCGGCAGAGCGGCAGGTAAGCTTCCAGATGATGAACAAAGTCGGCCAGATTTGCCTCGGCCCCCTGGATGTATGTGAACGTCACCACAGGGGAGGCTTCATTGCCGAGGCACATCGGGAACTTGTCGACGAAATAGCGCACCGTTGGCTGGGAGGTGCGCTGTCCGTGATAGGTTTTCGCGGGCAGAAAGTGATTGGGCACCTTCAGTTGACGGCAGAAATAACTGACCTTTTCCGGCTCGGTTTCAAGGTACGTCCGCTCTTGATTTGCGAGGACAAAATCGAGGATGGCGATGCGTTGCCGGATGAATTCGATTTCATGTTCGCGGCGGTTGCGAAGGTTCTCCCGTCCGATCTGACGGTAGAGCCTCCGCGAGAAGAGGTGATGGATGACTCCGCTCTTCGGAAAGCACTCGGTTCGGGCGTGCTTATTGGTGTGGAGTTTGTCCCAAAACGTGGTGGTCCGTTTGCCCCAGTGCGCTTCGGTGAAGGCAAGGAATTGACGTGCCACAAAGTAGCCCGAGTGCGTTGCAACGATGTAAAGAAACCGCGCTTCTTGCTCGGTGTAGCCAAAGGCTTTCAGGGCGTCGAGATGAGAAGAAGAGATGTTCATAGCGCAAGGATTCCTGCGGTAAGGTCCTGGTCGTTCAGAATGCGGCGCAGACGGGATGCGTCTTCGGGGCGGCTGTAGAGGGAGAATCCCGCCCTGGCTTTTGCAGCCAATCCCCGAGGCCGGGTGGCCCAAAACTTTCGGCATCGCCTTGTCCGTGGGGAGAATCCGGCGAGAACTTCCCTCACTTACTAGGGAACATGCAACGGGGAAAAAGTAACAACAAAATTGAAAAAAAGTCAGGGCGTATTATCTGCCTGGTTCTGTTGGCACTGCATGTAACACAATGGCACGCTTTATAGGCTGTTTGGCCTTGTGGCCCACATGACGGAAGACCCCGTGCAAAAACCGGACCCAGATAGCGACTGGGTGATTCTCGGAAGTAATATCTTTGACGAGGGCGGGATTGGTCTGGTTCTGATCGGGATGGGCGGCGAGTTCAGCGGGGCGCGACGGATGATTGTGAAACTCCTGAAGCCCTGAATGACTCGAGAAACGTGATGATCTGCCAGCGCTGGGTTCGGGAAGCTTGGACCAGTCCGGCATTCCGTGCCGGACAACTCCGTTCGTTAAAATCCAGAAGAGCGCCCGGGAGGAGCCTGCTGTACTTGTGGCTTCAACAAACTGGGGCCCGCTTTGTGCCTGCCGCTTTCATTCCATGGCACTCGGCGCAGTGTTGTTCGAAGAGCTTTCTGCCTGCGGCCACTGCCTCGGGGTCACTTTCAAGTGGGTTCAGCCGGGCGTGGGCCTTTTGGGGAACGTTTGCCAGTGCATGGTAATCCCACTTATGATTCTTGGACGCAGTCGATTCCTGCCCGTGGAGAGCGAAGGAAGCATTGAGAACGAGCAGCGCAGCCATTGTTAGCGCCACGAGCGTGGCCGTACGAAGAGACATATTATTCCTGTTCATCGGCGGCCTCCGAACAAGTGGCTCACCATCTCTCCGAAGCCGGAGAACTCTCGCGACACTCCCCAGCGCAATAACAAGCGATTACTGTCGTTGTTCAAACCGAACCCTGGCGATAGGCGGAAAGTCCAACCGGAGGGAAGATTCCACGCTACGACAGGGGCCAAGTAATGTGAGGTTTTGTTAAGGCCAAAACTCTGCGTGTCACCGAGACCTCCATACATCTCGACTCCGGCGATAACATTCTCGCGGCAGAAATTACAGCGGTTGGGAGACGCCTTCAAGACCAGCGGGCGGCTCGCGCCGACTGCATAGCCAAACTCCCAAGGATTGCTCGGTGACAAGTTCTTCGTGGCGAGCGGGTTGATGGCAACATTCCAGCCTTTGAACGTTTTCGAGAGCAGCAGCTTGAATTCCAGTTCATGGTTGTGATTCTGACGCAAGGCGGCGTTCACCGCGTCACGGTTTACAGAACGATTGCGCTCCTGAAACGCCATGGCGTAGTCGGAGCATCAGACTGTTCGCAACTGTGCGCGCAACAGGATTCCTGTCCGCGCTTCCGTGATTCGGGGCGCGTCCAGATGAGATGCCTGCGCTGCGGCAAGATGGTTGAGTTCGAAGGCGGCATGTTCGGCGAGGTCAGTCGCTGTATCGAGAAGGATTGCCGCTTCCGCATTGCGTCTGCCCGGCTTGAGTTGGGTGGGTACTGCCAGGAGTGCCGAAGCTGAATCCGCGCAATCCCAGGCCCTCGTCCAGGCAGACGAACAGCCCTTCGCATCAGTTCTCGTGAGCCAAGAACGTCGCAAGGAGCCGCATGCTGGAAGTGACGATCAGCAAAAGCAGGGCGGAAAGCACGAACCAATCGCGGGAGGTGTCCCGGCTGCCCATCTCCGCAGCGAGAATCAATGCGGCAAGCAAGAGCAACACGAGAGAGAGTCCCCGATGAAATCGGCGCACTTCTGATCGCAGCCAAGAGTCGAGACGACGCTCGATCTTGCGGCCGTCATCGGAGTCCGTGCAATCCGGTTTGCAGTGGCAGGCGTTGCACGCGTGCGCGGGTGCCTGATACAAAATCACCCGGCGCCCGTAATCTGACTCTTTGCGCGCGAGGTGCTGCCCGGTGGGGCATTTCCACGCATCGAGTTGCAGATGGTAGGTGAATCCGGCGACATGGAATTGTTCCGACAGGCGGTGCGTTTGCCGGGCCATCAACTCGAGAACCGCAGCCACGCCGACCAGAAGGACCGCGTACCCGGCAACCATCAGGACATCGGGGTGCATGCCGTGAATCATGATTGTCTCGCGCCAGACTCCACAACTTCCGTAAACAGAATTTCCGCAGGTTCCTCAAGGGTCATTTTGGGACCTGCGTGCCGAACTCCCAACCAGGCTAAATAGAGCACGGGGAGAATGCCACCCACGATGAACAGCACGTCACCCGGGAAACGAAGCCATGTGATCAGAACATTGGTTCGATTGGTGAGAAAATCAAGGGACCGCGCGTAGAAATAGCCTTGGCTTACAGAGTAGTATAGTTGCAGGATACCAAGAGGAAACAGTGACGCGAATACCATCCAGGCCAGCCCGATATTCAACGACCAGAAACTCACCTTTGCTGCCCGATCTGACCACAGCTTCTCGGGAACGATGTATCGGAGGCAGAATAGCGCTAAACCTACGGCCATCATCCCGTAGACACCCATCATTGCCGCGTGCGCGTGGTTGGGTGTGAGGGCCGTCCCGATTTCATAATAAGAAACGATGGGCAGGTTGATCAGAAAACCGAAAACCCCAGCCCCCAGAAAATTCCAGAATCCGACCGCCGCGAGAAACATCACTGCCCAGAAGTGCGGGAAAGTGGTGCCGGATCCGGCCTCCTGCACGGCGCCGAGCTGGAGAAAGCTCCACGCTTCCAAAGTCAGGAAGGTCAGTGGAATCACTTCCGCAGCGGAAAAAAACGCGCCGAGCGCCATATGCAGTGCCGGCTCTCCGGAAAAATACACGTGGTGCATGGTGCCGACCATGCCGCCAGCAGAATAGAGAAGAACGTCGAGGTAAATCATGGTCAGTGCGACGCGCTCGTGGACTACTCCCAGCAAGACGAACAGGTAAGCGACCATGACCGTGGTGAAGAGTTCCAAGAAGTCTTCCACCCACAAATGGACGACCCAGAACCGCCAGAAATCCGTAGTGGTGAAATTTGAAGCGGGCCGGGCGAGTAGGCCCACGGCGTAAAATGCCGGCAGAGACAGGGCCGAGAAGAAGAAAAGCCATGGCATATTGCCCATATGGTCTCGGGCGAGGCGCGTCCGTAATCCTCGGAACATAATTACAACCCAAAACACCAAACCTAGGGTCAGCAGGATTTGCCAGAACCGCCCGAGGTCCAAATATTCAAATCCTTGATCGCCGAACCAGGACCAAGAATGATGAATCCAGCCTTCGATCCCCGCGTATTCGCCGGCCAAACTGCCGAACACGACAACTGCAAGTGCGCCCAACAGGCCGTAGGCGAGCCAGTTTTGATGGCGCGGCTCGTGCCCCGCGATCATTGGAGCGAGAAAGATCCCCGCCGCAAGGAACGAAGTCGCCACCCAAAAAATAGCCAGTTGAATATGCCAGGTGCGGGCGATATTGAACGGCAAAACCTCGGCGAGATTCAGCCCGAAAAAATTGGATAAGTCCGCCCGGTAATGTTGTGTCGCGCCGCCGAGCAGCGATTGCAGCAGGAAGAGCAGCGCCATGACGAAGAAGAACCAGGCTGTGGCGCGCTGCGCAGGCGTCAAAGTCACTTTCCCCGGCGCGCGGAAGGAAATGCGGGTCCGCTCTTTTCCATGCCAGCCGAGAAAATTCCACCGGCCGAAAGCGGCCAACAAGAGCCCGATGCCTCCCAGCAGCGCGATCAGGGAAAGCACGCTCCAGACCACGGTATCGGCGGTGGCATGATTCCCCACGAGAGACTCCGGCGGCCAGTTGTTTGTGTACGAGTAAGTAAGTCCCGGGCGCGGTGCCGTTCCTGCCCAGGCCGACCAGCTAAAAAATGCGGTGAGCTGCCGGATCTGCTCCGCGTCCGTAATCGCCTTTGGGCGAAGCCCGAATTTGGTTGTCGGCTGAGAGAAGAAATCCCGGTAATGAGCTACCAATTTCTCGAATGCGACTGCCTGGGCCGCCGTATAGGTGAGCGTGCCAGAGGCAGGGTCGTACCGGTTGGTTTTGAAATCTGCAATCGTCTGCTCTCTCGCTTTGTCGGATTGCGACCCGCCGTAGTAATCCATGACGAAAAGGGCGGCGCGATGAAGATAATCCGCCGTGAAATCGGGACCGAGATATGCGCCGTGGCCGAAGATCGTGCCGTATTCCATCAAGCCATTGCGGAGAAAGATCTCCTGCCCGCCGGTCACGTCCGTACGAGTAAAAATGACACTCCCTGCAGGGTCCACTACCCGGGCGGGGATCGGTGGTTCGTCGGTATAGGTCCGATAGGCGAGGAGACCAAGGACCATAAAGCCAAAAAGAAATACGATAGCCACCGCCTGGACCCATCCTCGTCCGACAAGGAGTTCCCGCTTCGTGGATGGATTCATGAACGGCTCCCTTCCATAGATGATCTCGGCTCGAATACCTGGCCGGGTTGTGAAACAGGTGCTGGGGTTATACCGCCGCGGATCGTTGCTCAGAATGGTTCCCGCGACAGGGAGTCAAAGAAGTTCCAATATTACCCTTCCTTCGAAATCGGCAACTAACGGCGCAGATGATTCAAGAAAAAAAGAGCTTGGATACATACTCAGTAGCCCATGGGATGCTGCGCCTCTTCCGCGTGCGGCACTAACCGTTGATACACTGCATTCGGCACGTTCGTTTCCCAATAGCCCGCCGTTTTTGCATAGCCGACAACGCCGAAGAACAATAGAGCAATTCCTACAGCTACGGCCCAAGCAGGCATTCGGTTTTTTCTGCCTGTGAACGCGAGAGTTTGTGGCAGACACAGGGCCAAAGCAGTTTCCGCAGGACAGACCGAGACACAGGCTAGGCAGCCCGTGCACTCGGCTGAGCGGATGGTCACAAGCTTGTCCACAGGCAGCAGCGAGGGGCACGCTTTCGCGCACTTGGCGCAATCGATGCAGGCCTCCGGCTCTCGCCGGATGTGCAGGGGGCTGAGTAACGAGGTCAAGCCAAGCAGAGCTCCATAGGGGCACAAATAGCGGCACCAGAAGTTCTGAATGAACAGCGACGCCGCGACGAGCACGCCGATCACAACGAGTCCCGTTACGCTGAGGAACCGGAAGAAGTCCAGCATCTTCACGTCCGCGATGATTCCGAAGGGACTGTGCATGAAATCGGCAATCTCCCCCACGGACATTCCGACAACGGCCCATACAAAAAAGCCCAGCAGCAAGTATTTCAAGCCGCGAAGCAAAACATCGAGCCAGCGCGGAATGCGAAAGCTGCAGCGAAAGATTTTCCGTCCCGTGCGCCAGAGATACTCCGAAATCGTTCCCACAGGGCAGAGCCAACTGCAGAAGGCTTTGCGAAACAGAAAGGAAATGGCGAGAAACGCGATCAGCAGGAATAGGGCAGCGGGATGAATGTCTGGAATCCGCCCCGTCAGCAGCCAGTATTTGAGATTCATGAGGCCCGCAATGGGTAGCCAGCCGTCCACGCCGGCAGGATGTGCCAGAGGGACAGCCGCACTCCCGGTTTCCAAGTGTCGGACCCACGCGTAAAATTCACCACCGATCCACACGTTCATCAACAGAAATGCAATCTGGAAACTCTTCCTCAGTGGCTGTGAGCAGTCACGTTCCTTGCGTCGAATCAGTTTCCTTTTCGGGCGTTTTATTTCCGAGGTGAGAGACTGTAAGGCGGTCTGCTCGATTTCTAGTGGCGTATCAAATTGCGCATTGGCGGCCACGATTCCTCTCACGTGTACCAAGCTACAAAACGCCATCCCCGGAGACTATGACTTAAGTCACACTGCTGGCAAAACTGGGACTTTGAATGGTTCACGGGTGTGTTGAGAAGCACATCACGTCCAACTGAATTTTGCTAGAGGCCTCAGGTTTCCCACGTCTCGACGGCATCGTCCCTGAGAATCCCCGGGATACGTTGGGCGGCAATTCAAGCTTGTTGGTTTGGTCAGGGCTGATTTCCGCGAGACGGCCAGCTATCCAAAATCTAATCGTCTACGGTCGTTTCTTCCGGCTGTGACAGAAGTCATCGCCAGGCCATCGGGGCGCTCTTTACCGTGGTAGTGCTGGAGTAAGAGTCCTGGCCAACTTGCTTAAGAGTCAGCAAACAATTCAGAGTGGAAATCACTCGCGATTCTTGGCCCGAACTCGTACGGGATTTTCGCCCAGCACAAGATCGAATTGTGCGGTGGGATAGCGCCCTTGTTTGAGCTGGCGGAGTCGAGAAGACATCGTGAGAACGCTGGTAGACTGCGGACGGAATCATTGAATAGGGCAGCGACAATGTCTCAATGTTGTGGCGTGAGAGGTTCGGCTAAGCGATGAAGACAATCACCGGAGCGACGAGCGTCGCGGAAATCCTCAAGCGCTATCCTCGTGCGCGGCAGATTTTCGATCAGCACGGATTGCAGGGCTGTGGTGGGAGAGAAGGTCCTGCCGAATCGCTGGATTCCTTCGCCAGGGTCCATCAGATTGACCTCGATGAGCTCCTGCGCGAACTGAACGCCGCCGCGACAGTCTCCTCCGCCACGCCCTACCAATACCAAGAGACACTCGCGGATTATATTTATCGCCGGTTCTTCAAGGCCGGAATCGCGATCGTTCTCAGTGTCGGAGGGCTCTGGGGAGTGATCAATCTATTCCAAATCGAGTTCGCGAAAAGCCTTCTCCTTCCTCAGCTTCTCTCCGCAATCCACGCACACGCGCACGCCATGGTTTTCGGATGGGTCGGCTTGTTCGTCATGGGGTTCGCCTACCAGTCCTTCCCCCGTTTCAAACACACGACACTCTGGCAGCCGGAACTGGCCAATCTCAGCTTCTTCTTGATGCTCTTCGGGATTGCGGCCCGCGTGGCGGCGGAAATGTTGCAACCGCGACATTCGGCCCTGGCCTTTGGGCTTCTTTCCGCGACAGCGGAACTTGCGGCGATCGGCATTCTTCTGCTCGTGATTTTTCAGACGGCCCGGGGTTCCGTCCAGCCTCGCAGTCCATACGAGAAATTCATCTTCGCGGCGCTGCTGTGGTTTCTGATCCAGGCTGTTTTCAGTGAGGTCTTTTTCATGGCCACGGCCACGGCAACTACCGAAACCGAACTCGTACAGCGCATTGCTCTGCTTGATGCGCCTCTGCGGGACATGCAATTTCTCGGTTTCGCCGCGATGATGATTGCGGGAGTGAGCCTGCGCTTCATCCCAGTGGTGTATGGCCTGGCGGCTCCTGCCCGCGACCGCCGAAATCTTATTTTTGTCTTGATGAACATGAGCCTGCTTTTGGAAGTCGGAATGTACTTGGGTTTGTTTTTAACCGGCAATCCGGCTTACGCAATCGGTCTGGAGCTTTCCTATATGTTGATATTCTCATGGGCGGGACTGCTGGTTTCACAACTAAAAGTTTTTACGAAGGCCATGGAGCCCGACCGAAGCTGGAAATTCATTCGCGCGGCGTACACCTGGCTGCTCGTCGGCACGGCCATGTTGCCACTATCGGTCCTTTACCTGCGTTGGACTGGCCAAGTGTTTTCTCACGCTTACGCGGGAGCGCAACTGCACGCTCTCGCGGTGGGATTTGTGAGCTTGATGATTGTTGGTATCGCTTCGCGCGTGGTACCCATTCTTTCTGGAGTGGACTCGAAGCAGCTCAGTTCACTCTGGGGACCTTTTATCCTGTTGAACGTGGGCTGCGTAGGGCGTGTGACGTTGCAAATTCTGACAGACTTCCGCCCGCAACTAGCCTTCTCCCTCATTGGCATTACAGGCCTTTTGGAACTGGCGGGCCTTGCCTGGTGGGGTGTGGGAATCTGGCGCGTGATGAATCTCGCGAAGAAACATCGGAGAAACCTGCTGCGTGCGCCAATGCCGCTCGCTGCGAAATAATCGCGGCAACGATCCTCGCGGGCCGTCGTCACATGAAGAATTGTCGAGAGCAAAACTTTCTTGCGTTTCCGAATGGGAAGAAACGCCGGCCGCCACGATTTAAAAAGATGCACGGCGGAACAGCCGCAGCCGCGTCGCTGGGCCGGTGTGGCGCATGAAGAAAAAAAACAACGAGAACAAGACATGACGCGTTTGAACTGGATCGCAGCCATCGTATTTTTCCTGCAATTGCCGAACCCGCTTTTTTGGCTGGTCATGCATCCGCAGATCGCTTACTGGCGGCGTCACGTGCGTGGGAGCTACGTCACGGCGGTCGCGATTGCCTGGGGCTCCGTCACGCTGTTCCTTGTGGCTTTTCGCCATTCACTATTCCGGCACAATCAGCCGACAGCGTGGGCGATCGCGACGGGATTCGTGCTCATTGGCCTGGACTTGTGGTTATTTTCCCAAGTGCACCGCGATTTGGGCCTCGAGAGGTTGATCGGTCGGCCTGAGCTTTCGGGCAGTGGAGAGGTAGCACGGACCGGAATCTACGCTCATCTTCGCCATCCGCGCTATACGGGGATGATTGCCTCGGTGTTTGGCGCTTGCCTGTTGGGAGCAACCCGCTGGATGTGGTGCGTGGCGGGAGTCTGGCTGGTGCTGGTGATGGCGGCGATCCACTTGGAAGAGCACGAGTTGCGAGCGCGTTTCGGAGACGCGTATGCAAAGTACTGCCGCTGCGTACCGCGTTTTATTCCGTATCGAAGCTTGCTGCGCGCGCGGAACAACTAGCACACCACTTCCCGAAGAACTCCGGCCGCGTTCAGCGTCCGTGGGTAGAAGGACGCAACTCCCGGCTCGAACCTTCCATTTGCAGGGCGCGAGGGAAAAGGATGTTGTTTTCGAGATGAATGTGCTGGTGCATGTCCTGTTCGAAGGCGTGTAATGCCTCATAGAGCGACTGATAGCTAAAGCAACCGCCCGGTGGCACCAGGTAATCGGCGCTGGCTTCGCGGATTGCCCGGAGTTGCGCACCCGCCGAGTCATGTTCCTGCATCATCGCATGCACCGGGTCTTTGATGCCGCTGACCGTTGTCGAGATCACGGGACGGCCCTCCAGCGCAGCCTCTTCGATCTGCGTGATGTACGGGAAGAACATCTCCTCTTCTTTCATCATATGAAGGTTCATTTCCGGACTCAATTCTTCAAAAATGGCTTGGATACGCAATAATTCGGGATGATATTTGCCATGTACTTGCGCGACGGTGGCCATGAGCGGAGCAAGGCGCGCCAGCTCGCGGCGTGTGAAAGCATGATGCGTTTCAATGATATGCGATACCAAGTCGGCGAGCGGTTCTGCGTGCCAATTCTTTGCTTCGCCTGTTGGCGCTGCTGTTTCTAGGGCTTCGGCAATTCTTTGCTCAACTTGGGCGACGCTTAGATGTGCTTTCGAGCAGGCCGTTTCAAGCGTCTGTTCACCGCCGCAGCAATAGTCGATTCCGATTTCTTCGAAAACGCGATGGGCTGCCGGTACCTCGGCAAGCAATTCGCGCACGGTCTTATCTCGGGCAATGGCCATGAAATGCACCTCCGTATTTAGAGCTCAACCTTCCAAACGTATTTACATTGTTTAAACGCTTTGCGGTGATTGAGCGATGACTTTTGTCACGGGATGGATCAGATGCACGGGCGCGAACTGTTTGCAGATAATTTGGACATCTGTGCTTCTGCTTTGAGTGCACTAACGTCAGGAATGAGGATGTTCCGGCCACGCAGTTGGACCAAGCCTTCGCTTTGCAGTTGGCTCAGGTTACGAGAGACGAGCTCACGCACGGTACCGATTTGAGCCGCAAGTTCCTGGTTGCTGGCCGAAAGCTCGAAGGTGATGCCGTCTTTTGTTCGCTTGCCCGTTTTGGCCAGATGCAGCAACAGAATGGCTAGGCGGTGCCGTACCGTCATGAAAGAAAGCTGCTCAATCATCGCAACCAGCCCACGGAGCCGTCGGCTAACGACGCGTAGGACTTTCAGCGCGACCTTCGGATTCTCGAGACACAATGCTTGAAAGTCTTCCTTGCTGAGAAACAGCATCTCTGCATCGTCTGCCGCGGAGGCCGATGCAGGATAACTGCCTCCGTCGAACACAGGCAGTTCGGCGACGGAGCTTGCTGGTCCCTCGATGGCGAGCACCTGTTCGCGGCCATCCGGCGAGCTCTTGAAAACCCTCACGTGCCCGCTTTCAATAATGTAGAGTCCCGAACAGGGCTGGCCCTCAGAGAAAATCAGCTCACCCACACGGTAGCGGTGGCGGATCGTTCGCGCCGCCATCAACCGCAATTCGGCTTCAGCAAGATCGGAAAAGAGAGGTACTCGGGCGAGCGTCTCAAATCCGTGGTGCGCAGTGTCGGTCATGGGAAGATTCTAGACGAGATTCAGCTTCAAGCAAGCGAAGAGTCGGCGCATAAGCCAAGAGGCCCGGGCGGCTTGCATTACCTTGAGGGTATGTGATGCGAGAACCGCGAACACGGAAGTGAGCGAGTAAGTTTGAGAACGATTCTTGCGCAGAATGTCATCAACACGGAATTCGCGTGCCGTCAGCGCATCGCCGATGAGCGAACGGTGGCAGTGCCATGGCGCTGCTTCCGCACACATCAGCGCGCTTCGTTTGCTCTTGGCCAATGTCATCAGTCGCTTTAACCCAGCCTCGAATTCCGGCGTCTGCATGTAATCGGCGAACGCTCGAAATGAGGCATTGCGCCAGCCCATGTTCTGCGAATCAGAGTGTGCATGACGCAGTCCGCCGAGATGCCGCAAATGCACGGAGCCGATCCTCGCAGCACGAAGCTTTGCGGAAAGTGTCACCCGGTTGAATTGGGTGGGGGTTGTGCCCGGAGCGGGGAATACTGCGCACGTCGATGATGCGTTTGACGCCATGCGCCCGCAGAAGCTCAAGAAAAACCTCCCCTGTGCGTGTGGAATGCCCAATCGTCAGAACCTTCGACTTTTCGGTTTTGGCTTTTCCCACTGCATATATCCTTTTTCCGACAATCCCTGAAGTAGAAGATGGAAGTAGATCAGTCCAGCATAAGGCCCCCATCGAGCGAATCGGCGACGGATCGCTTTATAATTCGGCCGGCGGCGGAGCCCAAGATACCTCTGCAATTTGTTCTGCGCACCGACATCATCGCCGGGGAATACATCCAGCTTCCCGAGGCCGCGGAGGGACACGTACTCCGCTGACCAGCGGCCGACTCCTCGCAGAGCATTTAGGCGATCGAGAAGGGGATCTCCATCCAATTCTGCCAATTGTTCCAAATCCAGACTCCGCTCTGTTACCGCCAGGCTTAGTTCAATTATCGCGCGAGCTTTTTGCCGGCTGAATCCCAGTTTCCGCAAGGCTTCGGGCTTTTCTCCCGCGATATCTTGAGATCGCGGAAAAGCGCATATCCGTCCGTCGCTTTTCTCAATAGCGAGCCCGTATCTCTCCGTCAAACGATTCAGCAGCAAGACCCCCACAGCAAGGGAGACTTGCTGGCAAGCAAAGGCGTTTAGCAGAGACTCGAAGACAGTCGGAAAACGCGGGGGCTTCAGTCCGCGAAAGTGTCGAACGATATCTTCCAGTTCCGGCTGTTGCGTGGCTAGACGGTAGAAACTACTCAAGTCGACCTGTGCGCCTAACATCCGATCGATGCTTGCCCTCAGCATTTGCTTCGTGCGATGCGTGATGCGCGAACCAGTAGCCGTGACCCTCAGTCGGGGCATCACGGGAGTGCCTGACTGGGAAACCTCTATCTCAACTGGCCTTCCTTCCAACACCAGCACTCGGCGATAGGTTTGGCCATCCCACCGGTCCACGAGGTTCTCCGGCCGCCGGCGTAAGGCCCAGGCAGTTAGGTCCAAACGAAACGGGGGGACTGCGTGCATCAGGAAAGTGGTAGAACCCGTTGAGTCATTGTGTTTTGCCAACTCACTCACCAGTCTGCCGATTCCGAGTCGGCCATCCGACGGGCCTTGACGTTTCGCTGGAAGGTTTTAAGTGTGTCCACTTTATTCTTCCCATCCGCGCTTCAAAAACATCCTTGCTCGTGGGGCTTTGTCGCACCGTTTTCTCGGACGAACCGCGAATCGTTTCGAGCGGACCTCCGCAACAGCGCGGCTGGCGAGCCAAGCAGACCTTCCAGCCAAACCTGTTCATTTGATGGCTGAAGCGGATCCATCGATTCTGGAGATCGCGAATCACGGCAGCTAAGAGAATCGCAGGAGCAGCAGTGACGTCCGATTGGAATGGTTCGATCACGGGGTAAGTCTCCCAGGCACATAAGTGAACGTGTGCTGACTCTCGTCGAAATCGTGAATTTTGGGCAACGTTACGTCACGGCAGCCCTTGCATCCGCGGCTGTAATGCGATTGGAATTCCTCGGCGAAATTCCGAAGGAGGCTCGAACAGGAAAGGGAATGTTCCACCGGCAGATAGCAGCGATTGGCGTGCGGCGCCATCACCGCACCCTGCAAAACGGATTGTAGATCGACTTCGTTCCCGCTCCCTTCTATTAATTTTTGGAGATGAATCATGGAAAGGTGGGTCCCCTGCTTGCACGACCAGCACTGATTGCAGGATTCGATCCACAGAAACCGCGCAAACAGATATGCCACGCGGACCATGCACGCACTCTGATCGTAAACAATGAAACCGCCTGAGCCCAACCCTGACCCGATGGCTCGCAGCGAGCCAAAATCCAGCGGCGTATCGAGGTCCGCGGGCAAGAGAACCGGGTTCGCAACTCCGGAAATGAATGCCTTAAATTGACGGCCTGGCAAAGGTCCGCCTGCATAACCGTAAAGCAGAGTGCGTAATGGCGTACCCATCGGCAATTCATACACGCCTGGCCGTTGCACATCCTCACATACCGTGAAAAGCATCGTGCCCGGCGAATCCGGCGTTCCGATTTCCCGGAACCAGGTCGGACCTCGCAACACGATGTGGGGGATATTCGAGAGTGTTTCCAGATTGTCTACGACCGTCGGATTGGTTTCCCGGGGATCCGTGATGAAGAGTCCCTTGACGTATGGCGGATTATCCGCCTCCCTCGGAAGCGGATCGTGTCCTTCGATCACTTCGAGCAGTGCTTTCTCTTCGCCAAATAGATAGTCCTCCGGGCCAAGCACGAGTTCGATGGGGGTTGGTCCCAACGCATGCTGTGTCGACATTTCCTCCAACGCTTGACGGGCTCTCTCCACTTCTCTCTCAGAGCTTCTCTTAATACCCAAAAACGCCTTTCTCGCACTGATGGCATAGGCGGCAATGGCCATTCCTTCTAAAAGCTGGTACGGATTTCTCCTCATTAATAAACGGTCCTTGAAGGATCCTGGTTCTCCTTCCGATCCGTTACAGACAAGGTACTTCGTGGGGCACGGGTCATGCGCCACTCCGGCCCATTTCAAGCCCGTGGGGAACCCACCACCACCTCGACCGCGTAACCCAGATTTAGTGACTTGCGAGATGACTTCTTCTCGGGGCATCCTGAGTGCTTTTGCAAGAGCCTGGCCGCCCCCGATTGCAAAATAACTTTCGACGGAAGGAACTGGCTCCCTCGGGAGCAGAAATACATTCGTTACAGTCATTGGAACCTCCCTCCTGCGACGAAGATGGGGAATCGCTTTCCGTAATGGGAACACGGATGTCCTTCATGGCTCGGGCCCACGAAGTCCTGTCGTGCACTGTGGCTCCTCCGTCCACTTAGAGCGGAGTTGCGGTTGGGCGGTCGCGATCCAGAATGGCTTCCAACGGCCTCTTGAATGTAATCTCAAAGGCATCGAGCATGCCGTCCACGATCTCATGCTCCCAAAAAAGAGGGCAGCCGAATTCCGACGGGTATCCAGCCACCGACGGCTCCAATTTCTCTCGACGGGACGCGATGCTTGGTCTTCCGTTTCTCTCTCCGTTGGCCGCTCGCACCGTTGTTGAGTCGTTCGCGACGTGAATGCGATCCAAGGCAGTCCAGGGCCCTGATCAGTCGGTGGTTGGGATTCTCTTCTATGGTTGAGACTGATCGGCTCGTCAATGTTCAGCGGGACTTAGCCGTCCTCTGGACGTACCATTCGGCATTCACCTTGGCGAAATTCTTCCACTTTTCGGGGAGATCCTCCATCGCAAAGATCGCCGTGACGGGACAGACGGGCACGCAGGCTCCACAATCAATGCACTCGTCAGGGTTGATGTAAAGCTGTGGTGCTGATGCAAAGTCTCCTTCATCCTTGCGTGGATGAATACAATCGACAGGGCAAACATCCACACAGGCGGTATCTTTGACTCCGACGCAAGGTTCTGCAATAACGTAAGCCATATTCAGCGCTCCTCAGATCGCACTGCTCTCAGGTAGTGCGCCCGACAGATGCATTTCAATCGCTTGAGAGCTCGAACACCCGAATGGTCGCACATGCGTCGATCTGTCTTTGCCGCGAACTCGGGAGATTCGTGCTCAGGGGTGAAATCCTCGGCGGCACCAGGCACACTGTATTCGTACGCTCCCCAACAGGCCATCTTCTTTTCTAACGTAGAGAGATCGCCAGTGGATATGACAAAAGTCACAGAAACGCGCGAGCAAAAAACCAGGGGCTCAATCCGATTGTTCGGCAGCACTCTGTGTTCTTATCCCAGACGCACGAAAAATCCGAGGGCTGTGACTAAAGTCATTGGCCGAGCGCGAAGAGCTCTTCAAACTAGACCATGTGGAGTTTTCAAAACTTGTGAAGCTCAAACAATGGAGATTACAAAAGATTGCATCTTAGGGGCTCTGCGGGACGTAATAGACCCGGAACTCGGCATCAATATCGTCGACCTTGGGCTGGTCTACGAGGTCCGAGTGTCGAATGCGCAAGTCGGCGTCTCGATGACGATGACTACGCCGGCCTGCCCGCTGCATTCCTATCTGAACCAAGCGGCGCAAGAGGCAATCTGCCAACATATCCCTGAGGTGAAATCGGTCCAGGTTGAGCTTGTGTGGGAGCCGCGGTGGCATCCGACAATGATGTCGCTCGAAGCCAAGCAGCAATTGGGTTGGCAGATGATGAACAATTTTTCACTTTGAGGAGGAAACCGAAATGAACCACGCAGCTGATGCCGTTCGCAGAGATGGTGAGATTCTAGATGTGCGGACGCTCGTGCCGAAGGAGCGCCATACCATCATCTTCAAGACATTCGAGAGCCTGCGGCCGGGAACCGCATTTGTCTTGGTGAATGATCACGACCCAAAGCCGCTCTATTATCAATTCCAGGCCGAGCACGCGAACGAATTTTCGTGGGATTATCTGGAGGAAGGCCCAGAAGTGTGGCAGGTTCGCATTGGCAAAACTTCGCGGTAACGACACCCTGAGGATTGCCTTTTTTGAAGCACACTGAATGGTTTTAGAAGGACACATTACGTGGGCGGGGGCAGTCTTCTCGGGACGTGTAAACTGCATTTGTGGACTGAGCAGACGTGGCCGCCCGTGAACGACCAGAAACGTGATGCGGAAAAAACTGAATCTCCCGCGCTTTTTTCTGCTCGCCTTTTCTCTGGCAGTCTTGCTCTTCGCTTTGTGGGGAGGGTTGCTGCGCCTTGGATGGGAGCTCCCTTGGCTTCGGCCCACGATGGCTCTCACTCACGGTCCTCTGATGGTTTGCGGCTTCCTGGGAACGTTGATCAGCTTGGAGCGAGCGGTTGCTTTAGACCGTTCGTGGGCATATACCGCTCCGTCGCTCTGCGCTCTCGGTTCTCTTTTGTTGGCCGAGGGATATCTGGGGAGTCTGGGGATTGCCCTGATTTTGCTTGGCAGCCTCACGCTGGTCTTCATCTTTGTGGTGATTGTTCGTCGGCAACTTGCGCTATTCACTGTGACGATGGGTCTGGGAGCAGTTGCATGGAGTGCGGGTAACCTACTGTGGCTCGCTGGCGTGGCGATTCCGTTGATGGTTCATTGGTGGATCGGATTCTTCGTCCTAACCATCGTAGGAGAGCGGCTTGAACTGAGCCGATTCTTGCCTCCATCCTTGCGTGGGAAATTACTCTTCCTTTCCGCGGTTTTCGTTTTTTTAACGGGCCTCATTGTTGCATCGGTGGTCCCGATTCGGGGTGAGGAGCTTGCGGGTGCAGGAATGGTGGCCATGGCAGCCTGGCTGGCGCGTTTCGATATTGCGCCATACACAATAAGGCAGAAGGGATTGGCGCGATTCTCCGCGACCTGCCTCTTGGGGGGCTATGCATGGCTTGCGGTCGGGGGGATATTCTGGCTGTCGGCGGGCCGATGGTCGACGCAGGACAATCTTGCATTGTTGCATTACGATGCCATGCTGCATGCCATTTTTCTGGGATTCGTGTTTTCGATGATCTTTGCGCACGCCGCGATCATCTTCCCAGCCATTACCAAGCGCCCTCTCGCTTATCATCCTATCTTTTACTCTCATGTTATTCTGCTACATCTCTCTCTGCTGGCGAGGATCGCGGGAGATCTGACCGGGTCTTTTACTTTTTACCGTTGGGGCGGTCTGTTTAATGTGGTGGCGGTGCTAGTCTTCGTGGCGAATAGTGGCTATGGCATCCTCGTCGGGTTGTACAGATCAGAGGATCGCGCTCGGGTAAGTCTGACCGGAACGGTTCGTTGAGCGGATGGCTTGCCTCGCGGCTCGCCGCGGAACCCTGGCTTTCGCTATTGGCCGCAAGGAAGAGGGATGTCGTGAGCGAGAAACTCGTGAGGGTACTTTTTGTAGCGGGGAGTGAGTTAGGTTTGCCTTTCCTGGTGCAGCGTTTGGAAGCGCAAGGGTGCCAATGTCATCTGGCATCCTCGTACTCCGAAGGCATTCGACTTCTTGCCGAGCAACCATTTGACTTGGTGCTGTGCAGCGGAAAGCCGGGCATCAGCCGTTTACTTTCCTCTGTAATCGGCTCGTCTGCGAGCGTGTTTTGTGCACATGCGGTGGAGGGAGGGTGCTGGTGGGTGCCGGTGGTCCGATATGGAGAGAAATGCTTAGGGGTGTCGGCGCTTCGACCCGATGAATTCGCAGAAATCCTCGGGCGAATGCTCGAGGAAATCAAATCATCGGGACATGATCGCGCAAAGAGCACAACCGGCTAGTTCCTCGCCCGGTACCCTGACGAATATCCAGGAAGCCGAATTCTTTCTCACGAGATAGCAGATGACACGGCAGCCGACACGATCTTACCGTGGTCTCCGGCTCTTCGACCGGAGGTCAGAGGATCGAATACAAGCCCTCGGCAAAGGAGGCAGATGGCTATCGCTTCTAATCTCGGATTTCCCAGAATCGGCGCCCGCCGCGAACTGAAGAAGGCCCTTGAAAACTACTGGTCCGGCAAATCAAATGAGGCGATCCTGCTTGCGGTGGGCCGGACGCTTCGCCGGGAACATTGGCTCCTTCAGAAGCAGTTCGGCCTTCAGCACATTCCCTCGAATGATTTCTCCTTCTACGATCATGTTCTCGATACCGCCTGCATGGTGGGGGCCGTTCCCGCCCGCTACAGGTCGTCGGGCGAGCTCGTGTCTCTTCAAACCTATTTTGCAATGGCCCGCGGTTCGTCGGCTAGGTTGCCGCATGGTGCAAATCCGGAATGCACACCGGGCGTTCCCGCAATGGAAATGACGAAATGGTTCGACACCAACTATCACTATATTGTTCCGGAGTTCACGCCTCAGCAGCATTTTCATCTCGCATCTAGGAAACCCGTAGACGAGTTCCTCGAAGCCAAGGCACTGGAAATTCACTCTCGTCCCGTGCTCCTTGGCCCGATTTCTTTCCTGTTGCTGGGCAAGATGAAAGGCACCGCGCAGGCACCGCTTGCCTTGCTCGACTTGCTGCTCCCCGTCTACGCGGAGTTGCTGCAGCTTTTGGAAGAAGCTGGTGCTGACTGGATTCAATTCGATGAGCCATTTCTCGCGCTCGACATGGCTCCTGAAGTTCGACGTGCTTTCGCGGGAGCCTACGAGCGGCTCAGCCTTCGATCAAGCAGGTTGCGCTTCCTGGTCGCGGCTTACTTTGATGGTCTTCGAGAAAACCTCGACAGTGCGCTTCACCTTCCGATTTCGGCGCTTCATCTCGATTTAGTCCGCGCTCCGGAGCAGCTTCGGCAGGCTCTCCCGAAAATGCCAAGGAGCTTGCTGCTTTCCCTGGGAGTGATCGATGGGCGCAACGTCTGGCGGAACGACCTCGACAATTCTCTGGCGCTCATCGAGCACGCGGTACAGGGTCTGGGACCCGACCGAATCTTCATCGCTCCTTCCTGTTCGCTCCTTCATTCTCCCGTCGATCTGGATCTGGAGACTCACTTGGACCGTGAGTTGTGCGGTTGGCTCGCGTTTGCGAAGCAGAAGCTGGAAGAAGTGGTTGTCTTAACACGAGCGATCAATGAGGGCCGTGAGGCCGTGGGTGAATTTCTCGATGCCAATCGCGAAGCGATGCAGCGCCGGCGAACTTCGGCTCGCATCCACAATGAAGACGTCAAGAGGCGCGTTGCTCAATTCGCTTCGGACCAGCCTCATCGGAGAAGTCCGTATTCCGTGAGGCGTAGACTCCAGCAAGAACGCCTGAGACTGCCATTACTTCCTACAACGACGATTGGCTCGTTTCCTCAAACACCCGAAATCAGAGCGGCTCGCGCCGAGTATAAAGGGGGCAAACGCAGCTTGGACGATTATGGGGTTTTCATACGTGCGGCGATCGAGAAAACAATCCGTTATCAGGAAAAGATTGGGCTGGATGTTTTGGTGCATGGCGAATTTGAACGCAATGATATGGTTGAGTTCTTCGGTGAGCAACTCTCCGGGTTCATGACCAGTGAGAACGGCTGGGTTCAGAGTTACGGCTCGCGATGCGTGAAGCCCCCCATCCTCTACGGTGATGTCGCACGGCTCAGGCCGATGACCCTGGAGTGGACTCGCTTTGCTCAATCGCTGACCCCGAAGCCCGTAAAGGGAATGCTTACTGGACCGGTCACGATCCTCCAGTGGTCGTTCGTCCGTGACGACCAGCCCCGGGCGAACACCTGCCGACAGGTCGCTCTGGCTATTCGCGACGAAGTCTGTGATTTGGAAGCGATCGGAATTCGAATCATTCAAATTGATGAGCCTGCTTTCCGGGAAGGATTGCCGCTGCGCCGTTCGGATTGGCGCTGTTACTTGCAGTGGGCGGTGGAGGGCTTTCGCCTGGCGTCCTCAGGGGTTCGCGATGAAACCCAAATTCACACGCACATGTGCTACGCGGAGTTCAACGACATCGTCGCCTCCGTGGCGGAAATGGATGCAGATGTCATCTCGATCGAAACATCCAGATCGCAAATGGAACTTCTTGGTGCCTTCGCTCGATTCCACTATCCAAATGAGATCGGGCCTGGGGTTTACGATATTCATTCTCCGCGCATACCAACGAAAGAGGAGATGGAAGCGCTCCTCGAGAAAGCTCTTCGCGTTCTCTCGCCTTGGCAGCTCTGGGTGAATCCGGACTGCGGCCTCAAAACTCGTCGGTGGGAGGAAGTCCGCCCGGCCTTGTCTGCGATGATTGAGGCAGCGCGAAATCTCCGGAAAGTTCACGGGTAGGATCGTACTGTCGACCACTCGTGATGGCCACCCGGACGGAATTGCGAGCGGAATGAATCTCTGCGCACGATCACCGCGAACTTTCGAAGTACGAGCGTGCTCCACTTCTGCTCCTACCGGGAACTGACCCCTGATCTTGCCTGCGCTCGAAGAACGACCAGGACCAAGGCATGAATCAGTCCGAGGAATGTTGCAAGCCACGCAGCTAGAGCGACATAGACAAAGTAATGCGGGATCCACAGCAGAAAAGTCAGACCCGTTGCCTCAGAAAGCCGATACGTGCAGACCGTGTACATCCCCAGGGGAAAGACAGCGCCCCAATAGAGCGGATCGTAGGTCAGCTGATATCGCTTATAAACGTGCCTCCAGAATCCCAGAGTTACAAGCATGGGGATCCACCAAGCGGCGGTAGCCCAGAAGAAGACGGTAAAGCTTTTAAGGAAAGGAAGCAGCGTCTCCAGAAAATGCGTTTGAGGTGCATTCATGATCAGAAGTGTGCCCGACAGCGTGGAAATCGCAACAGCACCCATGTTGATCCAATACGGGGGCATCAGATCGGAAGGAGAAAATGTGAAAAAGGTATAGCGATAGAAAATCAGGGAGATCATCCAGATGTAAAGCATTCCGCCCGAAAGCCAAAAGCACAGGGAGAGGAAAAGAACTTTATCTGTGTACGCGCCGAACTGCGGCGCAAGCAGGCTCGCCAATCCCGAAACAGCCTGAGTGGCCACAACGACAATGAGCCACCCTCCGTTGATTCCTTCCGCCAGAGACGGCTTCTGTTGCTTCACAGTGAATGCCGTAAAAATCGAATACGTCAACAAAATCCACAGAACACCGGCTAAGAACCACAAGGCAAAAGCCCGGCGGTATTGTCCGTAGACAATAATGAGCTCGCTTCCGAGAACCCCGGTCCCAGCCACGATGGTGAAAAAACCCACGCCACGCGTGTGATCGATCAAGTCGCGAAAGAAGAATCGCGGATACACGGTGATACGGACAAGCGTGAGCGCCCAGAGAACAACAAAGGCTATACCATTCAGCCAGGTAAGACCTCTCGCCAGCAAAGACATCCCTTCCATCTGCGCAGCAATCGCTGTGATCCCCGTGGCCATCACCAGCCCGAAATAGGCGGGCTGAAGATCTCGCGCCTCACGGGCCAGTACTGCCACGAGAGATGTATTTGTTCTTGTGGTATCGGCGTTCACAAGCGAAGCAATCATAACGCCGGTAAGAAGCAACTGTAATGCCACTCCTTCGACGCTGATGGCACTAGGAGGAAAAGAATCCTCGCGCGGCAACTCCTGCTTTTTTCTCGACCGAGCCATTAGAGTGTTCAGAAAGAACGTTGATTTTGGTTTTTCGAAGATGAGGCAGATCCAGATGTCTTCTGCTGAGCAGAATTCTGAACAGAATCAACAGGTTTGGGCCGCGAGCGGGGGAAAACTGTTCTCCGTGGGATTTCCCTTCCCGAGAGGCTGTTCGTCTTGCGGTCCTCGCGGCGCCCTGGAAGGGTTGCATATCCTCATGCAAACCGTCTGAACGATCGTGGTTATGCTTTAAGAATTGATGGACAAGCGTGGTCTGGAGCTTTGAAGGAGTTCTTCTCATCCGTCATCGACGGGCCAGTCCGGAACGCTGCATTCCTCACAGGCAATCTCAATCGATTCGAGTGAACTTCGGATTTCGCGGATTCCGGGAAATTCGTGCTCCGAAACTAGCCATTGTGCGGACAGCTCACCGTAGCGGTCGGTAATGAAAACGCCGCGCCGGTGGAGATCTCGTGCAGATACTTCATCCTCGCCAAAAAACAGCCGTGTCCCGGAGCCCCCAACGTCCGATCCGGCAATGATCTCGGAGGGCAGCGACTTGCTCAACGCCAAAGAAGAACCCTGAGGAAAGACCAACAGCATAACCGCTTCTTTCTCTCTTAGGGCCTTCGCATGGCTTGTGAGCGAGCCAATAAATGCGTCGCACAACGTACACTCTTTATCGAGAAACACGATCACGAGGTTTTTCTTCTGCTTAAAGTCCCATGCGCGAACAGTGAGTCCCTGTGCTGTGAGCAGCGTAAGGGATGGGATTAGTTGCCTGACGCGGAGCATCATAGTCGCCCGTCCTTATATATTACCCTACTACGGAGTGATGGCGGCTTGTGATGCAGCTGTCCGCGTTGAAAATCGACAAGGTCTCTGCTTCATCGATTGCGGGATGGACAGTGATGAATGTCACCTCGCTAGATACAAAAAGCTCATTGCGCGCGATACGCACCTTCGCTACACACGTAACCTTGGAGTCAGACTCCGTGAACTGCAGTGGAGAACCGTTTGTGGGATTCGGTAGGAATTGCCGTGCACTCCACCAGGCTTTATGACAATTCATTCTCTGCGTCTAGGCCGAGCAACAGTTTCTCTGAGATCTTTGAGTCCTTGCCTATTCCCGATTCTTGCCGTTGGCGTTGCAGGCGTTTTGCCAGGCGGTCCTACGGCGACAAGCATCCGGAGCTCGGTAAAATTCATAAGTATTTCGCAAAGATGGGATCTGAACTCCTGCTGCACTTAGTCAAAGAAGAACAAACATTGTTCCCCATGATTACCAAGATGGAAGAGGCCGCGGCTCGCCATGCAGCACCTCCCAGACTTCCGTTCGGCACGATTCAAAACCCGATCGGGATGATGGTTTTCGAGCACGACGAGGCGGAAACTGACCTTGCGCAGATTCGGAAAATCAGTATCGAATTTACAGTGCCGCCGGACGCTGACGCCAGCTACCATGCTCTCTATGAAGGCCTCAAAGGATTCGAACAGGATATGCACGAGCACGTCTTCCTTGAAAATTTTGTCCTCTTTCCGCGCGCTTCGGCAATCGAGAAACCCGCGGTGAAGGAGCCGCTCGCGCTTTGATCGCGCTGACGATCAACGTCTCGATCATCCGGCTCTCTCGAGGACCTAACTTGATGTTGGAATGACATTCATGCTTCACGGCGCGGTCTGATGGATGAGGAAGGTCAGTCGCGCAGGGCGCTTGGTTGAACATTGATTTGGCGAGACCTGAACTTGTCTCCGCCAGGCCGGCCCGGTGCCCTTAGGACATTCGGCATTCTAATCAGCGCGAACCAGATTGGGAACAGGCTTGCTCATGGCAAGGAGGCGCGTTCATGGCAATGCAATATCCTTACACCGCAGTCCCCGACTCGGCCATTCCCCGGGCACAATCGAAGAATTTTCAACACATGTTGAATACTTACGCCAGCGAGACGAACAAAATGGTTTCTGTGTGGAAGGCCTTCGCTCCTGCGGACATGGGCTTTCGACCGAATCCGAAGTCGAGCACAGTGGAAGATATCATGAAGCACCAATTGCTCTCTGAGCGGCGATTTTTTGGTGAATTCTTAGGAAACGCTGAGCTGCCGCCAGCAGAGGTGTTGCCGACCGAGCACGCGCCGGAAGCGTATGCGGTCCGAATGAGGGATCTTGCCTTGCCACGCCTGCATTTCCTGGCCACGCAGACAGAAGACGAGTGGCTCAAGGTCGTTCCTTTTTTTGATGTACGACGCGAGCGCATTTGGATTTTCTGGCGCCGAGTACTTCATACTGCGCACCACCGGACTCAGCTCACGGTTTATCTACGCCTGCTCAACAAACCCGTGCCCGCTGTGTACGGCCCGACGGCCGATGTGACCTGGCAAGGTGCCGACCCAACTCGAAGCATCGAGGCTGCTGGCCGCCGTTGAGGATCGAAATCGATACGCCCGATGCTTAGTATGACGAAACCAAATTCGGCCTCGCCGAGGCTGGATAGGGTCCTGGACTTCAGGTTTCTGGGAATAGTGATCCTTCATCCAAGGATTCGCACCTGCAGAATTCAAGATGGGAGAACTGTTCCGGCAGCGCTTGCGGCTCGCTTTTGTTGATCCGCCTATCGCCGTGGCTGCCTTCTTTCAAAGAACTTTCGCAGTGCCGCCAGCAGCCTTTCCACATCCACGCCATCAGCCGCCGCAGCTTGCTCGAGCGTCAGCGTCCGCGGCACTTCCTTGCAGCACCCCAGCGTCGCGAGTCCCGACTCAATTAGCACGCGCCGCGTTTTCGGAAAGCTAGTCACGTAGAAATAGACCGGCATGCCCGGCGAGACGCTCGCCGAACTGAACCATGCCGGCTTCGGCTGTGCCAGCGTCAACCCCAGGTTCGCTACGAACAGGAGAACGGCTGCCAGTTCAGTAAACGCCGAGATGGGCAAAATCCTCCAGCCGATTCCTCCATCCGAATAAGCTACCGCTTCGCTTGAAACACGCAGCAAGCAGCCCAGCCCAAGCAGCCACAAGCTCGCCGCCATAACCTTCGAGCTGAAGAGCTGTCGCCCATTCATAAACGAAGGCAAAATCAGCGGCCCGACGCAGAAAATCAGCATGGCAATAAAGCCGACAGTCAGCGCATGCCTCGAAGCACCTCCGAGCCCGGTGAGTTGCGGCGCAAAATCCGCGCAAATGCCTAGTGCTGCACCCGTGAGGAGCCACCCGTACGCTACCCGAATGAACGCCGGGAAATGCGCGTACACTCCCGCACGCTTCGGCTCCTTCGTGGACGGCAGGAAAACACGCAACGCCCATACGGCTCCTGTCGCAACGGTCAGCGCGAGGATATCCGCCGCGGCAAATTGCCGTGCCATGGCGCAAATTGCAATCGCCACCACGCCCGCTGCGAGCCACCGCGCGGCTGGCTGCACCGGTTTTGCCAGTCCCGCGAACACCGTCACGAATCGCGTACTGTACCCCCACGCCACAGGAATCACGAACCCCCACAGCGCCAAAATCAGGAAAATTCGGTCCGCCACGGGCGGATAGACTGGCGCAGCACCATGCAGCGCCACTTGGAAGCAAATCCCCAAATTCAAAATTAGCGATATGCCGAATGTTGCGAATCCCACTACGCCCAGCCACGAGGCCAAATCACCCGGGAAACTTTTCTTGGCGTCAGCCTCGAGCAGGTTTGCGAGCTTCTCGCCCCGGTCGAACCACAGAATATATTGGGCTAGCACATATGCAGCGAATTCCAGAATCGCTGATGCTGGCAGTCCAACCCTCCATTCGGTGCCATAAACGCCCGTCCACCATCGCCACACAACACCAACCGTCCAAAGCATCCACACGATCCACATCAAGCTGAATCGCCGCGACACTCGTCCCAAAAACTTTGGCAACACATAAAGCGAAATCCCCAATATAAACGTTCCGACCCACCCGAGTAGCTGTGCCTGGCCATGCGATTGGATCCACGCGGTACTGGCGCCTGTGCTGGCGTGTCTGGATGAGATTGTCAGCAGGTTCCAAACCCCGAGAAACGTCCCTGGCAGCGCCACAAACACGAGGCCTGTGAGAATGAACGCAGCGAGCACGCGTCCCGCTCGGCGTTCCGGTACAGGATCATTTCCTGCGACCACCCCTTGTCGGTCCCGCACGTGCGCTGCGCGCCACTGTTCAGGAAGCTCAATCATAGGAAGCGGCATCCGGCACTTATGGCCGCAACAATGCGCTTGGATTCTAACGTAACGCGCTACAGGCACGAATGACTTAGGTCACGTCGCCAGCGGCGGGGTCGCGCTCATAACCCAGGAGGGCAGGAGAATTCGAGGACTGTCAGACGGACGAGTTCAGGCTGAACAAATGAGGAGAGCTTATTCAGCGGCTCTTCTTTTCGCATTTGCTCTGAACGACGCCACTGGCCGGGCTTGGACCGCGGGCGGATCCATGTCGGCAACTCGTTCGAGAGGCTTTTACGTCCCATGTGCGCCGTAATTGTCCGCTTAGGACTGCAAAGCTTCGCACCCCTGCTTGAGTACTCCTGAAACAATGCAAGGTGGCTTGCTCCAACCCGCGATTCGAGTCTCGCTGAGGATTGGGTGGTTGGAGCTGAAGCCGCCGATGTGCGAGGTGAACCGCCCAAAGACGACCTTGCCGATCCGCGTCTGCCGCACTGCGTAGGAACACATAAAACAAGGTTCGGCAGTGGTGTAAAGCACGCATCCAGAAAGGTCGAATGTCGCGAGCGCCCGACAAGCTTGCTGGATCGCAATCATCTCGGCGTGCGCTGAAATATCCATCTGTGCTTTCACAGCTTCGGAACCTTCCGCAACGATCTCACTGTTGTGCACAATCAGCGAGCCTACGGCGGTGTCGCCTTTGGCACGAGCTATTTTGGCCAGTTCGATTGCTCGTCGCATGTAACCTTCGTCCACAGACTCATTGCTAGTAGGCATCATCCCATCTCCATTCGAACAGGCTGCGTATCCAGGGTATTGAGGAAGAAACTCGACTTTTCTTGGTCGCAACCGCCAATCCTAGGAGATAAATCGCAGGTCTACGGTTGCACCCGCATCACATTCCTTCGTAGTTCGGACCGCCGCCGCCCTCGGGAGGGACCCAGGTAATGTTCCCGTAAGGATCGGCAATGTCGCAGGTCTTGCAGTGAACGCAATTCGCAGCGTTAATCTTGAGATGTATCCCGGATTTGTCGGTGGCGATCTCATATACTGCGGCGGGACAATAATACTGGCAAGGATTGCCGTACTCACGAACGCAGCGGTCGGAGCAGATATTCCAGTCGCCAATGTGCAGATGGCAAGGTTGATCTTCCTCGTGGCGCGTTCCGGAATGGTAGACGTCCGTGAGGCGATCGAAAGTCAGGATGCCATCGCCCTTGAACCGGTTGGACTGGTCGACCGCGACCAGACTTCGATTGAGCTTTTCGAATTCCTCGTAGCCCGGTGCAACGCGAGTGGGATCGACAAGACCGCGGCCTCCGCTGACGAACTGAAGGCCCGTGTTGAAAAGCCCTGACCATAATCCTTTGCGAAATCCCTGATGGAAATTGCGCACTGCCCAGAGTTCCTTCTTGATCCAGCTTGCCTCTACTTTCTTTGGAAACGCGCTCAGCGTTTTTTCGGAGGTATCGCCAGTAACCAGCGCTTCATAAATTGTCTCCGCCGCGAGCATTCCGCTCTTGATGGCCATGTGGATGCCCTTGAGGCGCTGTGAATTAATAAAGCTAGCCGAATCGCCCATGATGAGCGCGCCACCCACATAGGTGCGCGGCATGGAATACCAGCCTCCCTCGGGAATCGTCTTGGCACCGTAACGGACCAGTTGGCCGCCTTCGAGGATGCGGCGAAGGAATGGATGTGTCTTGAATTGCTGAAACGCTTCGTGTGGATCGAAGAGCGGATTGTGATATTCGAGGCCAACGACAAGTCCGAGCGAGACGCGGTTTTCGCGCATTCCGTAAATCCAGCCCCCGCCATATTTATCCGAACTGAGCGGCCATCCCATCGTGTGGGCAACGTAACCTGTCGCGAATCGTCCGGCCGGGACTTCCCAAAGTTCCTTGATGCCGATGGCGTAGACCTGTGGATTCAGGCCATCGAGATGGAAATGATTCACAAGATCCTTCGTTAGCGAACCGCGCGGACCTTCGGCGAGGACTGTAATTTTCGAGCGCAGTTCGTAGCCCGGAGTAAAATTTGCCTTTGGTTTCCCGTTCTTGTCGAGACCTTTGTCGTCAGTGATCACTCCAGCGATACCTTTTCCTTCGTAGATCAGCGACGAGCCGGCAAATTGCGTAAACACATTGACGCCCGCTTTTTCGACCAAGCCGCCAAGCCATTTCACGAGCTTGCTAAGCGAGACAACGTAATTTCCGTGGTTGCGCAGAGGCGGGGGCGTTATGGGAAATTTCCAAGCACTGCCTGCGGTGAAAAAATAGGCATCGTCCCTCGTGACCGGCGTGTCGAGTAGCGCGGACTTCTCGAAGTCAGGGACGAGCTCTCGCAAACCGCGAGGGTCCATCACGGCCCCGGAGAGCTGGTGCGCTCCGAGTTCGCGCGCCTTTTCTAGGACGTAAATATTCTCAGGCGAAAGTTTGGGAGTGCGGGCCGCCGCATTGTGCTGTTCGATGAGGCGGGAAAGATGAAGCGCGCACGCCAGACCGGCCGGTCCGGCGCCAACAATCAAGACATCGGCTTCGAGGTTTTCGCGTTCAATGAGCAACTCTGTCATCATATCAAGAATCGCCGAAACTGGCGCGATAGAGGCATGCATCACGTCTGTAAAGGCTTCACCAGGGCAGGTTATATGCGTAACGCTGACTAGGACAGACAACCCATTGGAACCGGGCGTGATTGGCGGGAACATAGGTTAGTGGAGAGGGAGATGTTGGAGAGACTCGGAACCGCAACCAGCTGTGCTATTGAATGTTTGCCTGCCCGCGGCTAGTTGCCTCTGGAGCTTCGAGATGCCTGAAACAAGAATACTGCTCGCCATCGATGATTCACCTGCATCAATCCGCGCTGTAACGTACGTAGCGCATCTGGTGGGGCGACGAAGAGGCTTTCGTTTTTGCGTAGTTCACGTCTTGCCGCCTTTCCCACCCCAATGGCTTGAACACGGAGGCACAGAGACTTCCGCCAAGGACCTCAAGGCCGAACAGCAGCTCTGGCTCGCGGCCGTCAAGAAGACTTACCAGAAGGGCTTGGATGAAGCTCGGGTGAGCCTGCGAAAGGCAGGGATCCCGACCGGAGCGATTCAGCTTTTATTCTGCGAACCAGCAGAAGGGCGCGATGCCGCTGATGACATTCTTCAAATGGCGCGTGAATGCAAGTGCGACACAGTCGTCGTTGGCCGGGACTCTGTTTCCTGGTTTCACGAGCTATTCAGCCAGCAGTTGTCCGAAGAAATTCTTCGGCGTGGCAAAGGGTTCTCTGTTTGGGCCATCGAATGATCCGCGAGCTGCCCGAATCTTGAAAATACCAAACACCGGAATTGAAGGGAATGTGCCTGAAGGTCTTTCTTGATACGACAAACGGGGATGAGATATGGGAAGCAGTAAAGATGGGACTGCTCGATGGTGCCCTCACCAACCCGCTCTTGATTGCCAAGGAGGGTGCTAAGTTCGAGGAGCGAATTGTCGCATAGAAGCCGCCACGAAAAATCAAGCTTCTAACGCGATCGAAGGGTGAAGACTTTCGCCGAGCGACGTGGGTGACCAGGAATTGGAGACCGAGAACTTCGTTAGGAATCGATGAGAACTCAAGGAGAAAACGGCATGCCAGAATTGATGTATCCGCCATCATCCCAGGACCTCGCCCGCAAGCGCCGGGAGCTTGCACCCGACATCCAAGCCGCGTTCCACGCGTTCAGCGAGCTCGTGTTCGCCGACGGCGTACTACCGGCTAAGACCAAGCAGCTCATCGCCGTTGCGGCTGCGCACATCACTCAGTGCCCCTATTGCATCAAAAGTCATACCAAAGCAGCGATAAAGCACGGAGCGACCCCGCAGGAAATCATGGAGGCGATCTGGGTCGCTGCAGAGATGCGGGCCGGCGGTGCCTACGCGCATTCGGTCATATCGCTCACGACCATGAACGAGGAGCCGAAGCGACACGAACCGTGAGCCAACACGAGTTTGTGTTCTGGAGCGAGGACAGGATTTGCCGGAGATTAAGGACTATCTTCCTTCAGGAGACGCTGAAGAAAGCTACCGTCGAACGCCGTTCAATTGGTATTTGGCATTGCAGAATGGCATTCAACTTTACGGGGGCCTGTCCGGCGGGGAGTCGCCGCTGCCCGCGACCGCTGAAGTGAAAAACGTGATCCTCGTTCGGAAACCTAGAAGGATGTCACCACACTTGCCGCCGCACCCTGCACATACCCGTGGTTCCGAGAAAACGAAATCGTGACCTTACCAATATGAGGCAATGCGAATGGCACGGATTTTCTCAGGAATTCAGCCGACAGGTGACGTGCATTTAGGAAATTACCTAGGTGCACTCCGCTCTTGGGTCAGCGAGCAGGATCAGCATGAGTGTTTTTACTCCATCGTGGACCTCCACGCTCTCACGTTACGGCAGAACCCTGAAGAGCTCCGAGCCAACACGCTGACCACGGCAACCATGTTGCTCGCGATCGGAATTGACCCTGCGCGCTCAGCGTTGTTTGTCCAGTCGGATGTTCATGAACACGCTGAACTGACATGGGTGCTGAGCTGTCTGGTCAGTTTCGGGGAGCTTCGGAGGATGACGCAGTTCAAAGACAAGGCATCCCGAGGAACCGAAGTTCACGCTAGCGCTGGCTTGTTTGCTTATCCCGTGTTGCAGGCAGCCGATATACTCCTGTATCAGGCTGAACGCATTTTGGTGGGCGGAGATCAGCGTCAGCATCTGGAATTGGCGCGAGCACTGGCGGTTCGGTTCAACCAGCGTTTCGGCGCTGTTTTTTGCATTCCCAAAGCTATCATTCCTGGCAGGGGCGCCCGAATCATGGATTTGCAGGACCCTCGGAAAAAGATGTCGAAGTCAGCCGAATCACAGCGCGGGACCATTCGATTAGTGGACGCCCCGGAAGACATCCGGAAGAAAATTCGAAGTGCCGTCACCGACTCCAGCAGGGAAATCATTGCATCCGCAGATAAGCCGGCTATTACGAACCTGCTGACGATCTATTCGGCTCTGGCTGGCAAGAGCCTGCCTGCAGTCGAAGATGCATTCACCAATTCAAGTTACGAGAAATTCAAGGCCGCCCTGGCCGACGTGGTCATCAACACTCTGCGTCCTATTCGTGAGCGCTATGTGCAGTGGGTCGCCTCGCCAAACGAGGTAGTTCGATACCTGCACGCGGGAGCAAGCCAAGCTACCCTCATTGCATCAGACACTCTTCGCTCTGTGTATGAGCGCGTGGGGCTGCTGTAAGGTCAGTCTAAGCCGCGAATCGCAGCAATGATGTGCCGGGTGGAGATCCCGAATGCATCCATCAACTCATCCGGTTTCCCTGAGGGGGGCAATTGTCTAACAGCGAGCTTCACGAATTGCTTTGGAGCGGCTCCAGTTTCTGCTAGAGCCGAAAGCACCGCCTCGCCAATGCCGCCTTCAGGATAGTGATCTTCTACGGTAATCAGGCTCGCCGCCGCAGCCTTCAATTGCTCTGCGATTTGCCTTCCATTCAGTGGCTTGATGCAGTACAGATCAATCAAACGGGTCAGAACTCCCTGCGACTTTAATTCCTCGTGAGCTTTCAACGCTTCATGCAGGGTCACACCCGCTCCGATAACCAGCGCGCGGTCATTGGCGCGCTGGCGCAGGATGTGGAAGCCAGGGACCGGAAATTGCTCGGTTGGAGAGTACAGAATCGCTATCTTCGGCCGTGAAGTACGGAAGTACGGATGTAGGTGATGCCCGGAAGACGCGCAGCGACAATACAAACCGGTCGTTTTGGGGTCCGTTCGGATCCTTTGGGTCCAACTTCATGGCATAAAAAAAGCAGCTTGCGGCAAGTTCCGCCGCCGAGAGGCATGAAGTCGGGTGGCCGGAACCCGCAGCTGTGGTGGACATCAGGGAAAGAACCCCCAGCCGCCGCGCTTTCTCACGGATGGTTCTGATATGGAATGAACCGTCAACCACGAGCAACTTTTTTCTTCTTTTTTCTTTTCTCTCTTAGGAGGCAGTGCAGGTCGCGGTCGAGGTAGTTTTCGCGACGGTTGATCACTCTGATATTCGCGGGTCGAAACCGCATAATCGTGATCCGTCGGGAGCTGCC
>Ga0307373_10002590_pt1 | contig 32357 bp, 28 predicted proteins | sample OX2MG_FD_202534 | JGI IMG/M metagenome (GOLD analysis project Ga0307373, IMG submission 202534) | Soil microbial communities from Risofladan, Vaasa, Finland - OX-2 | ecosystem: Environmental > Terrestrial > Soil > Coastal area > Acid sulfate soil | place: Finland: Risofladan, Vaasa | collected...
AAGCACAGCAAGACGGGAAAACAGCTCCTCGGTTTGTCGATAGAAAATTCCGAACCAATAACTCCTACAGGTTTGGCGGAAACATTTTGAAGAGGCTTTTTTCACAGCTTCTTTTGCAAGGGTGGGGCACCCGCAAAACCACTCCCCGGCCTGTGAAGTAACGTGATGATATCATGAGCGCCGCAGTGTTTATTGGCGATGCGAGCACTCAAAAATCCGAAAGCCTGAGGGCCAAAGCGCGAAATAGCAGCCCCCGTTGATCCACGTTATTAGCCTGATTCGTAGACTCCCGCCCCGCAAGGAACCTATACTCCCAGGATGATTTTCGTAAACGGCTTTTGATGAGCGAGCGTAACCACCAAACGAGCGCGGCGGGAGCGGTCGAGAAGGAACGAGGACTCTCGCGCGCATTGAGCACACGGCAGATGGCGATGATAGCCATTGGCGGCGCGATTGGCACCGGACTATTTCTGGGTAGCTCACTGGCCGTGCACACTGCGGGGCCCGCAGTAATTTTGAGTTATTTGCTCGGTGCCTGCATTGCCCTGCTGCTGATGGGCACGCTTTCGGAAATGGCGGTGGCGCATCCGACGGCCGGCTCTTTTGGCGTCTATGCGGAGTTGTATATCAACCGGTGGGCGGGATTCGTGGTCCGTTACACCTATTGGGCATGCCAGTGCATCGCCATCGGCGGCGAAGCGACAGCGGTTGCGATCTATTGCCGGTGGTGGTTTCCGCAAATCGCGCCGTGGATATGGATCGTGCTGTTTTCGCTGCTGCTGGTGATTGTCAATGCGAGCGGCGTGGAGAAGTTTGGCGAGTTCGAATACTGGTTCGCGATGATCAAAGTTGTCGCGATACTGGCGTTCATAGGCTTTGGCATTATCGTGCTGTCTGGTGTGATGCCGTCCGCGCCACATCCTGGGCTGCGGAACTTCACGACTGGCGGGGGATTCTTTGCCCACGGGTCGAGCGGCGTTTGGCTGGCGATGTGCTTCGTGATCTTCGGCTACATAGGCGCGGAAGTCGTCGCCGTGACGGCGGGCGAGGCGGAAGCGCCGGACGAGGCCGTGCCGAAAGCGATGCGGCGGATGGTTTTCCGGCTGATCCTCTTTTACATCGGGGCGATGGTTGTTCTGATCGGGGTGGCGCCGTGGACGGGGATTCAGCCCGGCGCTACCGTCACCGCCAGCCCCTTTGTCAGCGTTTTTCGCTTGATGCACATTCCGGCAGCGACGCACGTGATGAATTTCGTCGTTCTGACCGCGGCGCTTTCGAGCATGAATTGTGATTTGTATCTGGCGACGCGCATGATTTTTTCGCTTGCACGCGGAGGCTACGCGCCGCGAGGTTTGGGTCGAGTGACTGCGAAGGGAGTGCCGTTGCCGGCGCTGCTGTTGTCGACGACGGGGCTGGGGATTGCGACGGTGGTGGCGATTTTCTATCCTTCGAGCGCTTACGTTTATCTCTTGGGAATTGCGCTATTCGGAGGGCTGTTCGTGTGGGTGATGATATTCGTGACGCATCTTTTTTTCCGCCGAGCCTGGGAAGCGCGCGGGGGACGCCGCTTGCCCGTACGGATGATCGGTTACCCCTACACGTCGATACTCGGCGCTGTGCTCGTCGCGGGAATCATTGTCACGACGTGGTGGGTGCCGGGAATGCGACCAACGATTCTTTCCGGTTTGCCGTGGCTGGCATTTCTGACGATTGTTTATTGGATTTGGGGACGTCGCCGATTCGCAAGCTCGGAGACACTGTCACAATCCGGGGAGAGCCGCGCGGGGCAAGCGGACCGCGGGTAAGATGAATTCGTGGCCCCGAGGGAAGGACTCTTGACAGGCCACGGTGCTTGATATACACACCGCATGTCCGGGGACTGTTCCAAGAAACAGAAATTGTTCAACTGAGGAGGGGAATCCCAATGCGGCTGCTCAGGTCGATTTGGATGGTCGTCGTGTTTTCGACAATCTTCGTTTTCGTCAGGGCCGCCTCCGCGCAAAACGTCACGGCGACATTGCAAGGGCAGGCTTTTGACCAGAGCGGCGGCGTTATTCCTAATGCGAAAGTGACAGCGGTCAACAAAGCTACCGGAGTTACGCGAACGACCCTGACGTCGTCCTCGGGAGAATATGATCTTCCCGCCATACCTGTCGGTGATTACACCGTAACAGTCGAAGCAGCCGGCTTTAAGACCTTGGCGCAGGATGTGACCCTTCAAGTAGGGCAAGCGGCAACGCTCAATTTCAATCTGGCTGTCGGTGAGGCTTCCGAAAAGGTGGTTGTCCAGGCAACGTCGGAAGTAACCGAACCTACGCGCACCCAGGTAAGCACGGTAATTACGCAGCAGCAAATCCAGAACTTGCCGGTGAACGGGCGGGAGTTTATCGACTTCGCCCTATTGTCCCCCGGCGTGCAGATTGGCGACACGACGTCCGGCAGCACCGACGTTATCGTGGAGCCTGTGACGAAGCTTTCCTTTGCTGGGCAAAATATTCACTTCAACTTCATCGCCGTGGACGGCGCCGATGACATTTCGACGGCCTCGGGCATTCAGCGCGGAACTCCCCCGCAGGACTCCGTCCAGGAATTTCGCGTGATCAATACCGATTACACAACGGAATTTGGGCGCGCTACGGCTGGCATCGTGAATATCATCACGCGCAGTGGCACGAATGCGTTCCACGGCTCTCTCTACGAATATTTCCGCAACAATGCCATGGATGCCAAGAGCATCCTCTCGGCTCCGGGCTTCAATATCCTGCGCCAAAACCAGTTCGGGCTTTCGCTGGGCGGGCCGATCAAAAAAGATAAGACTTTCTTCTTCGCCAACTATGAAGGGCAGCGGCGAGGCGAATCACCAATTTACAATTCAGCCGTATTGAATAACATTACAGCGATCAACCAGGTTAAGACGCAGATTTACGGCTTGCCCGCGGAAGATTTGCACACGCTGCGCGTGGGAAATACCGACAACGGATTTGCCCGCCTGGATGAGAACCTCAATAGCAAGAATTACCTGTTCGCGAGGTATTTCATCAACGATGATCGGTTGACGAACCAATCGCCATTGAATAACGGGTTCGATCTTCCCTCCGCTTTCAAAAACAATTACATCCGCGACCAATCGATCGCCGGGGGACTGACCACGACAGTGTCCTCTTCCTGGGTCAATGATCTCCGAATGCAATTCGCGCGACGCTCCTTCGATTTCCCGGTCGTCTCGACGCAGCCCCACTTGGAAGTCGCCAACACTTTTGCGGTGGGCGTCAACCGTGGCAACCCAGACTTCTATCGCGAACAGCGATTCGAAATCGCGGATGGCGTGAGTCATGTGATGGGAAATCATACAATCAGCTTCGGCGGGGACTTCAACCACGTGAATACGGACGAATCGTTTCCGCTGTTTTATCCCTTTGAAGCCGACTTTGCGACTCTGGGGGATTTTCTGGGAACTAATGGCGCGGTCTCGGGATGCTCTTCGCAGTGCCCTGATCCATTTGTGATTTTCTTTGAGCGATTTGATAAGGCGAGCAATTTTACGGAACCTTCGCTGGCGGGAGGAACGGCGATCTATCAGGGCGGCGCAATCTCTCAGTCCGTGCGCAACGAAGCGCGAGGAGCGCTGGGCCACACCTACGATGGCTTCTACATTCAAGACAAGTGGCGGGCCACGGATAAACTGACGCTGAATGGCGGCTTGCGTTGGCAGTTCGAGACGTGGCCATCGAATGCCCTCAATACGCAGTGGAAGGATTTCGATCCGCGCATCGGATTGGCGTATGATCTCGGAACGTCGCGAAATTTTATCTTTCGCGCCGGGTTCGGACTATTTCACGGAATTTTGCCCTCGCCCCTGCTCATGTGTCAGGAACCGTCCTGCGGCGGAGTGCTGGGCACTTTCCCGGGCCGGCCTTTTGAGGATGCGCTAAACGCAACCACAAGGTTGTTTTCGTATGCGGGGTTCGGACCGAGCTTCACGGCTGCGGCCCTCAATGGGCTGCTTCAAAAGGCCACATACCCGGATGCTACCCCCGTTACGAGTTTTTGCGGCCCCACGCTGGCGCAGTGCGGTTTCGAACAAGATGCCACAATCGTGCGCTTCCAGCAGAACAGCCAGACGCCGTATGGCATCCAGGCAAGTGCCTCTCTCGAATTCCAGCCATTCAAGGGCACGAACCTCAGCATTTCCGGAATCCATCTGCGTGGCGTGCATCTCGGCAGCTTTTTCGATGTAAACCAGCCGGATCCCAGCGGTCAGGTACAGGTGCATACTTCGGGCGGGGCCACAGGCTGCAAAAATGTTTTCTTCTCGAACTTCCCAAAGGCGTCGGGAGGCGCAAACCAGTGCATCCCTTATCCGGGCATTCCGGGCCAGACGCTGTTCCCTGGATTCCGCGACCCGACGTGGAGCGTTTATTTCGAAGCGGCTTCGCGATGGGATTCCGTTTACGACGGCCTGCTGGTGAACTTGCAAAAGGAGCTCGCACGAAACATTTCGTACGGCATCAGTTACACGTATTCCCATTCGATCGACGACGGGCCCAATCCGAGTTTTGTCTTGATTCCACAAGACAGTGGAAACTTGCGCGCTGAACGCGCGAGTTCCGCCGATGACGTTCGGAACCGGTTTGTCGGCAATGCCAGTTTCGTTAGCCCCAATAGCTGGAATAAACTATTGCGCGACTTCACTTTCAGCACCATCGTGACCATGCAGTCGCCTCAGTATTTCAGTAAATATGCCGGTTCGGATGTGAACGGCGACGTCTTTGGAAACAACGACCGCGTTGGCCTCGAACCGCGCAACACTTTCAAGGGCGATACTCTGCAGACGGTGGATATCCGCTTGGAACGCGCCTTCGCGGTACATGATAACTGGAAGCTGGACCTGATGGCGGAAGCCTACAATCTGATGAACACCGTGAACATCCGTTACTTCAATACGACCTACGGAGCATCCGATTTTTGTCCGGTGGATCCGGCGGCACCGGGGTGCGGCGGTTCGACAAATCCGGGCAACCTGGAAGGTTCGCCGAATCCGCTCTACGGCACGCCAAGTTCCGTGAACAATCCGCGGCAGATCCAACTCGTGCTGCGCTTGGCATTTTGATCGAACAGCCGCAGTCAACGGCAAATTCGATTGAGGTCTTAGGTGGCAGAATGCGTTTCGGTATTTATGCGGAGATGCAAACACCGCCGGGAAAATCCCATGTGGAGATGACCTGGGAAATTCTCCGGCAAATCGAACATGCTGACCAGGTCGGTTTCGACGTTTATTCCATAATTGATCACCACTTTTTTCCAAAATTCTCAATTTCGGCAAATCCCCTGGCGATGTTCGCCGCGGCAGCGCAACGCACGGACCGCATCCGCTTCCGGGTAGCCCTGTTCACTTTACCTCTTGAGAATCCCATGCGACTGGCGGGCCAGATCGCCGAAGCGGACATCTTGACCAGGGGGCGCCTGGAGTGCGGACTCGGCCGCGGCCACGCGTGGCTCTTCGGACCCTCGTGCATGCCGCTCGAGGAAAGCCGGCCGCGTTACAACGAGGCCGTCGAGGTGCTGCTGCGCGCCTGGTCACAGGAGAAATTTTCCTACGACGGGGAATTTTATAACGTGAAGGATGTGACGGTTGTACCGCGGCCTGTGCAGAGGCCGCATCCACCGCTCTACACAGGAGGCACGAGCGATATCACGTATCAAACGGCGGGCGAACGCGGATGGGGCATTTTCGTTCCGCCTTTGCTCCCATGGGGAGTCCTCGAAAAGCCGCTGGGAATTTACAAGAAAGCTTGCGCCGAGCATGGCCATAGCCCAAACATCGTGTACATCCGGCCCGTATATCTCGACGATGATGAACGCCAGATCAAAAAGGAAGTTGAATCAGCATTGCATAATTTCCTCGTCTTCAATGCCTCGCCTGTCGAATCATTGCAGGACGAGGCGAAAAAAGCCGAGCTTCGCGCGAAGGGTTATGGCTTTTACGCGAGCGGTGCGCTCGAATCCCTCACAAAGTTGACCTACGAACAAATCGTCGAACAGGAGATTGGCTTCATTGGCACGCCAGAGAAGGTCATTCGCCAAATCGAGAATCTCCAGGCCAAGGGAGGAATCGGAGAACTCGCTATCGTGGCCAATTTCGGCGGCCTGGAGCATTGGAAATCGATCAAGACGCAGCACTTTTTTGCCACGCGCGTGATGCCCGCATTTCGTTCGCGTCGTGCCGCTGCGGAATGAGCCTCATGTTGTCGCCCCCACACGCCACGCACGAATCCCCGGCTTCGTTCCCGCCGCTGGGCGCTCGACGTACGTTTGTTATCGGCGGAATATTGTTAATCCTAGCGGGCGTGATTTTTGGGGACATCTTCGCGGTCTTTGTGTTGCACCAGAATGGCGCTCGCATCAGCGGAAGCTTCTCGGCTGCCACGCACGCCGTCGCGATGGGCAATGCCGCAGGAGTCGCCGTCGCGTTTCAAAATATCGGAGATTTCCTCGAGAGCCGCGGCACCAAAGTAGACGCGCATGTCCACATGATCGGATTCGGATATCTCGCTTTGATGCTTGCTCTTCTGCAGCCGATGATTGCCCTGAGTGAAATTGCAAAAAAACGCTTGGCGGCACTCTTTCTTGCGGGAGCCGTTCTTCTTCCCGTGGGCGTGTTTCTCATACATTACGTTGGCCTCACGGATAGCCCGTTTGCGGCGATTGGGTGGGCCAGCATCTTCGCGGATCTAGGCGGCGTGTTGGTTTTCGTCGTGGGCGTTGGGGAATTCGCGGGACTGTGGCGATACTGGAGGAGTCGAACGCAGCCTGCCGTCCCGGATGAGCTTTCCCGCGGCAGGAGTTGGTCAAGCCGCGCGCTCCTCGCTGGCGGCGCACTACTCGTTTTGATCGGTTTTCTTCATGGCGCGTATTATGCGGGATTTCACCTCTACGCGAGCGAGGCAAAGGATCAAGCATTGGTTTCCAGCATGGCAATCGGCGCGGCGTCCAATCAACCCCTAGCCGCTGCGCGAGCGCTGCGGGATTACGATCAACTGCAGGTGGCGCAAGCGGTAAATGTCGCCGCGCACTCGCACATTATCGAATTCGGGATTCTGGCGATTCTGTTGGGTCTGTTTCAGCCATACGTATATCTGAGCGAGCGGTGGAAAAGGATTTGGGCGATTTTGTTGCTTGCGGGATCGTTTATCTTACCGGTTTTTGTTTTCATGGAGCTACGCTGGGGCCTCGTTGCCGGGGGCATCGCCGACGTCGGTGGATTGCTCGTCGTAATCGCATTGTTCGGAATGCTGACGGGAATCCTCCGCTACACGGGACGGCTGGACGCAGCAAACGAGATTGTGCGATGAACGCTTCAAAGAAGCTCCTGATCATCGGCGGACTTGCGCTTGGCATCTGGGCGATGGGTTTCGGCCTCTATTACGCGGTTTTTATCGAGCATCAGACGCTGGACCAAATCGGCTCCTCGCTTGCGAGCGGCTTTACGTTTGCCGCGCAGCGTCATTTGCCGGAAGCACGGGCCGCCCTTGCGGCATCCGCGCAGGGAACGTACGTCTATGTCCGCCAAGTGGACGCGCACGGCCACTGGATCGGTCTCGCGATGTTGTTGATCGTGCTCGGCGCAGCATTTGACCGGGTCGGTTTCGGGGAGCGGCTGCGATTTTTCCTCGCTCTTGGCCTTTTTGTCGGTGCGGTGACCTTCCCGCTCGGCGTGCTGCTTGAAACAGTGAGCCGCGGTTTCGGCCCTAAATTCCTTGCCATCGCAGGATCGGCTCTGATTATTTTTTCGCTTGCGGGTATCGCCGCAGGTTTCGCTCGTGCGTCGGAGCCATAGCCACGTGGCGTCGCGTGCGTGATTCATGGGATTGTCGAAAGAAAAATCCCACGCAATCAGCCCATTCTGTGTCGGGCGAACTCGCGGCGCAGACGCGCGTAAGACTCCGGAGTGTCAAAGTCCTTCCAAATGGCGGATGTCCTCACGGGAACGCGCTTGATGCGTCCTGGATCACGATTCACTACATCCCTAGCCGTCTTCGCGCTTCGCAGCTCTCGACGTAGTTCGGGCGCTAGAATCACCGGATGCCCATCCCTTGCGCGGCAGACGGGCATCACAATCGACTTACGCGCCGTTCTCCGGCGAAATGCCGCAACCAGCCGGCGGATTATTCCTGGTGTCAAGAACACGAGGTCGACGGGATATATCAAAAACGCTCCGTCTTTTGGTACTTTCCGAAGTCCGGCAAGAAGGGAGCTGAGCTGCCCAGTGCGCCACTTCCGATTTACCGTGAAGCACGCTTGGCGTGTCACCACGCTTCGGATCCGATCCGACTGATAACCGAGCACGACAATCGGACGTTCGAGACCGTGACAATTCTTCACGGCAATCTCGATCGCCGTGCCACCCGCGAATTCCGCGAGGGTCTTCGGAGATGGCAATTGCGGTGATTTTCCGGCTGCGAGGAGGATGGGAAAGATTTTCGATTCATTCATCGTATGGGAAGTCATGGACTATAGACGACGACGGGCACCATTTCCAGAAGGAACTGAGATAGCTTTTGATGATTGGCCCTTGAATGAGATGGCCATCGGTTTTAGAATCGGGCCGCTATCGTACACAAGAGGTTGCACGCGGCCGCTTGCGACAAGTAAGCGACAAGATTCCAGTCAAAGAATTGCCGGACGAAAGGCCTGAGACGTGTATCCATCCGCGTTCCGCTACCATCGCGCTGGCTCATTGAGAGAAGCGGTTTCCCTTCTCTCCGAGTTGGGAGAGGACGCCCGAGCCCTTGCGGGAGGCCAGAGCCTCATTCCGTTGATGAAGCTCCGCCTGGCTCGGCCCGCAGCGCTGGTTGATCTGAATTTTATTTCCGGCATTTCACACATTCGGAGAAATGAAAGTGGAATCTTTGTTGGGACTCTTGCGCGGCACGCGGAGATTGCCGCTTCGGAGATCGCCGGCACGATTCCCATTTTGCATGACTGCGCCGCCGGAATCGCGGATGCTCAAGTTCGCAATCGGGGAACAATCGGGGGCTCGCTCGCCGAAACTGATCCCAGTGGCGACTGGGCGCCGGTCCTGCTTACGCTGTCGACCGAAGTCCGTTGCATGGGCCCAAAAGGCGAGCGCACCATTCCTCTGGCTGATTTTATTGTCGATGCCTACACGACCGTCATGGAACGGGCGGAATTAGTGCAGGAAATCATCGTCAAGATTCCACCAAAAAATTCTGGCGGCGCATATCTCGCATTCAAACGGTGCCCGTCCGTTTATGCAAGCGCGAGCGCCGCGGTACAGTTGACGATGCTCGATCGCGATAGTTGTCAGGACGCTCGCGTCCAGCTCGGCTGCGTCGGTTTGACGCCGGTTCGCGCAACGGAAGCCGAGGCTGAGTTGCGCGGCAAGGTGCTTTCGCCGCGCGCGATTCAATCCGCCGCGGACGCTGCGATGGCTGCGGCCGACCCGCAACCGGACATGCGCGGTTCGGTTGAATACAAGTGCGTGCTGGTCGGGGCGCTGTTGAAACGCGCGATCGAAATTGCGATTCGGCGCAGTCGCGGAGAGCGCGTGGAGGTGGGTCACGAGTACACCGGCAGAAACTGAGCGCGTTCCGCTTCAACTCAAGGTAAATGGGAAGGCTTGCAACGTGGTGGTTGAGCCGCGCCTGCTGTTGGTGGAGCTGCTGCGCGAAGAATTGAATCTCACCGGGACTCACATCGGTTGCGACACCAGCTACTGCGGCGCCTGCACGGTTCTGCTCAATGGCGCGAGCGTTAAATCCTGCACCGTTTTTGCGGTTCAGGCGCACGAAGGCGAAGTATTAACCGTCGAGGGATTGGCGCGCAACGGCGAGTTGCATCCTATCCAGAAGGCCTTCTCCGAAAATCATGGCTTGCAATGCGGCTTTTGCACGCCGGGGCTGCTGATGTCCACGGCATATTTGTTGTCCAAGAATCGTCATCCATCCGAATCGGAAATCCGCAAGGCTGTCGCGGGGAACACCTGCCGCTGCACGGGATATCAGAATATTCTGAAGGCGATCCGCGCTGCCGCGGATCTTATGGGCGCGGACAATAAGGTGAAGCCGAATGCAGATTGAATTCGGCGGCGATTTCGAGGTGAGCAAGAAGCCGGAGGAAGTGTATGAGTTTTTGGCGGACCCCGAACGATTTTGCCCCTTGCTTCCCGATTTCGTGAGCTTGAAGAAGGAAGATGCGACTCATTTTACGGTGACGTTGCGCGTCGGTATTTCCCATATTCGCGGGAATGCCGCCATCAAGATTCATTTGGCGGAAGCGACAGCTCCAAAGCACGCTCTCTACGAAGGGAAGGGTGAAGTGCCGGGCGGCACGGTGACGCTTCGAGCCGGATTCGATCTGGAGCAAGCGCCGAACGGAACCAAGGTGACGTGGAAGGGTAAGGCGCATCTTGTGGGGCGCCTCGCGTCGCTCGCTGGGGGCCTGCTCGAACCTTTGGCCCGGAAGAATCTCCAGCGTCTAATCGAAAGTTTGCGGGCCGCGTTGGCATAGTTTATGGCATCGGGACGGGAGAACATGTCGTGACACGGAAGTCATCCACTCCGCGGAAATCTTCGCCGCGCCGGACGAAAGCCCCAGCCGTATCGGAGACGCCGGGGAAATGGGTCGGCAAACCCGTGCGCCGCATCGAGGAAACGCGGCTCGTCCAAGGCATGGGGATTTTTGTAGACGATAACAAGCTTCAGGGAATGCTGTACATGAAGCTGGTTCGTTCTCCCTACGCCCACGCACGAATCCAGAAGCTCGATATTTCCCGCGCTGCGGCAGCCTCCGGTGTGATCTGCACGCTAACCGGAAAAGAAGTGGCTGGTCTGGTGAAGCCGTTTATTGAAATCGGTCCGGGGGACGGCGGAAAAATCGAGGATTTTCCACTAGCCATCGAAAAGGTTCGATTCCAAGGCGAACCCGTTGCGGCTGTCGTTGCCGATTCGAAGCTCGCAGCCGAGGACGCGGCGGAACTCGTGGAAGTCGAATATGAAGCGCTCCCGCCGGTTCTCGACGCGGAATCCGCCCATTCGGATAAGACTTTGCTGCATGATCAGTGCGGGACAAACCGGATCTGGCACGATCTGTTTGAATATGGGGACGTGGACCGCGCTTTCCGCGCGGCCGCTCACGTCGTCGAAATCGACCGTCTTCATTTTCACCGCTTCACCAGCGCTCCACTGGAATGCAACGGCGTCATCGGGCAGTGGGACGCGAAGGAAGACCGCATCAATTACTGGAGCAACAATTCATTTCCCGCTTTTGCGGCGCAGTTCCTCGCCCCGGCGCTTGGCGTCCGCATTGATCAGATTCGCATTCAGACGCACGACATCGGCGGAAGCTTCGGCATCAAGATCACGAATTATCCCTACATGGCCCTCTGCGCACTCGCTTCGCGCAAAGCGGGCGGGCGGCCCGTGAAATGGACGGAAACTCGCTCCGAACACATGCTCGCAAGCGCCCACGGAAACGAACGCGTGTTCCTCGATACACGTGTCGCCTTGGATGCAAAGGGCGTCATCACCGCAATCGAATCGCGTCACATCGACGATTGCGGCGCGTATCCCCGCTACGAGCCGCTCGGCTGCATCATTTGGGCTCAGGTTCTACCCGGCGCGTATCGGCTTAAGAATATGCGATTGGATTTTACTCAGGTCGTCACCAACAAGTGCCCCGTCGGTCCGAATCGTGGTTACTCGCGGATGCAGCATCTTTGGTTCCTCGAACGCATTATCGATCTCTGCAGCCATTCTCTGGGAATTCCCGGCGACGAAATGCGCCTGCGAAATTACATCCGAACCGATGAATTTCCCTATACGACTCCGAATGGCTGCATTTATGATTCCGGCAACTACGCGAAGATGCTCGATATTGCCAAGGGCTTGGTCGGCTGGGATGAATGGAAAAAAAAGCAGCGCCAAGCTCGTGAACAGGGGCGCCGCATCGGAATCGGGATTGGCACCACACTCGATTCGGGTACCAACAATTTCGGTCAGGCGCAGATTATCAATCCGAACGCGCCGTACTCCGGCCAATCGAAGGCTGCGATCGCCAAACTGGATATTTACGGCGAAGTTGTCGTCAACCTCGGCTCGGTGCCGCAAGGGCAAGGCCACGAAACGGTCGCGTCACAGGTGGTCGCCGAAGTCCTGAATATTCCGCCGCAGATGGTCAATGTTCGCCCTGGTTTTGACACCGAACAGAATGCCTACACCGGCCATACCGGAACGTATGCCAGCCAGTTCGCTGTTACTGGCCTTTCGGCGATTCACGGCGCCGCGGAAAAACTGAAGGGCGAACTGCGACGCGTCGCCACCTTTGCCCTGAAGGCCAAAGAGAAAGATCTCGAGTTCGGCGTCGGGGATCAGGGGCCGGAAGTGCGCGTGAAGGGCACGAAGAAGGCCATCAATTACTGGGGACTCGCGAACCTGGTGAATGTCAACAACGCCGGCATGCCCGATTCGCTTGCGGATGTTACGCTGAACTGCCGTTACGTCTACAAAGCGCCCTTTAAGGTACCCGATCTCAAGCGCAAGTACGGAAATTTGACCCTGACCTACGCGTGCCAGCTTCACCTCGCGGTGATGGAAGTGGACCGCGAAACTTGCCAGCCGAAAATCCTGGCATATGCTGCCGTCGACGATTGCGGCAAGACGATCAATCCGATGATTGTCGAAGGGCAGGTGCATGGCGCGACGGCTCATGGCATTGGCGCGGCGCTGATGGAAAACTGCGTCTACGATCCGGACGGTGACATGCTCACCAGCACGTTCAGCGATTACACGCCTATCACGGCGATGAATATGCCTGACCTGCTCTATGGACACATCGAGACGCCTTCGCCTTTTTCGTACAATGGCGCCAAGGGCATGGGCGAGGGGGGTGCAGCCCCTGTCCATACCATTTGCGCGGCCTTGCAGGACGCTCTCTATCCCAGCGGCGTCGTCATCAAAGATTCTCACAACACCGCTGACGGTTTATTCCATGCTCTTCGCCACGCGGAAGGGAATCCGAGAACTGGTGTCCGGGTGAAAAGCCAGCGTGTTGCAAAGTAAAAATCCGCGAAAGCACCGCAAATTCCGGAGTCCTCGCGCGGACTATTCCTCGAGTCCTTGCGCACATACGTCTATGGGCAGAGGTCATCTCACAAACGGCCTTAGTCAGGGCACGCCTTCAGCCGTGCCGAAAAGGTCCGAAAATTCAGGGGTTTTAATCCCTGAGGTCGGCACGATGCTCGGTCCAGCCATTTGTGCGATAGGTTCTAGTTCAACAGCAAAGACGGCAGGCCGCGCTTGATCAAGCGCGTCGCAATCATCGGCTGCGGCGCGATTGGCAGCCTGTATGCCGCGCACTTGGCGCGCGTCTGCGACGTTTATGCTTTTGTGCGCCGCGCGGAACATGCGCGAGCCTTGAACACCAGCGGGCTGCGTGTTTCGGGAACGCACAGTTTCACGGCTTCATTGCACGCCACTTCGGATCCGGCGGAACTGCCCGAATGCGATCTGGGCATCGTCTGTTGCAAGGCGACCGATACAGCCGAAGCCGTGGCGCCCGTTGCGCATCGGTTCGCACGCGGCGCAATCCTGTCGGCGCAAAACGGTCTGGGCTGTGAGGAAATTATCGCGAGCTGTTCGAATGGTTTCGTCATGCGCGGTACGACGTTCATGAGTGGCACGCGCCACAGCGATACGCATGTGCAGTACGAACTCGATACGCCCACCTGGCTGGGTCCGTTTGAACCAACGAGGACGCCTTTTGCGCTGGTCGAAGAGGCGGCTGCGTTGATTGTAGCGTGCGGCCTGAAAGCCATCGCGCTTCCCGATGCGCGTCCTGCGCAATGGTCGAAGTTGATTTTCAATGCTTCGGTGAACTCGGTTGCGGCGTTGACGGAGCTTCCTCACTGTCCTGCATTCGCCGCGGAAAAGGAATTCGCGGATTTGGGCCACCTTTTGCATGATTTGATCGAGGAAGGCAAACGCGTCGCTGCCGGCCTCGGAATCGAACTCCACGACGACCCGTGGGAGATGAACAAGATCGGCGCGCAGACGAATCACCCGCCGTCGATGCTCTCTGACGTGAAGCATCACGCGCCAACGGAGGTGGATTTTCTCGGTGGCGCGATTGCACGGGAAGCGGAGCGCGGTGGACTTCGAGCGCCGCTGCATGCGACCCTGTACCGCTTGATTAAAGGCAAGGAATTATCCTGGAAGCAGGCGCCGAAATAGTCTTTTTCGGATGATTCGCGTTTTGAAACGCTGGACGGCAAGTCGAGGAGAAAAGGCAAGCCCGATGTCGTACCCTCTGGATCAGGAAAAGTGGCGCCGCGTTCGGTTGAAGATGGCAGCCGAAAATCTGGATGCACTCGTCGTGCGCGCGCCAGACAACATCCTGTATCTGACGAATTACTGGACGATGAAAGGCTATGACATCGCTATTTTTCCACGCGCAGGCGATCCAATTCTTATCGTCATCGAACCACAATACGAGGAAGCCAAACGCACGGCGTGGAACTCGGATGTGCGCTTTTTCAAGTTCTATCATCCGAAAGACTCTCGCCCGCCGACTTCGCGCTCGCTTGATCTCTGCCTGGATGTATTGCGCGAGAAAAAATTGACGCAGCGCGTTGGCGTCGAGCTTTCGCAGCTCTCGCAGATTTGCGACCGCATGGTGGGCGAGCCTTCGCTTTACACGCAAGGCTACTTCGATGCCTTTCGCGGCGCTGCAAAAACGGTCGTTGACGCCACGCCTTTCCTCGCTGAGCTGCGCATGATCAAGACGAGCCAGGAGATCGAACGCATGCGCGTGGCCAATGAGCTTGCCGCCATCGGCATGGAGCACGCCCGCGCGGAGATCAAACCCGGCATGAAGGAAAGCGAAGTCGCCGCCATGATCGAAGGCCACATCCATTCCGTCGGCATCGGCTACAAAGGCAAAGTCGAAATGGCGCGAGCGTTTACGCTGGTGTGGTCCGGGAAAGGAATCGCCACTTTCACGGCAACCAGCGATCGGCCCGTGCAAAAAAACGAGCCTACCCTTGTCGAAATTTGGGTCTGCGCCGACGGTTACTGGACCGACCTCACGAAAAATCTCTGCCCGGGCAAGCTCACGCCGGAATACGATAAATTACTGGATCAGCTTCTGAACATTTTTAATCAAGCAGCCGCCTTCGCTCGTGATGGCGCCGCTCTGGGCGAATTGGATCGTATGATTCGCGTTGGAATTGACGCTGCCGGCTATGCGGGCCAGCCGTCCCATCCCGTGGCTCACGGTGTCGGCGCTCGCGCTCACGAGCCACCGTTCGCTCATCAGGCGGCGCCGGGCACGATGAAGCAGGGGATGGTGCTCGCTATCGAGCCGGGAATTTATTGGCCCGGCGGCGGCGGCTTGCGCCTTGAAGACAACTTCCTGATTACGAGCGGCGGTAACGAGAAGCTCTGCTCGTATCCCGATGATTTTCGGAATTAACACCAGGAGAAAATATTTTGGTCAAGCCTGAGATGGCGGAAACAATCCTGTCGCACATCCGCGAAGATGAAATCGTTCAAATGGCGTGCGACGTCGTTAACATTCCCAGCCCGACGGGCGAAGAGCAGGAAATGGGCAAGTACATGCGCGCGGCAATGGAAGCTATGGACCTCGACGTTACGTGGCAGGAAGTCGAGCCGGGTCGCGCCAATGTCGTCGGCATTTGGGAAGGCAATGGCGCAGCCAAAAATCTGATGTTCAACGGCCACATGGACACGTCCAACACCGGCCGCGAGACCTATCTAAAAGGGATCGGATACAAATCGCACGCCGTGGTCAAGAATGGAATGATATATGGCCTCGGCATTTACAACATGAAGGGCGCTCTTGTCTGCTACCTGAACGCCGTGAACGCCTTGCGCCGCGCCGGCCTTCGCCTCCAAGGCAGCATCTATATCGCCACGGTTGTTGGCGAAATAGAAAAAACGCAATGGAGCGAAGAATTCGTCGGCAAGGAATACCGAGGCTACGGAGTCGGAACGCACTACTTGGTCAATCACGGCATCGTGCCCGATATGTGCATCCTCGGAGAGCCCACGGACATGCACATGGTCCTCGGCCATTACGGCACGATATGGGTTCGCCTCACAACGCATGGCCATTACGTCCACACGGCATTTACTCGCGGGCGCGAGCGGGAAACTTCAATCCGCCGGATGCAAGACGTTCTTTCCGCCGTCGAGGAATGGATTCCTTCGTGGGAGGACAAAGCGGCATACGCCGGTGACAAGGGAATCGTGAACATTGGCTGCATCCGCGGCGGTTATCCGTGGCGCGCGAGCCGCACGCCGGAGCGAACCGATCTATGCCTCGATATTCGCGTTCCGCCGACGATGCAGCTTCAGGAGGCACGCAAATCCGCGAAGCAGCTTTTTCTGGATTTACGGGAACGTTTCCCGGACCATGGCCTCGAATTCGAGGTCTATGTGTCCGTCCCGGGCGCCGAAATCGATGAAAATCACGAACTGGTCAAAACGATCGAAGCCATGCACCGGCGCGTTATGGGCGTCGCGCCGAAGCGGACCACAGTCCATTGGGATTCGGACGCGTCGGTAATGACGCGTTACGGCATCGAAACGCTCAATTATGGCCCCTCGAGCGGCGAGCGCGATGCGGAAGGCGAAAAGGTCGCCATCGAGACACTGACGAATATCACGAAGGTCTATGCGCTGGCTGCTGCCGAGATTTGCGGCGCCTCTTAAGCAAAACCTATGCCCGCACAAACACAAGAACGGCCGGCTGTGTCAGACGCGGAAGTTCAGCGACGCTTCCGCAACATTCGCGAGAGCATGCGTGCCGAGCAACTTGATGCTTTGATTGTCTGTGGCAATGAATACACCGGCTTCGAAGGCGCGGTTCGTTATGTTTCCGGATTCGAGATCGTCCATCGCTACGTTTACGTCCTGATTCCCCTTGAAGGCGAGCCGACGCTGGTTTTTCCCCGGGAAGCCCGCTGGATTGGTGACAAGACCAAACCCTGGCTGAAGCAGCACGTCTGGGCGGATCTGCCGGGCCAGTGGCTCTTTGAACATGCCGAGGCGAAGCGCTGGAAGCGCGTCGGCGTCTACGGAATGAATTTCATTCTCACGGTTCGTGATTATCGCGCCCTGCAGCGTGGCCCTTTCGAACTCGTGCCGTTCGATGTTGCGTTCGACATCGCTCGCGCCGTGAAAAGCCCGGAAGAGCTCGCGTGCGTATGCGACAGCATGGACATCATCACCGAAGGATTTTGGGCGCTGATCCGCGCGTACGAACCCGGGAGAACGGAAGCCGAGATTATGGCCCCGGCCGTCGAGCGCTTCTTTGCGCGAGGCGCGGGCTTGCGCATGATGAACATTATCCTTTCCGGAAGTCACGGCGAGGCGGAAGCGCATTTCAAGGTTCCGGGCCATCGCGTCGTGCAGACCGATGATTTGCTTTTGTACTCGCTCGAAATCACGGGCGCGGGTGGTTACTGGGTGGAGTTTTCGCGTCCGCTCATTCGGGGAAAGATTAGCGCGCGCACGGCTGCGATGAGCGAAGCCTATCCGGAAGCTCTCGAAGCCGCGCGCCAGAAGATGCGCGAAGGTGAACTCGCCAGCGAGGTTCATCGCGCGTGTGCGGATGTATTTGAGCGGTGCGGATTCGGGCTTGGTCATCTCTCAGGCCATTCCATTGGAACCACCATGCTCGAATATCCAGCCATCGGCGCCGGCAGCAATGTGGAATTGAAAGAAGGAATGATTTTCAGCCTTCATCCCCAAGTCGTGGATGCGGATGGACAGGTCTGCCTCTACACGCAGGATACGTATCGCGTTGGCAAGGCCGAAGGCGAAAACCTGTCGGACATACCCTGGCGCTTTTTTAATGGTAGCGAAACACCGAGGTGATTCGAGCATGAAGATTTGCATCGTTGGATGTGGAGCGATCGGAAGCCTATTCGCGGCACACCTGGCGCGGCTGGATGGCGTCGAAGTCTACGCATACGACGTCAACAAGGCTCACATCGACGCGATTCGGAAAAACGGTCTGCATATCTCCGGCGCTGCGGCTTTCACCGCTCCTGTGAGAGCCAGCACGAACCCCGCCGAGATTCCCACATGCGACTATGGAATCGTCGCCACCAAGAGCACCCATACGCGTGCGGCCATCGAGCAGACCGCGTCGATTTTCAACGAGAACAGCGCCGTTTGCTCGGTCCAGAATGGCGTCGGAAACGAAGAGATCATCGCCGAGCATGTCCGCTTCGTCATGCGCGGCACTACGTTTCCGGCCGGCCATTTGATCGAGCCGGGCCACGTTGGCTTCGACATTCAAGGCGACACATGGATTGGCCCCTTCGAGCCAACCAGCACTCCGTTCACTCGCGTCCGCGAGCTTGCCGAGCTGATCACGCGCGCGGGAATGAATGTAATCGCGCTTGAGGATGCCCGCGGCGCCCAGTGGACCAAGCTGATTTTCAACGCCTCCACGAATCCCGTGGGTGCTTTGACCCTGCTGCATCATGGCGCTGCGACCCGTTTTACGCCTACAGGCCAGCTCTTCAATGACTTAATTTCAGAAGGCGAGGCCGTCGCGAAGGCGCTTGGCGTCCAACTGCATGGCAATCCTCGCGATATGGTCCAGAAGGGCGCGAATGCGCCCGGAAAACACAATGCCAGCATGTTGCAGGATGTTCTGGCGCGGCGTATTACCGAAGTCGATTTCATGAACGGCGCGATTGTTCAATGGGGCGAAAAAACCGGCGTTCCCACTCCGCTAAACAAAGCCATGTGGGCCTTGATTAAAGGTCTCGAGCAATCCTGGACGAATCCATAATTCATACAAATTGAAGACGGAGGGCGGCACAACATGACTGTTCCATTCCGAATCGGTGTCCTGCAACTCAGTATGGAGCCCGTGGAAGAAACGGTCGCAATGGCGCAGGCGTGCGAACATGCCGGGTTCGACACGTTCTGGCTCGCCGAGGCTTATCCCTGGTGGCGCAAACATTCCATGGAGGCGCGCTCTTCGACTGCGATTTCCGCTGTTATTGCGCGAGCAACCAAGAAAATCGGAATCGGCTGGGGAATCATCTCTCCCTATACGCGACACCCCGTACAGATCGCCATGGAAGCCCGCGTTTTGCAGGACCTCGCCGGCGATGGACGCTTTCTGCTGGGTTTGGGAGCTTCAAAAATCTTCATGAAGGAAATTGGCGAAGGTGAAAAAGGGAAAGCGGCCAGTCCCGCGACAGTGATGAAGGAGAGCATCGACATCATTCGCGGCGCGCTCGCCGGCGGTGAATTCAACTACGAAGGAAAGGCCTTCTCCGCCCAAATTCCCGCTTTGCGCTCCGATGCGCACGTGTCGCGTTCCCCTGTGCCGATTTATATCGGCGCGACGGGCCCGGTGCTTCAAAAAATGGCCGGCTCGGATTCCGACGGCCTGCTGACCGCCAGCATCACCACCCCCGGATTCGTCCGCTATGCACGCCAGTCGATGCTCGAAGGCGCGCATCAGGCCGGCAAAGATGAATCCTCGCTCGATTTGGGGTCCGTGATTGTCGGCAGCGTCAATAAAGATCGCGCGAAGGGGAGGGAAGGCGCGCGCGAAATGGCCGCGATGTACCTCGCAAACAAGGTCCAGAATATTCGCGGGTCCGCAGACGTGCTGCTGCAAAAGGCCGGGCTCACCTTCGAGGAAATTCGTCCGATTGCGGACGCCATGGAAAAAGGCGGACGAAAAGCAGCCGCCCGCGCCGTCACGGACGAGGTCCTCGAAAAAGTCGCTCCCATCGCGGGCACGCCCGAAGACTGCATTCGCCGTATCGAGCAATTCCGCGAAGCCGGCTGCTCGCATATTCTATTGGAAATCTGGGGCGACGACCGGCACGAACAAGCGCAGCTTTTCGGCGAAGCTGTGCTCCCGCATTTTCGCCGCTAACGGAGTAACCGTGAGGAGTGCGCGGAAGAATTTCTCCCGCGGACGCGCTCTCAATCTGCAAATCGCTCAGTGCCCGCCGATGGAATCTCGCACCCTGCCGTATTTTCCTCCCCAGCTATCGGTCATCTGGCTTCGAATCTCCCACAGCTCGGGAAAGAACCGGATGCGCAATCCTTCATTGAGCAACTCCACCGCGCGGCCTTTCAGGGATTTTGCTCCCAGTCCGATTGTCCGCATGATCAATTGCATGTGCACCGCGCGAAATCGCTGAAAAAGCTCATCGAACTCGGCGAAAGCCTCGGCGACGACATAGGCATCGGAATGCGTGTACTCTGAGTTGTAGATTTTTTCGATCGTCAATCCATGCTTGTCCAGGTATTTCTCCTGGAACGATTGCCAGAGTGGCGTGTGCATGCGCAGCAATGTTCGGAATCCGGGCGATTCCTGCCCGCTTCCGTTTCCCAGGCGCAGCCGGATTTCCTGATACTCTTTGGGCGACATCGTTTCGAGCAGCGACAATTCGTCGATCATCATTCGCTGCGCGATGTGAACCCGCCGGAAGAGCGTGATGATTCGATTCGTGTTCTCCTCCTAGATGCAATCATCGATGTCCAGCAGCGTGTAGCCGATCAGTTTCATCCACATCTCTTCCACCTGGTGAACTACTTGGAATTGCAGTTCGCCCGGATTGCAGAATTCCTTGAAATCCTTCTGGCAGGAAAGAAGCGCCTTCGTGTTCAAATAGATTTCGTAGTCGAGCGTGCCTTCACCATTCATGATCGAGTAAAAGAACTCCCGATCCATCGCTGTCCTCCCCGAAAAAGCTCCATGGATTTTTCTGCCCTCATCTTATCGTAAAAGGAGCGGACGAAAGTGGAGGAGTTTCGTCCCGCGAGGAAATGCGTTTGCGGAGGGATTTTCGCTCTTCGCCGAGAAGCTGTTGCACAACCCAATTTCGGCCCCATGGAATCAATAACTTAGGTAGGTTGTGCAATATGCTCTAGTGTCCTGAAGTCAGAAATTCGTTGCATGGTTTTCAGGGGGTCGGAGCTTTAGCTCCGACAATAAGCTGTTGCAAATTCAGGGGTTTTAATCCCGGAGGACCTCCAAAGATATGCAGCGAATTTGTACCTCACCACACTAGGACTTGCGGATTCCTCTGACGATTTGTCCGAATTCCGTATCGCTTACCAGCCCGCGCTTCTCAATCCCTTTGCTCTTTACCGCGGCCAGCACCGCAGCTCGCTGCGCTTCCGGAATCTCTAATCCCAGTTCCTTGCTTTTCAGCGCGATGCTGTCGAGCCCGCTTTTTTTTCCCAGGACGATTCGCCGCCGCGCTTGAACAATCTCCGCCGAAAAAGGCTCGATCGCCTCCGGTATGTGGAATTGGCTCGCCACCGCTCCGCTTTCGCGGCAAAAAAGATTTTCGCCCACAACCGGCTTCCATGGTTCGAGATCGTAACGGGCTGTCTGCCTCACAAACTCGGAAACTTCCCGTATCTTCGATAGATCCAACGCGACAGGAACATTGTAGATGCATTTGAGCGCCAGCGCGATTTCTCCAAGATCTCCGTTCCCTGCGCGCTCGCCCATCCCATTGATCGTCCCTTGAATCCACGTTGCTCCCGCGCGAACTGCCGCGATAGCGCACGCCGTCGCCAGACCGAAATCGTTGTGACCGTGAAAATGAACTGGCACATCTTTCCCGAGCCACTCGCGAACCTGTCCGACCAGGAATTCGACCGCTTCCGGCCCGCACGCGCCGATCGTATCCACAACTACGGCTTCCTCCGCCCCCGCGTCGCGCGCCGCCTGATACAGGGTTCGCAGGAAATCCAGCGCCGCCCTCGATCCATCGACTGCGAAAAACGCGACGCGAATGCCGCTCTTCCGCGCCAGACTCACCGCATCGGTCGCGCGGCGAATCGCTTCTTCTCGCGTGAGCCCGTACGCCCGCAGTTTGATGTCGCTCGCCGGTATTTCGAGCACCGATGACTGGACGCCGAGCCGGATCAGCTCTTCGATGTCCGCCTTCGCGCACCGTGCGAATCCCCAGATTTCCGCTTTTAGGTTTGCTGCCAGAATCAGACGAAATGCTTCCGTGTCGTCGGCCGACACTCTCGGAAAGCCTGCCTCGATGCGCGAAATGCCCAGCCCGTCGAGTCTGCGCGCGATTTCCAGTTTTTGCTGCGGATCGAGGACCACCCCCACAGTTTGCTCGCCGTCCCGCAGCGTCGTGTCGTAAAAGCGAATTGGTTCCGCAGCGTGTAGCGTCGGGCGCACGTCGGACCGGAGGTTCAGCTCGCTAACCCAAACTCCGTTCTGATTCGCGTTTTTCAAATCGTCGCTCATTGCGCTTTTCCCCGCCTGGCCGCCGGCTCGTCGCCGTGCGCCTCTTTCCAGGAAATCACCGGATTCCGCAGAATGCCGATCCGTTCAATCTCGCACTCCATCACGTCGCCCGGTTTCAAATACCACCTTTTAGGATCGCCGCTGAATGCCGCCACGCCAGAAACCGTGCCGGTCGAGAGAACGTCCCCGGCGCTGTATCCCATCGCCGAGTAGTGCGCCACAATTTCGGGAATCTTCACCGCCATCTTGCTCGAATGCGATCGCTGTCGTGATTCGCCGTTCACACGAAGCTCCATCGCCAGATTATGCGCGTCGGGAATTTCATCTGCGGTCACGATCCACGGTCCCAGAGGACAGAAACTGTCGATTCCTTTGCAGAAACTGAATACCCCAGATTTCATTTCACGCCGTTGTATGTCGCGCGCGGTTATATCGTTGAAAATCACATACCCCCCGATGTAATCCGCCGCTTCCGCAGCGCTGAAATGCTTCCCAGCCTTTTTTATCACGACCGCGAGCTCCAGTTCGTAATCCAGCTCTTCCGTCAAGTGCTCGGGATACACAACCGGCTCATCCGTCCCGATAATTGCATCCACATTTTGAAAGAAAACAATCCAAGGCATCACTGGATGCGAAAACCCCGCCTTTTGCGCTTCCTCGTGGTGTTCGCGGAAGTTACCCGCGGTGTGGAAAAACTTCTTCGGCTGAATAGGCGCTCGCAGCTTCACGGAATCAGCGGCGAATATAATCGTTTCGCCGGACGGCCCTCTCGCTGTGCTCCCCAACCTCTGCGCGTGCGACAACGCCTTCTTGGCCGCTTCAAGGCTGTGATCTCCACCTTCAAAAAATCCGCGCATATCGGAGGGCACGCGCGCATCCGCTACCCGATAGGGCTCCGCTTCATTTTCCACGTCGCGTAGAAAACGGGCATACGCAAGATTGAGGTCGACAATGTGATGACCGGATGTGACCACGCCAATTCTCTGCTGGCGAGGCCCTGTTTCAAATGTCACAAGTCGCATGACTTAGCTGATCCCTTTTATTTACATATCAACCCGGAGCGTCATTTGCGACGCGGTTCATTTTACTGGCATTCGTTCTGCCCTGTCTATTATCCTGTTTTGACTGGAACAGCAACATGCGGCAGCGGCCCAAAACTCTGTTAGAGTTATGATGTGTACTGAGGAGGTCTCCATGCCGAAAGATATCCCCGAAAAATATGCCGACCTGTTCAAGAAGCAGGCATTCGCGAATCTTGCTACCGTGATGCCCGATGGCAGCCCGCAGGTAACTCCCGTGTGGGTGGATTTCGACGGCAATCATGTGCTGTTTAATTCAGCGCTCGGGCGCGTGAAGGACAAAAACATTCGCCGCGATCCGCGCGTGTCGCTCTCCGTGCAGGACCCCGAAAACCCATACCGGTATCTCGAGGTTCGCGGCCGCGTGGTCGAAATCACGGAAAACGGCGCCGACGAGCACATCAACAAGCTCTCGCAAAAGTATCTGGGCAAGCCTGTCTATCCTTTTCGGCAGCCTGGAGAGGTGCGCGTCCTTTACAAGATTCAGCCCGAGCACGTAAGCATGACGGGTTAGCGTTGCGTCTTGCGCCGGCTGCATGTCTGGCACTTAAATCAAGAGCAGGTTCCGCCTAAGCAATGCTTTCGCTCGACGGAACAGAGCACGGCTGTTGTACGAGGATTTTTGTCCGAGGCAGGCTCCGAAACTGTATAATTTGCCCATTGCGCTGGCAAATCGGACCATTTCCTGTAATCATATTTCAGTGTGGGAGCGCGCGCGGCTCCCACGGAGTCGTCCAGATTTTTACCGCTGCTTCGCGCGGGGCGCCTCGGAATCGGCTGAGTATCAGGGCGGACACCGCGCATCGTGTCAGTCTGTGGATTAAAGTTAGAGGAGAGAGGATCATCGGTGCCGAATGAAAATCGCAGGCGTCGCCAGCGCATTCCCTAAGCATTACTTCAGTCAAGAAATTCTGGTCGCAGCGCTGAAGCACTATTGGGGCGACCGGCTGCCCAAGCCCGAGGTGCTGGATCGCTTGCACTCGCGCGTGGACGTTCGCGGCCGCTACATGTCGCTGCCCTTGGAGCGTTATGAGCAGCTTTCGACGTGGGGTGAAGCGAACACGGCTTGGATCGAGACCGGCGTAGAGTTGGGCGAGCAAGCCATCCGCTCCGCTGTCGAGCGAACCAACCTCACGGCGCAGGACATCAGTGCTCTATTCGTGGTTTCGGTTACGGGCATCGCCAGTCCATCGCTCGATGCTCGTTTGATTAACCGCATGAACCTTTGCCCCAATATCAAACGCATCCCGATTTTCGGCCTCGGTTGCGTCGCCGGTGCGGCGGGAATCTCCCGCGCCGCCGATTATGTTCGCGCCTATCCCGGTCAAGCCGCGGCTCTCCTCGCCGTGGAACTTTGTTCATTGACGATTCAGCGTGACGACGTCTCCATGGCCAACTTGATTTCGGCTGGACTGTTTGGCGACGGTGCCGCAGCCGTAATCGTTACAGGGGACAAACGAACTGCGGATGGCCCGGAAATTCTGGACACGCAGTCCGTATTTTATCCCGGTTCGGAAGGCGCCATGGGCTGGGACATCTCCGAAAAAGGATTTCAGATTGTTCTTTCTCCCGCGGTTCCCGAAATTGTCAAAGAACATTTGGGAAACGACGTGGACACTTTTTTGCGCAAACATAAACTGACAAGGAAAGACATCGGCAGCTGGATTTTTCACACCGGCGGCCCCAAAGTCTTGGACGCTGTTTCCGCTGCACTCGACCTTCCTGACGAGGCCCTTGCTCCCTCGTGGGAATGCTTGAACAAGGTCGGAAATATTTCCTCGGTCTCCGTTCTGCTGGTTCTCGAAGACGTAATTTCCCAGCATCGGCCCGCTCCGGGGACGTACAGCCTGCTCGGTGCCATGGGCCCCGGATTTTGCTCCGAGTTACTCCTACTCAGATGGTAAGGCGAACCAGCCTTTGAAGTGATTCCACGTTTGACTCCCTGCAAAAACCCGCTACTTCATTGACTTCGATCGCCGCCGGGTGTAGAACGCGCTCTAAAGGCGTGTACTACCCGCCCGCAAGAGGAGAGCCCGCCCATGAAACGGACTGCTCAAAGGAAAGAAATGCGTCTACAACTTAAAACGCCCCATTGGCGAAAGCTGCGAAAGGGTGTTTGGAAAACAGATCTCGGCGGCGATCGGCCAGAAGTCGTGATTTTGACAATGTCGAACGATGAGTTTAGGGAGTTTCGTGCGAGCAGCAAGGCTGCCAAGACCTATATTGATAGGCGCAGTCTCCTTAAACGGAAATTGATCAAAGTGGTTTTTGCCAGTGTAGTTCCAAACAAGAAGGGCGGTTCTTGGTTTGTAATTGTCACTCACACCCTTTGGAGCACGGGTGGAATTGTGGCGTGGCAGACTACATAGCAAACGTGCTGAAATGGTTTCACGATTGGCGGGACGCATTGCGCAGCCCGCACGTCGCTTTGTTTTGTAAGGCCAATGCGGCGCAGCAGCTGTTGCAAGCGCACGTCGCCCCGAAGGGGATCGATAGCGGGATCTACCTTCAGCCAAGTTAGATAACTGTCGCGCTCCTGAAATGCTTTTTGCAGCCACACAAAAGCTTCGTCGCGCTGGCCCAAATCCGCGTATATTGTGGCGAAAAAGTAGGATGGTACGTAGGTACGACTGGACATCTGGCGGAGTTGCTCAAGGACTTTCAGCGCATCTGACTTTCTTCCGGCAAGCGCGTAGGCGCGCCCCAAGCCCACAAGACGCGCAGGGTCGTTACCCGAAAGATTGCTGGCCTTCCGCGAAGCTTCGATAGCTTGCTCGTATTCGCCCTTGGCAAAGTAGCTTGACCCCAAACAGTCGTAGCCTCCCACCGAATTGGGGTCCAATTCCAGCGCCTTACGACACTGCCCAATTGCTTTGTCGTAGTGTCGCGTGAAATAGAATACATTTCCGGCAGTAATCTGCGTCCAGATGGACATGGGATCGAGCTGTTGAGCTTGCTGGACCTCGGCGATCACTTCGCCGGCCCGGCCCATGGCAGCCAGGTAAATGGAATACGTTCGGTGGGCTTCCGCATCGCTTGGGCTCAGTTCGATGGCGCGTTTGAACTCTTTCTCTGCCGCTGCCCAATCCCAATCCGCGTAAAAGTGAATGGCCCCGAGCGCAATGTGCGCGTCCGCCAGATTCGGATCGAGTTCCAGCGCACGCTGTGCGTACTCTTTGGCCTTCGGCATTCTTTCGCGGGGATGCAGTTCCTGATTCGACCAGTAGTAATCAGCTAACCCGGCATACGCCGGTGCATAATTCGGGTCGATTCTTATGGCGTCCTTGAAGTATTCGAGAGCTTTTCGCTGTTGTGAGCTGGTTCCCTTATTCAGGTAGCTTCCTTGGAGGAAGTCGTCGTGCGCTTTGGGATTTACCGCTTGCGCATTCTGGAGCCGTGCCTCCTCGTCCGGAGTCAGCGTCACTTTCACTTCGCTGGCAACATTTCGCGCGACTTCGTCCTGCAGACTCAGCACATCCTTCAGATTCCGGTCGTACGATTGCGCCCAAAGCAATTTGCCCGTCGAAATCTCCGTGAGCCGCGCCGTAATCCGCACGTTGTTGCCTTCCCGCATCACGGATCCTTCGACCACGGCGTCCACGTGCAGTTCTTTCCCGATTTCCGGTAGCGACTGCGGAGCGTTCTGATACTGCGCCGCGGATGTCCGCGAAATCACGCGCAGCGCGCTGATTTGCGCCAATTGCGTGGTCAGTTCCTCGGTCATTCCCTCGGCAAAGTATTCTTGCTGCGGATCGCCGGAGAGGTTTTCGAGGGGCAGCACCGCCAACGAATGAATTTGCGTCGAGCCGGGATGTGCCGCCCGTCGTGCGCGCCATCCTCGAACCCCAAACACCAGCGCCAGCGCAACAAGGAGCGAGGTGCCGGCGATTTTTGTCGCATCGCGACGCCAAAAGCCTCGCGCAGGTGCCATCGTGCTCGCCACGGTTCCAGCTCCTTGCGTTTGCAGCCGCCGCAAATCCACTTCCAATTCTTTTGCCGACTGATACCGGTTCTCCGGCTCCTTCTCCAAACATTTCAAAATGATTCGCTCAAGCTCAGGCGAAATCCGCGAGTTGAGCACGCGCGGTGGAACAGGACGTTCGCGCACGATCGCATCGATTAACCGCGAGGGCAGTTCCTCGTTGAACGCGCGGCGCCCAGTCGCCATTTCGTAGAGCACCGCGCCCAGCGAAAAAATGTCGCTGCGCGCTCCAGCCGCCTCCTCTCTGGTTAATTGCTCCGGCGCCATATAGGGCAACGTTCCCGCGGCACCATGCGCGCCGGTAATGCTTTGCGTCGGATCCGTGTCGCCTGCGGGCCGGAGAAGCCTTGCAATTCCGAAGTCGAGAACCTTCGCCCAGCCCTTCGGCGTGATGATAATGTTGCCCGGTTTCAGGTCGCGGTGCACGATGCCTCGTTCGTGCGCCTCCTCCAACGCTTGCGCGATCTGCATGCCGAGCACCAGCACTTCTTTTCCCGGCAACGCACCGCCTTTCAGTTTTTCCGCCAGCGAAGTGCCGGTAACGCATTCCATCACCAGAAAATCCGCGCCGTCGTCTGTGTCAAATTCGTGGATGGTTGCGACGTTGGGATGATTGAGCTTCGCAAGCAGCAGCGCCTCGTTGCGAAAGCGCCTGCGCGCTTTCTCGTCTTTCAACATGCCGGGCGGCAGCACTTTGAGCGCCACGTCGCGGTCGAGCTGCTCATCGCGCGCGCGATAAACGTCGCCCATTCCGCCCGCGCCCATTTTCTCGAGTATGCGGTAGTGGCCCAGCGTCTGGCCAATCATGGGAAAGAAGCGTCTCCGTTGCGCCATCTTAGGCCCTGCCGTGGGGCGAGTCAACGCGCGCTCACGATCCACGGGTTGAACTCGTTTTTTCACGCCACGCACTGTCACTACGCCACGCTATGTTGCGGTAGACTCCTGCGTCGGGGTTTTTCTCAATGTTCTCTGATCGCGCAAACTGGAATCTCTCTCCCAATCGTCTTAGCGAAGCCCTGGCCCGCCATCGAGCGAATGGCAAACCGTTCGTTGATCTCACCGCCTCGAATCCCACGGAGTGCGGATTCTCATACGACACCAGCGCGATCCTTCAATCGCTTTCGAACCCTTCCGCTCTTTCCTATGACCCAGACCCTCGCGGTCTCGAAAGCGCCCGTCGCGCCGTTGCCGCTTACTATGACGCCCGTGGTGACCGCATCGCCGTCGAAGATATCTTTTTGACCACCAGCACCAGCGAGGCGTATTCCTTTGTTTTCCGCCTTCTCTGCGATCCTGGCGACGAGCTGCTGATTCCCGCTCCCAGCTACCCGATGTTCGATTTTCTCGCGCGCATTTGCGACGTAAAACTTCTTCGCTACCCGCTCCTCTATGACCATGGCTGGCAGATTGACTTTCATGCCCTGGAGCAGGCGATCACTTCCCGAACGCGCGGCATAATTGTCGTCAACCCCAATAATCCAACCGGCCATTACGCGAATGCCGCCGCCTTCGACCGTCTGAATGAAATTTGTTCCACTCGCCAAATCGCCATCATCGCCGACGAAGTGTTCCTCGATTTCACGCTCGCTCAAAAACGCCCTCGCAGCTTCGCCGCAAATCGCGCCGCGCTCACATTTACCATGAGCGGTCTTTCCAAAATCGCTGGCCTGCCGCAAATGAAAGTCGCGTGGCTCATTGCCGGCGGCCCCGAGCCGTGGAAATCGCAAGCCCTCGCGCGCCTCGAGATCATCGCCGATACGTATCTTTCCATGAATGCGCCCGTGCAGTTGGCGATCCCCGTTTTTCTGGAGCAGCGCCATTCGTTCCAACAGCAATTGATGGCGCGCGTTCGTGCAAATCTCGCCGTACTTGACCGCCGGCTCGCCGCACAAAAACCATGCAGCCGCCTGGAAGTGGCGGGTGGTTGGTACGCCGTGCTGCGCGTTCCGGCAACACGCTCGGACGAAAACCTCGCCATCGAATTGCTCGAACACTGCGGCGTTTACGTTCACCCGGGCCACTTCTACGATTTTCCCGGCGATGGCTATCTGGTCGTCAGCCTGATCACTCCCGAAAAGGATTTCGCCCAAGGGATCGAAAACACGCTCTCGCACTTCTGATACACACCCGCCATTTGGCTCTGTCGACTTCCCGCGAACCAAGTCGGTTTCCGTAGCGTCAGCTCGTCCGGAGCGCCAGCGAAGGGCGTCCCGCCGGCTCCTTTCTCCTTGCCGCAGGCAGGGAATCTACATTCCCCTTGGGGTCGTTACACGGCCCTCTCGAAAATTAAGACTCGCATGAGAGCGTCACCGAGGTCCGTCCGCGGGCATCCAATAGCTGTGCGAAAATGAAACATAAAGTTAGCGGCTGTTCACAACGGTACAGACACGCATCTTTCGCGCGTTCACACTAGCTTCGACAAGCATTTTCCGGCGCGCGCAAGTTTAGCAGCGCGACGCGTGATCGGATTCGGCCAACTGCGCGCTCAGTATAAGGAGACGACGACATGCTGGCTATTCTTGCTGTGGTGTTAATCGTTCTGTGGTTGCTCGGTTTCTTCGCGTTTCACATAACGACCGCTTTCATCCATCTCGTACTGATCATTGGTTTAATTCTGCTCGTGGTGCACTTCATGCGGGGTCGATCAGTGGCGTAGATGAGCGCGAGCCGTTCGCTCCCGGTAGCTCGGCCAAGATTCTGGGGAGCTTACGCCGGGCTACTGGGCCGGATTGGCAAGCGTTCGTGTACCCTGCGCGCCTGAAATTGCCATCGTGCGGAATTTTCATCGAAGACCCGCGTAACTGGTTCGCGACCGCCGAAAAAATGTTTTCCTGCCCGCCAAATCCGACAAGGGATATTTCCTCGTCAGAGTCCTGTATAAGCCCGCGTAATTCCTACTGTAATTGGGGTAGAGCCCCTGCGGTCAGTGCATTCCGCGCTCGTGTAAAAAGTTCTTGATTCGTCATAAATGCACAACCATCAAGGGATATCATTTTGTTAAGTGCGCGGAATAAATGCGGATGCGGGAACACCACCTTTTTGGCAGCGCTTTTGCTTTATGTAATTTATGAGTCGCAAGGAACATAGACAAGAAGTAGAGAGACAACAAGAAAAACAAGAACCGGAACGCAAGATGCAGCAACTGGAAGACGGAGGTGCGGAAATGAAGAAGTTGAATTTTCTGAAAGTCGTTGGGACCATGGCTCTGACTTTGGGCGTGGGATCGGTGAACATGCGCGCAACGCTCGCGCAACCGCTGGCGCTTGGGCGCTCCTCGCAGGCGCAGCAACAGACGCCGCAGCAGGCCACGCAGAAATTTCAAGGCACGATTGTGAAGTCCAAAACCAAATACATTTTGCAGGACAGAGCGTCCGGGGCCACGTATCAGCTCGACAATCAGGACGAGGCGAAGAAATTCGCCGGCAAAGACGTGACGGTCTCCGGAACCCTCGATCCCAGCACCAACACGATCCAGGTTTCCGATATCGAAGCACGGAAGGGGCAATAACTTTTTCAGCCTGGGTGGGTTCGATCGAAACCGAAGTGATACGGTCGTTCGCCGAAACTTACCTGACGGCGGCCACCACCATGCGTGGAGCCATATTCCAATCTCGGATCGACGTCGAGGAGAAAATTCTCATGTCCGCTGATACGGCTGATTTACCGCCGGCTACACCAGGAAAAAAAGGATCAGGGAAGGAAACCGAAGCGCAAATCAAGCGTCTCCGGGAACTGTGGGCCGAGGCTTTCAATGCCCGCGATCTCGATGCCTCCCTTATCTTTTATGCGGACGACGCGATTGTGCTGCCGCCGAATGGCATTACGGCCAGAGGCGTCGCGGCGATTCGCGACCTCCTGAAATCCATTTTCGAAGCGGGCTATTTGCAAGGCAGATTCGAGCAGAGCCATATCGAGTACTCCGGAAACATGGCGGTTGAAGTAGGCGTGTATACGGTCCAAACCCATCGAGCCGGCACCCTCCATGAAAATCAGGGCAGATACATGGCGACATGGCGCCGCCAGCAAAACGGCGAATTTCGCATCACCGTAAACGTCTGGTCCAGCAACTAAAGACGCTCCGGTCCCGCAACCAACGACAGTCCAACCCAGCAAGCAGCGAATATCTCCTGCGTCCAACCCAGCCCCCAAAAATCGTCACCTTGTCGAATCCGCCGCGCCAAATCGCCAATTCCTGCGCCCGTAATTTGCATTCGTGGCCCTGGTCTCAGAGTTCGTGTTCTAGCTTCGCTTTTTGTCAGGGCACGTCTTCAGCCCTGCCGTAAACGCCTCGAAATCAGTGCGGCTTCAGCCGCTGAGGTCTGCCGTTGTGAGTTGCCACACAGGCTCTTCAGCCTGTCCGGCCCGTGTTTATTGGAGCGCGACGTCTCGACGCCGTTTTTGCCTCTCGCCCTCGCTCCCCCCGCCGTTTTGCCTTTTCCAACCTCCAGCCCCTAACATCCAACCTCTAGCACGGCGGGGCTTGCCCCGCCCGTCGCAGACCCTGAGGAACGAAGGGCAACGCGCGCGGCGTGCAGGCCTACCGCAAGCGTTTTTCCTTGACAACGTAGTTATAAAATGGTATACAGGTATCGTAATTTTGCTACCGGCAGTTGCATAACCTGAATCACCACAAGCCGCCATTTTCGGCGGCTTTGCCGTTTCTAAGGAGCGTGACGAAAGGCCCCACGGACGTGAGAATGGGTCAAATGGCGATGGCAGCTCATGGAACCTTAATCGCAAATGACATGCACAGTCCCCGAAGCGCAACTGACTCAAAAGGCGCCACTTATGATTCCTTAATCGCAAATGAGTTTCAGTTAATGGAGGATGCTACAAATACAGAATCAAAGATTCCGGCTCGGTCATTTTCTCTATTCTATGGGCATGATTTTGCGCCGCCGGATCATGCATCTAGAAATGCAGGAGTGGTTTCAATGGTGCTTTGCGACTGGGCACGGAGACCCTAAGGCGCGGCCAACAGCACGGAATGG
>Ga0307373_10002593_pt1 | contig 32338 bp, 23 predicted proteins | sample OX2MG_FD_202534 | JGI IMG/M metagenome (GOLD analysis project Ga0307373, IMG submission 202534) | Soil microbial communities from Risofladan, Vaasa, Finland - OX-2 | ecosystem: Environmental > Terrestrial > Soil > Coastal area > Acid sulfate soil | place: Finland: Risofladan, Vaasa | collected...
GCGTGCCCGCACGCGGGCGTAAAGGGCGAAGTCGAGTCCGGCCACCAGCGCGGACATGCCGTCGTAGCCGATCCAGGGCGCCTCGAAAAGATGGCGTTGAACGCCCCGTTCGATGGCTTCGAGCCGGCGGCGCGCGCACGGCGCGCACGCGGCCCCGCGCGGCAAGAACGCCCCGCAGGCGGCACACGGCTCGCGGCCGCTGCGGCGCTCCTCTTCGGCCACCAGCGCCATCCGCCGGCGCAGGCGAGCGAGGGCGGTCACGGCGTCGGCCGCCGGCTGGTCCGCGGGATTCCCTTCTCGCGCGGAGCGCCGGTCGCCTCGGCGGCCGATGCTCGCCGGCCCGGCGCCGCGGGCGGCCGCCGGAGCTCTCCCCATCTTGAACCGCAAGCGCTCGACGCGGGTTCCAACCTCGGGGAGCGCCTGGAGCGCCTCGACGATGGCCGGAGCGTGAAAAGCCAGCTCGTGCCGCCACGCGGCCGAGGGCACCACAACGGTCAAGGCCCCGTCTTGGAGGTCGCGCGGGCGGGCATTGGCCGCCACGGCGACTCCGACGATCCGGTCCCAGTGGGTCGCCACGGCGTGCTCGGGCGAGCCCTTCGTCCGTGGGCGCCAGCGCTGGAGCGCCGCGGAGACACGCTCCATCAGGCCGGTCTCCGGGGCGCGGCCGTCGGCCATTGCATCGTCGTTGTCATCGTATGCGAGAGAGCCTCGCGCTTTCGACCACGTAGTGCGCCGAGCCTAGCGCTCTGGCTGTTGGGAGCGCGGTCGCCGTCACAAAAGCTTGCTCGTACCCTTCAACGCTGCCCAGGAAGGCCTCCTGGCGCTCCGCGTCGAGCTCCGAGAGCACGTCGTCGAGCAATAGCACCGGCGCCTCCGCCGTGCGCTCGCGCAGCACCGCATACTCCGCCGCCTTGAGGGCGAGCACCGCCGTGCGCTGCTGGCCCTGGCTTCCGAACTGCGCCAAGGACTGCTCCCCCAGGGTCAGCTCCAGGTCGTCCCGGTGCGGCCCCACGATCGCCTGCCGCCGGGCGACCTCCCGCGGCATGGCCTCGTCCAAGGCCTGCTGCAGGTCGCCGCGCACGGTGGCCTCGTCCGGCACGGGGATCGGGGGATTCGGACGATAGACCACGCCGAGCGTCTGGCCGTGGGGAATCCACCGCTGGTGAACTGCTCGGGCGGCCGCGGCCAGTTGGGCGGCATAGCGCGCCCGCGCCAGCATCAACCGCGCCCCCAGATCGGCGAGGGCGACGTTGTACGCCGCCACGAGTTCGCGGTCGGGCTGAGCGCTGGTGCGGAGGTGAGCGCTCTTCTGAGCCAACTGCTTGGAATAGCGGGCGAGGTCGGCATAGTAGGTGGGGCGTTCCTGGGAGAGCGTGGCGTTGAGCATCGCGCGCCGCAGGCTCGGCGCGCCCGTCACCAGCAGCAGATCGGCGGGCATGAAGGTGACCACCTTGATGCTGCCGAGGAACTTGGCGTAGCGCACGGGGGCGCCGTTGACGGCGTAGGTCTTGCGGGCGCCCGTGGACGTGAGGGCGATGCGGCAAGAGAGCTCCACGCTGCCGCGCGCGAGCTCGGCCGCGCCGTCGACGAACGCCAGGCTCTGACCGCACTGGATCAACTCGGCCTCGCGCGACGTCCGAAACGACTTGCCGATGCCCAAGAGCGCGATGGCCTCGAGCAGGTTCGACTTGCCCTGCGCGTTGCGGCCGACGATGAGGTTGAGACCGGGACTCGGCTCGAACGCGAGCGAGGCGTAGTTGCGAAAGCTCCCGAGCGTGACGCTCCGAACGATCAACGAGGAGGTGCGCCCCTCACTGCCGCAGCGGCATGAGCACGTAGAGTTGGTTGCCCTCCGGCGACGGCTCGAGCGGACGGATCGCCGCCGGCGAGAGCGGCCCCAAGAACTCCATCACCGTTTGCGGCGAGTCGACGTGATTGAGGATCTCCACCAGATAGCGCGCGTTGAAGGCGATCGTGAGATCCTCGCCGGTCTGCTCGACCTCGAGTTCCTCGTAGGCGTTGCCCGCGACGTCGGAGTTGGCGGTGATGATGAGCTGCTGTCCGGTGACGTTGAGCTTGACCATCGAGGCGCGATCGCCGGCGACGAGCTCGGCGCGGCGCAGCGATCCCAAGAATGCCGTGGTGCTCACCGTGACCTGGCGGTCGAACGAGGCGGGGATCACCTGCTGGTAGTTGGGATACTGCCCGTCGACCAGACGCACGATGATCGTGGTGGTGCCTGCGGCGAACGCGAGCTGATTGGCGTTGTTGCCCAGCACGCTGACCTCGACGCTCTCGGCGCTCCCCAGATTGCGCGCCACCTCGGCCAGAGCGCGAGACGGAACGATGTACTTCGCGGAGCCCTCGTACGGCTGTTCCAGCGTGGTCGTCCACTTCGCCAGGCGGTAGCCGTCGGTGGCGACCATCGTGAGGCTCTGCTGCTGCAGCTCGATCAACGTGCCCATCAGCACGGCGCCGCGGGCTTCCTCGCTGGAGGCCGCGAAGATCACCGCCTGCACGCCCTCACGGAACTTCTTGGCCGAGATGCTCCATCCGGCAGCCTTACCGCCGCCCGGAAGCGGCGGATACTCCTCGGCGGGCAGCGCGAGGAAGTCGTAGTTGGACTTCTCGCACTTGACGGTCGCTCGCGAGGCGGTGCCGCTGAGCTCCAGCACACCGGCCGGCAGATTCCCGAGGTAGCCCGCGAAGAGCTTGGCCGGAACGGTCACGCTCCCGCTGTCCTGGACCTCCGCGGGGAAGCCGTGCTCGAGGGTGAGCTCGAGGTCCGTGGCTCGAACCGTCACGCGGCCGGCGTCGGCGGCGAGCAAGACGTTGGAGAGGATCGGCACCGTGGAGTGAGCGTTGATGACCTTGCTCGCCGCCCCGACGGCCTGCGCGATGTCCTTGGTGCTGCACGTAAACTTCATGGCGGTTCGGTACCGTCTCCGTTATCGCTCGTCGTTGTTGTGAAATCGTTGCCGTAGTATGAGTAGTAAGGGCGTGAGTTCTGCGAATAACCCGAGAGAACTCCGATGGCTCCGGTGATCGGCGGCGGGTGAAGCTGTGGAGGGACGTGGGGACCGCCATCCACATTTCCACGGGGGAGGCGTCGCTCGCTAGTTATCCACGGTGTAGCACACCCCCTGTGGGCTGAAAGCGAGGAAAGCGGGGAACCTTACTCTTGCTGGATGGTGGCGATGAGGGAGCGGACCTTGGTGCGGAAGGACTCGTCGCGCTCCATCATGTCCTTGATCTTGTCGCGGGCGTACATGACCGTGGTGTGGTCCTTCTTCCCGAACTCCCGGGCAATCTGGGGCAGCGAGGCGTCGGTGAGCTCGCAGGCGATGTACATGGCCACCTGCCGGGGCTGGGCCAGGCGCTGGTCCCGGCGCTGGTTCTCCAGCTCCTTGACGCTCAGGCCGTGGGACTTGGCGACGCGCTCCTTGATGGAGGTAATGGTCACGCGGCGCATGGGCATCTCGGCGACGACGCTCTTGAGCACCTCGGCGGCCAGGTCGACGGAGATCGGCGACTTGGTCAGGGAGGCGAAGGCCACGACGCGGATCAGGGCCCCCTCGAGCTCGCGAATGTTGGAGGGGATGATCTTCGCGATGAACGAGGTGACGGCATCGGGGACGGGGACGCGCTCGCTCTCGGCCTTCTTGCGCAGGATGGCCTCACGGGTCTCGATGTCGGGTGCCTGGATATCGGTGAGCAGGCCCCACTCGAAGCGCGACCGGAGGCGGCTCTCCAGCGTTTGAATCTCCTTGGGCGGCCGGTCGGAGGAGATGACCAGCTGCTTCTGGGCCTCGTGGAGCGAGTTGAACGTGTGGAAGAACTCCTCTTGCGTCTGCTCCTTGCCCTCGAGGAACTGGATGTCGTCGATCAGCAGGACGTCCGCGTACCGGTAGCGGTTGCGGAACTCGACGGTCTGGTTGTTCTTGATCGCGATGATGAACTCGTTGGTGAACTTCTCGGAGCTGACGTAGACCACGTTGGCGGACGGGGTGCGCTGGAGCACCCGGTGGCCGATGGCGTGCATCAGGTGGGTCTTCCCCAGCCCTACGCCGCCGTACAGGAAGAGGGGATTGTACGCGCGAGCCGGCGCCTCGGCCACGGCCAGGGCCGCGGCGTGGGCGAACCGGTTGTTGACGCCCACGACGAACTCATCGAAGGTGTAGCGCTGGTTGAGGGGTCCCAGCCGCAGGTCGTCGCCGAACGAGCGCAGGGGAGAGGACCGGGCGCCGCCGGGGTGCCCCGGCTCGGCGTGGAGAGCCTCCCCGCCGGAGGCGCCGGTCGCCGCCGCGCGATCGTTCCCCGCCTCGGCCGCGAGCGCCGCCGCGGCCTGCTCGGCTTCCAGCAGCGCGGGGTCGATGACGAATCGCAGGCCGATGGGGTGCCCCAGGATCTCGCCGATTGCGCCTTGGATCGCCGTCTTGAGTCGCCCCTCGACCCAATCTTTCGCAAACTTGTTCGGCACCTTCAGGGTGAGCTCTTCGATCGTCATCGTGTCGACGCGGATGGGTTTCAGCCACGTCTCGAAGACCGGCGTCGAAAACTTGCGCTCGAGGATCTCGAGACAAGCATCCCAAACCGATTCCCCTGCTGGTGTTGGGGCGATTTCCATCACGGTTATCCACCTTCGCTCGTTCTTCGGTACGGAGGCGACCGGGGAGGCAGTCGTCTCGCGTCCGTGCGAGAAGTCATGACCGCCTCGGTTGATGAGCAATCGAGGTGCACCGAGTACTCGGGAACCGCTCTCCCCCCGGCGGCGGCGTAGGCCTAGGGTTATGGTCGGAAACCCTTATTCCTTCTGCGTTTGCGCCCCAAAGTTATCCACTTATCCACAGGATTTCCGCCCCCCGGCGCGCTCGCCCGAAGTCCGCCGCGACAGGGCCCGCGCCCCCCTCGGCCCCCCGCGTGTGACGGGGGTCAAACGCCGATGGGACTAGGCGAAGGAGCCCCGCGGGCGGAGAGTTTTCCACAGCGTTCTCCACAGGTGTGGAGAAACTGCGAACCGTTCCCAAGAACCAGGTTTTCGCCGCGGATTCCTTGACGCCCGAACACGGCGCCCGGTATACTAGGGTGCTGTTTGCAGCCCTAGTCCGAGATTCAGGACCGGGATCACATTTCGTCGCTTCGACCCACCAGTGGGCCGGCGACGGAGGAGTTCGAAGGCATCATGAAGCGGACATATCAGCCGCACAACCGCCGCCGTAAGCGGGTCCACGGGTTCTTGTCGCGCATGGCGACCAAGAACGGCCGGCGCGTGCTCGCCGCACGCCGCCGGAAGGGGCGCAAGCGCCTCGCCGTCTGATGCGGGCCTACGGCAGCCTGCGCCGCACGGCGGACTTTCAACGAGTCTACCGGCGCGGGGAGAAAGCCGGCTCCCAACACCTGGCCGTCTACGCCCTCGCGCCGCGCCGCGGGGGCGAGTCGCGTTCCGAGGTGGGCTTCAGCATCGGCAAGGGCGTCGGGGGCGCGGTGGAGCGCAACCGGCTGCGCCGTCGCTTCCGCAGCGTCCTGGACGAGCTCGCCCTCGACCCGCAGGCAGGTCGGCGGGTGGTGATCGTCGCACGCCCCGGGGCCGCGGAGCTCCCCTACGAACGGCTGCGCGCCGAGCTAGGGGCGGACCTGCGCCGGCTGGGCGTGGCATGAGGACCGTCCTCGTCGGGGCGATCCGCCTCTATCAACTGGTCATCTCGCCGGCCCTGCCCGCCAGTTGCCGCTTCTACCCGTCGTGCTCGGAGTATGCCCGGCAGGCGGTCGCGCGGCACGGCGCGCTGCGGGGCACGTGGCTCGCGGTGCGCCGGCTCGTGCGCTGTGGTCCCTGGCACCCAGGGGGACACGACCCCGTCCCCTAATCGCGGGGGGACCCCACCACCGCTTCTCGGAAAGGCTCCTGCGTGCACGTCTTCCTCGCCCTCGCGTTCCCGGATCTGCTGAAGCCCATCGTCGACGTCATGACGGTGATCCTCCAGCAGATCAACGGCGTCACGCACAGCTACGCGGCCTCCCTGCTGATCTTCGCGCTGCTGATCACGCTGGTGCTCTGGCCGTTGCGCCGCCAGCAGTACAAGTCGATGGCGGAGATGCAGGCGCTGGCGCCGCACCTCAAGCGCCTGCAGCAGCGCTACAAGAGCGACCCGCAGAAGCTGCAGCAAGAGCAGATGGCGCTCTACAAGGAGCACGGCGTCAACCCGATGGCGGGCTGTCTGCCGCTGCTCATCCAGATGCCCATCCTGTTCAGCTTGTACCGCGCGATCTTGTCGAACGAGCACGCCTTCGGCAGCGCGCATTTCCTGTGGGTTGGTTCGCCGCTCTCCAAGGATTTTCCGAAGATCCTGGCCACCAGCCTGGCCGCCCCGGACATGGTGCTGCTGGCGATGTACGTGATCTCCATGTACTTCACCGTGCGCTTCAGCTCGCCCGTGACCGACCCGCAGCAGGCCCAACAGCAGAAGATCATGGCCCTCATCTCGCCGCTGATGATCGCCTTCATCGGCCGGGGCTGGCCGTCCGCGCTGATCCTCTACTGGCTGGCCTACAACGTCTTCTCGACGGGACAGCAGATCTACCTCATGCGCACGCTCAAGCACTCGATCCCTCCCGTCGGCGCCGATACCGATGCGCCGGCCACGCCGGAGAAGGCGGAGGTCTCGAAGCGCCAGCAGAAGCGTGCCGCGAACAAGTGACGAGATGATGGACGAAGAATTTTTCGACGAGCCGCAACCCTCCGATATCCGCGACCGGCAGATTCCCGGCCGCCAGAGCGGGCGCGCCGTTCCGGGGAGCCAGGACGCCGCCGCCGCCGACGACGAGCGCCAGCCGCCCGACGTGCACCATGTGGCCCAGCCGCAGCCCGAGCGCGGCCGCTTTCGCGGGGGCGACCGCCGTCGCCCGCGGAGCGCGCCGGGCGCGCCCGGCGCGCCCGGCGGACGCCGCCACGAGCACGAGCGCCGCGAGCACGCGCCGGCGCCCAGCGTGGAGCCCGCCGAGGCCAAGCCCGCACGCGCCCTGCTCGAGCAGCTGCTCGAGAAGATGGGCGTGCGCGGCGAGGTGGTCTACGTGGCGCGCCCGGAGGGCGAGTACTTCGAAGTGCGCGGCCCGGAGCTCGCGAATCTGATCGGCCGCCACGGCAACACGCTCGAGGCGCTCAACCTCGTCTTCAACAACGTCCTCAATCTCGGCGTGAAACACGAGCGCCACTACTACACGGTGGATGCCGAAGGCTATCGCTCGCGCCGCGCGGAGCAATTGAAGGCGTTGGCGCTGCGTATGCTCGAACGGGCGGTGCGCGAGCGGCGCGCGCAGGAGCTGGAGCCGATGATGCCCTCCGAGCGCAAAGTCATCCACCAGGCGCTCGCGAACAACACGTACGTGACCACGGGTTCCGTCGGCGAGGAGCCGGAGCGGCGCGTCGTGATCACTCCGGTGGCGGGTCTCTAGGCCCGGAGCGCGAGAGGCCTCGCCGCAGGCGAGGCCGCGGATCATGGCGACTCCGAATCCTTATCCACGCGAGCGGGCGGCGCCGCTGGCTGCGGGCGAGACGATCGCGGCGCTGGCGACCCCACCCGGGCGCGGGGCCATCGCCATCGTGCGCTGCTCCGGCTGCGACGTGCGACGGATCGCGGCCACCATCTTCCGCGCGGCGAGCCGCGGGCCGCTGCGCAGCCGCGAGGTCCGTTTCGGGCGCGTGGTCGATCCGGCCGGGCACACCATCGATCAGGCGATGGCGCTCTTGTTGGCGGCGCCCGCCACGCCCACGGGCGAAGACGTGCTGGAGCTGCACCTCCACGGCAGTCCGGTGGTGGTGCGCGAGACGCTGGCCGCGGCGATGGCTGCGGGGGCGCGGATGGCCTTGCCCGGCGAGTTCACGCGCCGCGCGTTTCTCAACGGCAAGCTCGACCTCTCGCAAGCCGAAGCGGTGGCGGATCTGATCGAGGCGGAGCACCGCGGGGCCGCGCGCGCGGCCGAGGCGCGTCTCGACGGCGCGCTGCGCGATGCCGTGCGCGCGCTGCGCGACCCGCTCGACGCCGCTCTGGAGGAGCTCTCGGCGTCGGTCGATTTCCCGGACGAAGTGCCCGCGCCGGATCCGGCTGCGCTCGAGGCGTTGCTCCAGGCGCTGCGCGAGGGCGTGGCCGAGTTGCGCGCATCGTGGGAGATGGGGCGGCTGCTGCGCGAGGGGCTTGCCGCCGCGATCGTCGGCCCGCCCAACGCGGGAAAGTCGTCGCTGCTCAATGCGCTGCTGGGCGAGGAGCGCGCGCTGGTCTCCGCGCAGGCGGGCACCACGCGCGACACGCTGGACGGACAGACCGTGATCGACGGCGTGCTCGTCCGCTTGATCGACACGGCCGGGTTGCGGCGCACCGACGAGGCCGTGGAGGCCGCGGGCATCGCGCGCGCCCGGCGCGCCGCGGCGGAGGCGAGCCTGCTGGTGGTGGTGCTGGACGGCTCGCAGCCCCTGGGCGAGGAGGGGCGAGCGGTGCTGGAGCAGACCAACGGGCGGCGTCGCCTGCTGCTCTTCAACAAGGCTGACGCCGGCGATGCCGGCTGGAAGGAGTGGCTCGAGGCGCCCGAGGTCCTCGGGAGCGAGACCACGATCTTCGGCAGCGTGCTGCGCTCCGCCGACGTGGAAGGCGTGAGGCGCGCCATCGCCTCGCTGGGTTGGGACGACGTGGCTCCGGATCCCGCGCGCCCTCACCTCGCCAGCGCTTGGCAGGCTCAGGCGGTGGAGGGAGCGCTCGCGGCGTTCGACCGCGCGCTCGAGGTGCTGCGCGCGGGACATCCCGCCGACGTCTGCGTCGGCGACTTGGTGGAGGCCAGCGCCTCGCTCGGCCAACTCTCGGGCGAGGCCGTCACCGAGCAGCTCATCGAGTCGATCTTCGCGCGCTTCTGTATCGGCAAATAGCACGCGCTCTCGGGTGCAGCGCAGGCCGTCAGTGCCCCCACTCGGGACGCTCGTCGCCACGCTCTCCTGCGTGGCTCCTGCTCGTTCGCGCCCGCGCTTTCGCCATCCGTGGCTTCGCGCGGGCGTCGAAACGCCCTCGGAGGGCGCTGACGGCCTGCGCTGCCGTAGCGCCTCCTCCGTCATGTGCGCTTTCCGGGGGGGCGGGGGCGTGCCTCACGAGGGGCGCTCCGACATCGGCCCGGAGGCGGGATGCCGAGAGGGCCGATGCGGCGCGAACAGGAGGCGCACACGGATGTGCGCCGACGAGTGGCCCCGAGGGAGGCACGCCCCCGCCCACACGGCGAGAGCGCATGCTACAATCGGACGCGATATGCGCGGTGATGACGCGGCGGTGATCGTCGTGGGCGGGGGACACGCGGGCGCCGAGGCGGCGCTGGCGGCGGCGCGCATGGGCGTCGAGACGCTGCTGGTGACCGGGGACCCGGAGACGATCTGCACGATGCCGTGCAACCCCTCGATCGGAGGACCGGCCAAGGGACAGCTGGTGCGCGAGATCGACGCGCTAGGTGGCGAGATGGGGCGCGCCATCGACGACACCTACCTGCACGTGCGCTTCCTGAACGAGAGCCGAGGCCCCGCGGTGCGGGCGCTTCGCGCGCAGGCCGACAAGCAGGCGTATGCCCGGCGCGTCTCGGCGGCGGTGCATGCCCAGGCTGGCCTGCGCGTCGTTGGGGGCATGGTGGTGGAGCTGTTGGTCGCGGGGGGTGCGGTGCGCGGCGTGGCCACGGAGGACGGCCGGCGGCTGCGCGCGCGGGCCGTGGTGGTGGCCAGCGGGACGTTCTTGGGCGGCAAGATCTACCGGGGCGATCACGTCGAGGCGGCGGGGCGCCATGGCGAGGCGCCGGCCATCGCCCTCTCGGCGTCGCTCGCGCGCCTGGGCTTCTCGATGGGGCGCCTGAAGACGGGAACGCCGCCGCGCGTGGACCTGCGGACGGTCGACTTCTCGCGGGCGCAACGCCAAGCCCCGAGTCCCGTGCCCTTGGCCTTCTCCTACCGCACGCAGCCCGCGTTCCCCGGCCCGCAGCTCGCGTGCTGGATCGTCAACACCAACGAGCGCACGCATGAGCTGGTGCGCCGGAATCTCCACCGCTCACCGCTGTACGGCCTCGATCTCATCAAGGGCATCGGCCCGCGCTACTGCCCATCGATCGAGGACAAGGTCGTCAAGTTCGCCCACAACCCGACGCACCAGATCTTCCTGGAGCCCGAGGGCTGGGAGGGCGTCTCCCTCTACGTCGGCGGCTTCTCGACCTCGCTCCCCGCCGAGGTCCAGCTGGAGATGCTCCACACGCTGCCGGGGCTCGAGGAAGCCCAGATGCTGCGCCCGGGGTACGCCGTGGAGTACGACTTCGTGCAGCCCACGGAGCTCGACGCCTCGCTGGAGACCCGGCGCGTGGCCGGGCTCTTCCACTGCGGCCAACTCAACGGCACCTCGGGATACGAGGAGGCCGCCGCGCAGGGGCTGCTCGCCGGCATCAACGCGGCGCGGCAGGCACAGGGCCGGCCGGCCGTGCGCTTGGCCCGCAGCGAGTCGTACCTTGGCACCTTGGTCGACGACGTGGTGACCAAGGGAGTCGACGAGCCCTACCGGATGCTCACCTCGCGCGCGGAGCACCGTCTGGTCCTGCGCCATGACAACGCCGACGAGCGCCTCACGCCGCTGGGGCATGCCATTGGCCTGCTGCCGGCCGAGGCGCACGAGGCCTTCCTCGCGCGCCGCGCCCGCATCGAAAGGGAGTGCCGTCGGCTGGAGCGGCTACGCGCGCCGGGCGGGGGCACCTATGCGGCGCTGCTGCGCCGCCCGGGGATCGGTTACGCCGACCTGCCGGGCCTGGAGGATCCGGTGCCCGAGGAGCTTGGGGAGCGCGTGGCGATCGAGATCGCCTTCGAGGGCTACATCCGCCGCCAGCGGGAGCAGATCGCCCGGGCGGCATCCGGTGAGACGACGGAGATCCCCGCGGGACTCTCCTTCGAGACGCTGCGCGCGCTCTCGCGCGAGGCACGCGAGAAGCTGGCGCGCCATCGTCCGCGGACGTTGGGGCAGGCCGGGCGCATTCCCGGGGTGACGCCGGCCGACGTGGCCGTCCTCTCCGTCTACGTAAAGGCCACGGCGGCTCCGTGACGCCGCCCTCCGCCCAGCATCCGGCGCGGGCGCGTCTGGACGCCTACGTCGAGCTGCTGCTGGAGGCCAACCGCCGGGTCAACCTGACGGCGGCGCGCACGCCCGAGGCGATCTGGGAGCACGTCGAGGACAGCCTGACGGTGGCGCCCTTCGTGCGGGGCGAGCTGGTCGACGTCGGCTCCGGGGGAGGCCTGCCGGCGATTCCGCTGGCCATCGTGTGCGGAGTGCCCGTGACCATGATCGAGGCCGTCGCCAAGAAAGCGGCCTTCCTGCGGGCGGCGCTCTCCGAGTTGGGTCTGGCCGGCGAGGTGGTGGTGGGACGGGCTGAAAGCGTCGGCCACGACCCGGCGTACCGCGAGCGCTTCGAGACGGCCACCGCGCGCGCCGTCTCCACGGCGCCGACCGTCTTGGAGCTGACCCTGCCGCTGCTCCGCGTGGGAGGTCGCGCCGTCCTCCAGCGCGGTCGCCTGGACGAGGCCGAGCGCCGCGCCCTAGAGGCCGCCGCCCCGATGCTGGGCGGGGGGGCCGTGGAGGAGCACCTGCTCGGCGGCGAGCGTCGCCTGCTGGTGATCGAGAAGCGGACGGCGACGCCCGTGCGCTTTCCGCGCCGCGTGGGCGTGCCGGAGAAGCGGCCGCTCTGCCTCTGAGACCGGCGGCCGGAGAATGTTCCACGTGAAACATCCGCGGCGCGGAGCCGACGGCGGGGCGGTAATCCCGCCAAGGCCCCGAAGAGAGGCGCCATGGAGACCTACCCGCTCGACGCCGCTCTGGCCGCCGCGTTCCCCGGGAGCGTCTACGCCGTCGGCGGACGGGTGCGGGACGAGGAGATGGCAGCGATCCTCGGCGTCCCGCGCCGCCACAAGGACTCGGACTACGTCGTCGTCGGCCTCTCCGTCGACGAGGTTCGCCGCCGGCTGGAGGCTCTGGGGCGCGTCGACCTGGTGGGGGTGAGCTTCGCCGTCTTCAAGCTGAGCGCCGAGGGCGTGACCGCGGACGTGGCCCTGCCGCGGCGCGAGCGGTCGACCGGGAGCGGCCACCGCGACTTCGTCGTGGAATCTGGCCCGGAGGTGACGCTCGAGGAGGACCTCGGGCGCCGCGACTTCCGGATGAACATGATGGCCCGGGCGCTCGGCACGGGGGCGCTGATCGATCTCTACGGCGGCGTCGAGGACATCCGCTGGCGGCGCATCGACATCGTCTCGGAGCGCAGCTTCGAGGAAGACCCCCTGCGCATGCTGCGCGCCGTGCAGTTCGCGGCCCGCTTCGAGTTCGCGCTGACGCCGCGCACGCTGGCGGCCATGCGCGCGGCGGCGCCGCTGGTCCGGGAAGTCTCCGCCGAGCGCATCGCCGACGAGCTCACCAAGCTGCTGACGCGCGCCGACCGCCCCTCGCAGGGCTTCGAGCTCCTGCGCGAGACGGGCGTGCTCCCGCACGTCTGGCCGGAGTTGCTGGAGGGCTACGGCGTCGAGCAGAACGAGTGGCACGCCTACGACGTCTGGCACCATGCCATGGCAACGCTCGACGCCTCCCGGGGCGATCTGGTCGATCGCTTGGCGGCGGTGCTCCACGACGTGGGGAAGCCGCGGACCAAGGAGGGGCCGACGTTCTACCGCCACGAGATCGTGGGCGCGGAGATGGCGCGTGAGATGCTGAGCCGGCTACGCTTTCCCGGTCACGTGATCGACGACGTGGAGGCTCTGGTGCGCCACCACATGTATCACACCTCGCCGGAGATGACTCCCGGAGCCGTGCGGCGCTTCATCCGGCGGGTCGGCCCCGAGCGCTTGGAGCGGCTCTTCGCGCTGCGCGCCGCCGACGTGATCGGGAGCGGCCTGCCCAAGCGCGGCGACGACAACGAGCGCTTCGCCCAACGCGTGCGGACGCTGCTGGCGGCGCGGCCGCCGCTGGGGATCGCCGATCTCGCCGTGGGGGGGCGCGAGGTCATTGCCCTACTGGAGCGCTCCGGGCGCGTCCCGCACGGGTACCGCGGGGGGCCGGAGGTCGGCGCCGTCTTGCGCTACCTGCTGGAGCAGGTGACGGAGGAACCCGACCGAAACAGCCCCGCTGTGCTGCTCGCCTTGGCCGAGGCCTATCTCGGCGCCGGCGCGCCGTTTGCGCAATCGCCCGAGACATGAGGAACTCCTGGTGATCTTCCGTTCCTGCGCGCGCCCCGGCGGCTGCGCGGTTCACCTCTCCGTCCCCGGCCGCCCGCAGGGCGAGCGATGACTGTTTCACGTGAAACAGGCCGCGTGGTGGCGGTCGTGAACCAGAAGGGCGGCGTCGGAAAGAGCACCACCACGGTGAACTTGGGGGCGAGCCTGGCCGTGCTCGGCAAGCGGGTGCTGGTCGTCGACCTCGATCCGCAGGGGAACACCACGACCGGTCTGGGCATCGACAAGCGTCAGGTTGGCAAATGCGTCTACGACGTGCTCCTCCACCGCGCGGCCGCCGGCGAGGTGCTCTTTCCCACCGAGATCCCCGGCCTCGAGATCATCCCCGCCACGCTGAACCTGGCCGGCGCGGAGATCGAGCTGGTGAGCGCCCTCTCGCGCGAGACCCGGCTCCGCTCTGCGCTCGACGCCCTGGCGCCGGGCTACGACTATGTGCTGATCGACTGCCCGCCAAGCCTGGGGCTGCTGACCATCAACGCGCTCACCGCCGCCAACTGGGTCATCATTCCGGTCCAGGCGGAGTACTACGCCCTGGAAGGGCTCGCCCAGCTCACGACGGTGCTCGGGCGCGTGCGCGAGGCGCTCAATCCCCCCTTGCAGATCATGGGCGTCCTGGTGACGATGGTGGACGCCCGGACCAACTTGTCCGTCGACGTCATCGACGAGGTCTCGCGCTTCTTCCCCGCGCTGGTCTTCCGGACGCGGATCCCGCGCAACGTGCGCCTCTCCGAGGCGCCCTCGTTCGGCAAGCCGGCGATCCTCTTCGACGCCAAGAGCCGCGGGGCACAGGCCTACCTGGCGCTGGCCAAGGAGGTGCTGGGCGACGGCGAGGAGCTTCACGCGGAGGTCGGGTCATGAGCACTCCCCCAAAGCGCGGCCTGGGACGGGGCCTCGGCGCCTTCTTTCCGGACGGACATGGCGACCGCCCGTCCTCGCCGCTCCAGCAGGTGGCCGTCTCGGCGGTCCACCCAAACCCCCAGCAGCCGCGCCGCACGTTCGAGGACCAGAGTCTCGAGGAGCTGGCCGCGTCGATCGCGCTCCACGGCGTGCTCGTGCCCGTGCTGGTGCGCCCGCTGGCCGGCGGCCGCTACGAGCTGATCGCCGGCGAGCGCCGCTGGCGCGCCGCGCGGATGGCAGGCCTGGAGGCGATTCCGGCGGTCATCCGCTCGGCGGACGACCGGCAGAGTCTCGAGGTCGCCATCCTGGAGAACCTCCAGCGCGAGGATCTCGATCCGCTGGAGGAGGCGATGGGCTTCCGTCACCTGATCGACGAGTACGGCTTCACGCAGGAGCAGGTGGCCGAGCGCCTGGGGCGCAGCCGGCCGGCGGTCGCGAATGCCTTGCGCCTGCTCTCCTTGCCGGACGAGGTGCAGGCTCACGTCCGGGCGCGGGCCCTCAGCGCGGGCCACGCGCGGGCGCTCTTGGGGGCTAAGCCCGGAGCGATCCGGGAACTCGCCAGGCGCATCGTTTCCGAGGGGTTGACGGTTCGACAGGTTGAACGATTGGTGAGCCTCGACGGGGCCGCCAGGAGGCGCGAGCGCCGCCGCCGGCGCCTCGAGCGCGACCCGGAGATCGCCGCCTTCGAACAGCAGCTCCGCGAGCGCCTTGGCGCCCCCGTGGCGGTGGTGCCGCAGGGCCAAGGCGGGCGCCTGGAGATCCGCTACGCGGATGGGGATGACCTGATGCGCATCGGCGACCTCCTGCTCGGCCAGACTCCCTAGCCGGAGCGCCACTGTCTATGTTGTGGGCGAACAGACGTTCTCCACAAGTACCTGTGGAAACTGTGGATGAACGAGCATAACGGGCGCCTGAGCGGCATCTACGCCATCCTCGATCACGACGGGGCCGCGGCGCGGCTCGACGCGTGCCTCGCCGCCGGGGTGCGCCTCTTTCAGTACCGCGCGAAGGAGCGTGCCACGTTGGAGACGGCGCGCGCATTGGCCGCCCGGTGCCGCGAGGCCGGCGCGCTGCTAATCGTCAACGACGATCTCGACCTGACGCTGGCCTGCGGCGCCGACGGGCTCCACCTGGGTCAGGAGGATGCCGCGGCGGCCGACCTCGCCGAGGTGCGCCGGCGGTTGTCCGGGCGCCTTCTGGGCATCTCGACGCACGATCCGGAGCAGGCGCGGCGCTCCGTTGCGCTCGGCGCCGACTATGTCGGCGCAGGCTCGTGCTTCCCCACGCGCTCGAAAGAGCGCGCCGTCCCGATCGGCATCGAGGGGCTGCGTGAGATCGTGGCGGCTAGCCGCGTGCCGGTGGCTGCCATCGGGGGCATCGACGCCTCCAACGTGCATCGCGTGCGTGCCGCCGGCGCGGCGATGGCCGCGGTCATCGCCGCGATCGCCGGCGCCTCCGACGCGCGCCTCGCCGCCGCGCAGCTGGTGGCGGCGTGGGAGGGCGCGGAGATCGAGAGCGAGGCCAGGTGAGCGCGCCGCCGGTCATCTCCATCGGCGCCAACGACCCGTGGAACGCCGCCGGCATCGGCCTCGATCTCTTGATCTTGCGCGATCTCGCCGTGCGCGGCGCCACGGTCGTGGCCGGCGTGACGGCGCAGGGGGCCGAAGGCGCCCGCGCATGGTGGCCCGTGCCGCCGGAGGCCATCGAGGCGCAGATGGCGGCGCTCTTGCCCTTGCGCGCCGGCGCCTATCGCGTGGGACTGCTGCTCGACGCGCGCAGCGTGCGCGCCGTGGCGCGCGCGCTAGAGGACGCCCGGGTTCCCGTCGTCGTCGACCCCGTCTTCGCCGCATCGCGCGGCGGCACGTTCGCCGATGACGAGGTCGTGCGCGCGTACCGCGACGCGCTGATTCCGCGAGCGGCGCTCTTCACGCCCAACGCCGACGAAGCCGCGCGCATCCTCGGCCGCGCCATCGCGACGCCGGCCGACGCCGAGCGCGCGGCGCGCGAGCTGGTCGCGCTCGGCGCGCGCGCCGCGCTCGTGAAGGGCGGACACCTCGCCGGCGACGAGGTGGTCGACGTGCTCGCCGACGGCGAGACGATCACGCAGTTCCGGGACCGGCGCCTGGCGACGGAGATGCGCGGCACGGGATGCATCCTCGCGGTCGCGGCGGCCGCGGCGCTGGCGCAGGGCGCCGACGTTGTGGAGGCGGTGATGCGCGCGCGCCACCAGGTGCGCACGCGCATGCTCGCCGCGATCGAGATCGGGGGAATGCGCGTCGCGCGCTAGGAGCCGAACGTCGACGACGTCCGGTTACATCCCTACCGCTTGCGGCGGCGCGACGAGGTCGATGAGCGCTTTGCCGTCGACGTCTGCTTCTTCGCCGGGCGCTTCGCGGCGGTCTTGCGCTTGGCCGAGGGCCTGGCCGTCGTGCGCCGCAGCGCGTTCTGCACGGAGAGCTCCCAGCGGTAACCGTCGAGATCGTGGAACCAGAGGCCCAGATGCGGGGAGCCCGGGGCCTCTGGACCGATCTCGTCGCCGGGATCCTCCATCTCCACGCCCTTGCGGCGCAGGTCGCGCAAGGCGGCTTGCAGCTCGCGCAGCGAGTCGAGATGGAACGAGACGTGCGCGATCGTCTCGGGGTGCGGCTCGCCTTTGAAGAGCGCGATCGTCACCGCGTCGTTGCCCACCGCCACGCCGCCCGGATAATCGAACTCGTGGCGCAGGTTGAGCTTCTCGATCCACCAGCGGGCGCTGGCTTTGGGGTCCCGCACCGCGAGACCAAAGTGGCCGACCACACCGAGTTTGATGGCCATCGCCTCACCTCCGTACGTCAAGCGTCACGCCGGAAACGCCGGGAGCGCCTCGCGGATGCGCTGCAGCGCCAGTTGCAGGTTCTCGATGGAATTGGCGTACGAGAGCCTGATGTAGCCCTTGCCGGCGGCGCCGAAGGCGCTGCCCGCCAGCGTGGCCACGCCGGCCTGCTCCAACAGGAACGTCGCCAGCTTCTTCTCGTCGCTCGTCACGCCCGTGACGTTGGGGAACGCGTAGAACGCCCCTTGGGGCATCACGCAGCGCAGCCCCGGGATCTCGTTGAGACCCTTGATCAGCACGTCGCGGCGCGCGCGAAACTCGGCGTTCATCCGCTGCACGGGCTCGTCGGGGCCCGTGAGCGCGGCCACGCCGGCGATCTGCACGAACGCCGTGGTGCACGAGACCGTGTTGTTCAAGAAGAGCGTGACGGCCTTGGCGATCTCCTTGGGCATCGCCGCGTAGCCCAAGCGCCACCCGGTCATCGCATACGCCTTCGAGAAGCCGTCGATGATGATGGTGCGCTCCAGCATGCCGGGCAGCGAGGCGATGGAGAGGAACTCGGCGTCATAGATGTTGCGCGAGTAGATCTCATCGGAGATCACCAGGAAGTCGTGCCGGGTGGCCAGCTCCGCGATGCGCTCGAGATCGGCGCGCGTGAGCACGCCGCCGGTGGGGTTGTGGGGCGAGTTGATCACCAGCGCCTTGGTGCGGGGCGTGATCGCGGCCTCCAGCACGTCGAGGTCCAGCCGGAAGTCCCGCGACTCGAGCAGCGGCACGGGCACGGCCTTCGCGCCCAGGTAGGTGGCCGCCGAGGCGTACGCGGGGTAGGCGGGGTCGGCGTAGATCAACTCGTCGCCGGGATCGAGGAGCGCCGAGAGCAGGCACCAGATCACGGGCTTGCCGCCCGGGCCGGCCACCACGTTCTCCGCGCTCAGCGTCACGCCGCGGGTGCGCGAGAGGTGCCGGGCCACGGCCTCGCGCAGCTCGAGCACGCCGGCGGAGGGGACGTAGTGCGTCCACCCCTGTTCCATCGCTTCCGTCGCCGCGCGCTTGATGTGCTCGGGGGTGTCGAAGTCGGGCTCCCCGATCTCCAAGTGCACCACCGAGCGGCCCTGGCGCTCGAGCTCCTTGGCGCGAGCCATCACTTCGAAAGCGGACTCTCCGCTGAGCCTGGCGAGGGAGGCGGAGAGACGACGCTCCATGGAAGGTGCCAACATCTCGTTTCGTATCCTCATTCCTAGCAAAGCAGCCGGGCGTAGGTTGCGGCTCGCGTCGCGGCGAACGCCTTAGGCGCATCCGCCAAGGATGGAGGATGCCTCATCACGACGTCGCCGCGGAGCGCTCATGTCGACGCTTACGGAAATCTTCGCGCCGGGTGCGCAGCCTCTGGCCGAGGGGCTGAAAACCCTCACGCTTTCTCCGGACCGCACGGCCAAACCTGGAGACGTCGTCCGCGTCCGCTTCGCCTTCTCCAACGTCGGAAGCGCCGTCGCCACCGGGGTTCGCGTGAAGTTGCTGCTCCCCGAGCAGGGGCGCTACGTGGCCGGCTCCGCCGCCATCGACGAAGAGGGCTGCCCGGACGAAGGGGGCACCGTCTCCTTCCTGACCGCGGCGGGCGGGGCGATTCACGACCTCGCACCCGGCGAGGCCTGTGGCGTCACGTTGGAGTTTCGCGTCGAGGGGCCCATCGAGGACGGCACGCAGCTTGCCGTGCAGGCGGCCCTCGCCGCCGACGGCGCCCCGGTGGTGGGATCGAACCTGGCGCGCATCGCGGTCCGCAGCCGCCCGCAGCTGCGCGGGAATCTCACCGCGCTCTCCATCGAGGCGCCCAACGGCAATCGTCCGGGCGCGCAGATCACCGTGCGCGCCGCGATCCACAACCACGGGCAGTCCACCGCCCACGACGTCACCCTGGCGCTGCCGATCCCGGAGCGCACCAGCTACGTCGCGGGCACGGCGCGCGTCGACGGCCGCCTGCTGAGCGTGAGCGGCGCGGAGCCGTTTCCCGCGCAGGAGCAGCGTGTGGTCGCGGCGGCCCTGGCCGCCTCGCGCACCCTTGTGGCGACGTACGACGTCGCCATCGCCCAGCCGCTTGCCGACGGGGCGCGCATCGCGGCGCGCGCCGTGGTCGGCGCCCGCGAGGAAGGCGAGTTCGAGCTCGCGCCGGCGGCGCTGGAGGTGCGCTCCCCCGCGGAGTTCGGCGCCGGCACGGGCATCGAGGTGGGCGGCGGCGAGGAGGTCGTGCCGGGGCAGCGCGTGCGCGTAGGCTTGGCCTACCTGAACGTCGGCAGCGGAACCGCCGAGGACGTGACCGTCTCGATCGCGCTGCCGGAGGGCCTGGTCTATTCGCCCGGCTCGACCATGGAGAACGGCCGCGCCGTCGCCGACGACCAGGCCGTGCGCCTCGCGGAGATCGAGCCCGGCGAGAGCGGCCGCATGACGATCGAGGCCATCGTGGTCTCGCCCGCGCCGACGGGGCGACGCCTCCCGGTGCGCGCCGCGCTGCGGTGGCGCGGCGGCGAGCGCGCGTTCGAGAAGACGCTGCGCGTGCGCTCGGCGCCGGAGTTTCCCGAGGCGATCAATCGCTTCGAGCTTCGCAGCACCGCGAGCTTGGCGCCCGGCGAGGAGATGGCCGCGCGTCTGGTGGTCAACAACGGCGGCACCGACGTTGCGCGAGACGTGCGCGTCACCATCGCGACGGCCGAGGGCCTCGAGGCGCTGCGCGTCCGCCGAGAAGGCGCGACGCTGGAGATCGAGGACGGAGGCGTTCGCCTCGGCGACATGGCGCCGCTCGATGCGGTGCGCCTCGACGTCAGCGCGCGCGTGGTCACGCCGCTCCCCGACAAGACGCCGCTCTCGATGAGCGCCAAGGTGCGCGCGATCGACGTGGTCGAGAGCACGGTCGGCAGCGTCACGGCGCATGCGCACTCGCGCCCGCGCTTTCCGCACGATTCCCAGCGCCTGCGCCTGGTCTCCGATCTGCCGGTTCGCCCCGGGCGAAGCGTGGAGATCGCGTACAGCGCGCGTAACGAGGGCACGGACGTCGCCCGCGAGACCACGCTCACCTTCGAGCTCCCCGCGGAGCTGACGCTGGAGGGCGTGGAGGGCGCCGCGCGCCGCGGAGAGCGGACGCTCGTGCTCGGAGCGATGGAGCCGGGGGCCGTCGCCGCGGGCGTGGTGCGCTTGGCATTGGCGGCGGGCGTTCCCACCGGCTCGCAGCTTCCCGTGGGCGCGCGGCTCTCGTGCGCGAACGGAGCGAGCGCGCTGCTCGAAGCGGCGGAGGTCGCCGTGACCGCCTCGCCGTCGTTCGCCGCCGCGACGCTGCGCATCGATCCGGCCGACGAGGCTTCCCCCGGCGAGATCCTCACCTTCCGCCTGGATGCGCGCAACGAGGGCGACGGTGCGGCGGCGCGCCTGATCGTGCGGGCCGCACCGCCGGAGCAGACGACGTATCTGCCGGCTTCCACCGAGATCAACGGCGTCGGCGTCGTCGACATCGGCGGAGGCTCGCCGCTCGCCGGCGGGCTCACGCTCGCCGACATCCCGCCGGAGATGCAGGTGATCATCGCCTGGCGCGCCGCGGTGAACTCCCCCGTGGCGCCCGGCACCGAGCTGATCGCGCGCGCGCACCTCACCTGGGACGACGGCGGCGCCGACGTGGCGAGCGCGGCGACCGTGGTGCGCTCGCTGCCGTTCTTCGGCGAGCGCGCCCCCCTGCCGTTCTCCGTGCTGGGCGTGGTGCTCCAGCCGCGCGCCGCAACGGCGCCCGCGCGCGAGGCCGCGCCCGCCGTCGAGATGCCGCCCGCCGTGCCGTCGTCCGCGGAGCTGGCCGTGGAGTCCGAGACGCTCCCGGTGGCTCAGGAAGAGGCGCTCCCGGCCACCGTCCCCGTCGTGCCTCCTCCCGTCGCGCGAACCGAGGCGCCGCTCGTCGCGCTTCCCCCGCTCGTGGAGACCGGGGAAGGCCGCGTCGCGGTCGTCTCGTCGTACGGCTCGGACCGCATCGCTCGCGCGATGCGGCTGATCTCCAGCGTGGAGGCGGGGGCGCTCTTCCCGCACTTGTACGCGGTGCGAGCCTTCTTGCCCGATCGCGCGGTCGGAGGCCCCGCGCTGGAAGATCTGCTCGAAGGCGAGCGCGAGCGGCTGCACGAGCTGCTCGATCATCTGTTCATCAAGCTGCGCTTGCCGCGCTACGTCGTCTCGCAGAAGGACCTGGAGGATCGCCCGGCGCGCAGCGCGCTCATCTCGCTGATGCGCGGTTTCGCCGAGCAGCGCGTGCCCGTGAGCGAGCCCGTGCCCGGCGGCTTGGTGGTGCTCACCGGCTCGATCGCCAACGACGAAGCCGCCAAGCACGCCGACGAGCTCGAAGGGGCTCCGCTCGGTGGTGCGCGGCCATGGCGCGCGCTGGCGGCGCTCCTTCCCACGGCGGGCGCCACCGAGGAGAGCCTGGCGTTGGGCGAGGCATTGGCCGTCTATCGCGATAGGTTCGTCGAGGCGATGCGGGATCTGGAGCGCATGCCCACGCAGGAGTTCCACCGCGTGCTCGCCGCGCGCTCCCCCGAGTCGCTCGATGCGGCGCTGGAACAGGTACGCGCCGCCGCCGCGCGCATGGGAGAGCGTGCCACCGCCTGAGGTGCTCGGCGAGCTCGCCGCGTGGCGCGCCGACGCAGCGATCGCGCTCGTGATCTTGGCGGCGGTCGCCTTCGCCCTCGGCGGCGCATGGCTGGCGCGGTCGGGCGGCCAGGAGCGGCAGCAGGCCGTCGAGTTCCCCCTCTCGCCCGTGGAGACGCCCGTTCCCGTGCCGCGCCCGTGGTGGGCCGTGGCCGGCGCATCCGCCGAAGGCAGCGTGCAAGAGCGCGCCGCGCTGGTCGAAGGCCTCGCGCTGCGCGGCGGCGAGAGTGCGCGCGCGGCGCTGACGCAGGCGTGGGAGGTCGAGGGGGACCCGTCCGTGCGCGAGGGCGTGCTTTCCGCGCTGCAATGGTGCGACGGCGAGCCGCCGCTGCGGATCTTCGGCGCGGCGCTGACGAGCGGCAGCGAGGCGGAGCGCATCTTGGCGATCGAGGGCCTCGAGCGGCGCGGACGCCACGAGACGATCGCCACGGCGCTCGCCGACGAGTCGAATGCCGTTGCGCTTGCCGCCGCTCTCGCGTTGCACCGCGCCGGCCGCGAGGATCTGCTGGCAGGGGTGCGCGAGAGGCGCGGCGCGCGTTTCGCCGAGACGCTCGAGCTGCTCGGGGGCTGAGCGATTCGCGCGGCGCCGCGCGGACGCTACCCGAACGACTTCTGAACCAGCGTCACCATCTGCTGCGCGTCGAGATACAACGAGTGCAAGACGCTGTTCTGCACTTGCACCAGCACTTGGTCGCGCGTGTACGACGTGACGTCGGAGCCCACGTTGGCGTCGCGGATCGAGCTGGCCGCCGCTGTGAGCTGAGTCTGCTGCGTCGCGATGTCGGTCGCGTCGTGCTGCAGCGAGACGGTCTGCGCGCCGATCTTCGCGCGGATTCCCGCGAGCAGGCTGATGGCGTGATCGAGCCGGTATTCCGCAGCTTGATTGGCGTTGAAGTTCACGTCGCCCGCCGAGCCCGGTCCCTGCTGCGGCGTGAGGTTCGGGTTGCCGGCGAGGATTTGGTCGGAGGTGTACGTGCCCAACAGGATCTCGCTCACGCCGAGGTCGCGAGCGTTCACGCCGGGGATGTCGACGTTGACGATGTGACCCTCACCGCCGCCGTCGTTGACGGAGAGAGCGTGTCCGGCCGTCGGATTCTGCGCCGGCACCGTGTAGAAGAAGAACTGCTTGCCGATGTCGGCCGCGGAGATCGCGTTGAGGTTGAACGAGGCGACGTTGTCCGTACCGCTCTGATTGGCTGCGGTGAAGCTCGCGGTCAGCGGGATCGGGAACGGCGAGAGGAACGGCACGTACATGATGTTCGTGCCCGCGAAGATCGCGTAGTTGGAGACCTGCGGCGCGCCGAACGACGGGTCGGCGCTGGAGACGGTGACCTGGACGTTGAGCAGGTCGTTGCTGGGGTTGAAGGGGCTCGGAGGCGGCGCGCCCAGATCGCCGGTGACCTTGACGGAGACCTCGGCCTGCACGGACGATGGATTGAAGCCGATGGACGTGGGATCGACGAGTTGCTGACCGCTGGCCAGCGTGTCGTTCTGCGGCACGTAGTACTGCGCCGCCGCAGGGGCGTCGGGGGAGAGGCTCCCGTCCAGCAGATGCTGTCCGTTGAACTGCGTGTTGCCGGAGATCGTGTTGACCTCTTGCGCGAGCGAGTTCAACTCGGTCTGCAAGTACGAGATCTGCTGCGGAGCGTCGAGGCTGGAGTTGGCCTCCACGACCAGCGAGCGCATGCGCTGCAGGATGTCGGCGATCGTCTGCAGGCCGCCCTCGGCGGTCTGCAGCAGGTCGACGGCGCTCTGGATGCTCTGCTGGCCGGTCTGGAAGCCGTTGGCTTGGGCGAGGAGTCGCTGGGAGATCGCCAGTCCGCTTGGATCGTCGGCCGCGCTGGAAATACGAAGGCCGCTCGAAAGACGTTGCGTCACTTTCGAGAGGTCTGCGTATGTCTTGTTCTGCCCCAGCGCTACCCAGTCGCCGAAGCGCAGCACGTCCATGTCCTGCGCGACCCTCCATGGTCGGATGGCGAAGAGGCCTCCCACGGCGTTCCGTGAGCGGTCCCTGTCTTGGTCTATCGGCGGGTTCGACGAAAAGCTGACCGCTCGCTTCCGGCCCCGGTAAAGCTCGGGTAAGGATTGAACGCGAGGTGCGCCCCGCCTCCTCGGCGACCGACAACCGTAAGCGATACGGCTCGTCGCTGCGTGAAACGATCGAAACGGTTCCCTACGCTCCTGATCGCCCTCGGCAGCCTCTTGCTCGCCGCCGGGGTTGGCCTTGCCGTGCCCGCGGGAGCCGGTTTCCCGGCGCCCGGCCGCCAAGCCGCCGCCCAGTCGCCGGCCCCGCCGGTCAGGGCGGCCGCGACCCTGCCGCGGCTCGCCACGCCGGCCCCGCATCGCGCGCCGCGGCCGGCGGCCGCCCCGCCCAGCTTGGAGCGGCAGGTGGCCATATTGGTAGCCGTCGCTCCCCCTGCCGCCGGCTCGGCCGGTCCGGCGGCCGCGCCGACTTCACGGCCGCAGCCCGTCGACACGCCGATGATCATCCCGCCGGGCGTCGCGGTGCCCGCGGGCTCGCCGCCGCCAGCCCCGCCCGCCGCATCCCCGCAGGCTCCGCTGCCCGCCGTAGCGGCAGCCACGCCTACGGCCGCCGCGCCTCTCCCCGCCCGCGCGGCCGTGGCGCGGCATGGCTCCTTTCTGGGGCGCGGCCCTCTTCAACTGAGCGCTTTGGGCGGCTTCGACCTGGGCTCGCACCAGACGTCCACGGCCCAGAGCTTGGCCGCCAACCAGATGCTCGGCGTCAACTTTCTGTTGAAGCTCGACCGCCGGACGGAGCAGACCTCGCTCTCGATCCAGGACCCGGTCGGCTATTCCTCCGGGATCTCCACGGTGGGCCAAATCCAAGCGGCCTACAGCGCCGCCCGGTACGCCCTGGCATATGGCCCGCTCACCGGCCCGACCGACTCGCAGATCGGCATCGGCGGCTTCGCCCGGGGCCTGGAGTTCCGGCTGCCCCGCCCCAACGGCGAGCTCGATTTCCTCAGCGCGGCGGCGACGCAGGCCGGCGGCGAAGGCTTTCGATCCCTGGGTCTGCGCCGCACCTACTACCTGCCCAAGAGCGAGTTGCTGAGCGATACCATCATCCTCTCGCGCGGCGAGCAGTCGGGGGCCGCCAATCTGGTCGCCGACGCCGCCTTCGAGCGCTTCTCGGCGGCGCTGAGCAGCAACCTCGAGCTGGCGTTGGACCGGACCCGCTCGATTCCCGGCGCCGCGAACGGGACGCGGCTGGCCGAGGGACTCCAGGTCAACGCCCCGTGGGAGCGCGGATACGTCTCGTTCTCGGCTCGCTCCGTCCCCGACGGCTTCACCACGCTCTCCTCCACCCTGCCCGCCGACAAGTCGTGGGATCTCACCGTGCAGCACCCGATCGGGCGGCTCGGCAACCTCCTGGTGGACTTGGGCCGCGACGACGCCTTGGCCAGCGGCGAGTGGGACCGGACGATCCGCCGGAACCTGTCCTTCAGCCAGCCGTTCGGCAACGACTCGCTGACGCTGGTCGAGAGCTACGCCCGCTCCGCCGTGGGCGGCGCGATCACGATCAATCGCTCGGACGGCGTCACCACCACGGAGTCCCTCAGAGGCTTCGCGCTCACGCAGACCCTGCAGCGCTCCAGCGCGGCCAGCGGCGGCGGCGCAGCGGCGCAGACGCAGGAGAGCCTCTCCGTCGGGCACGTGCTCGGCAACGGCTTCGTCCAAGCCCAAGGCGTTCTGGGGACCTCGGTCAGCGGCGGCGTCGCCACGGCGCAGCGTCAGGCACTGCTCTCGTACGTGCGCCGCCTGGGAGACCGCACCGACCTCACGCTCAACGAGCAGTTCGTCTCGAGCGACACCGGCGGCGCCCTCACGACGCAGCGCTCGCTGGGCGTGGGCATCATCCGTCGCATCTCGCCGGTCATCGCGCTCAACGTCACGGCCACGCGCTCGCGGCAGACGGGATTGAACGCGGGCAACGCCTCCACCATCAATGTCGATCTGGTCGGCCCGCTCTCGTTCGGCGGGACGCAGTACACGGGTCACCCCAACCCCAACCTTCCCGCGACGATCACCGGCCACGTCTACGTCGTGAGCTCGACCGGCGGATCCGCGGCCTTCGGCGCGCGGGGTCTGGGCAACGTGCTCGTGCTGCTCGACGGCACGACGCCCGTGCGTACGGACATCGACGGCGGCTACCAGTTCCGCTTCGTCACGCAGGGCTATCACACGGTCTCCATCGTGCAGGCCACCGTCGAAGGCGGCCTGGTGGCCAATCGCGGCCAGATCGGCGTGGAGGTGGCGGGCGGGCAGACGGCGATCGTCGACTTCAACGTCGGCGCCTACGCGGGCATCGCCGGCCACCTCTACGCCAAGTCTCCCAAGGGGCCGGCGCCGGTGGCGGGTGTGGACATCGTGGTCGACGGCGGGCGCCGGGTCACCACCGGTCCCGACGGGGCCTACCAGGTTGGCGGGCTCCTACCCGGGACCCATCGCGTGGTGCTCTCCAAGGAGAGCCTCCCGGCCAACGTCACGTTGGAGGGCCCCTACGAGCGCACCGTGCAGGTTCGCCAAGGAGAGCTGACCACCGTCGACTTCACGGCGCTGCCGCTGGGCTCGATCAGCGGTCACGTGCTCTACGCGCCCAACGCCGGATTCGGCGACCTGCATGGCGCCAGGAACGTCTACGTCGTGGCGCAACCCGGCAACTACGCCGCCATCACCAACGACGACGGCAGCTTCCTGCTCGACGACGTTCCGCCGGGCAACTATCAGGTGAACGTCGATCCCGAGACCCTGCCCGATGGCGAGGCGGTGGTCCAAGGGCCCGATGAGCCCGTGCAGGTGTTCGGCGGCTCCGACACCGGCGGCGTGGTCTTCAAGCTGGGCGCGGCGCCCAAGGCGGTGGTCTTCTCGTTCGACAACGGGCGCAAGGCCGACGTCTCCGTCTCCGTGCGTCCGGATCGCGCCCCGCCCGGCGCCGCCGTCGACGTCGTGGTCCGCACCTCCGAGGGGCACCCGACGTCGGTGGCACAGCAGAGCGACGCCTTCGGATCGTTCCCGTTGCGCTTCGACGCCAAGCTGCGCGCGTGGATCGGCCGCTTCGTCGTGCCGATCCTCCAGGCGGGGGACTACGCTCTGCGCGTCTCCGTCGAGGGAGCACACCACGGTTTCGGCGACGCCTCGCTGACCGTCGATCCGAAGATCCCGCTGATCGCGATGCACGTGATGACGCACCGTCCGATCCCCGGGCACACGATCGCGGTCACGGCGCGGATCCTCGCGCCCGTGGAGCCGGGCGACGAGGTGCGCTTCGAGGACGGCTACGCCTTCAAGCTCCCGGAGCCGCGCGGCGCGATCTACTCGTTCGACGTGCGCCTGTGGTCGCACGGGCTGCCGTACCGCGGCACGATCGAGAGCCGCGACGGCAAGAAGTATCCCTTCGTGCTCGAGGCTCCCGGGCGCTGAGCGCGGCGCGCCGAGTGTCAACGCAACGTAAAGGTGCGTAAACCGCGCGTCAGGCCCCGGTAAAAGCGCCGTAAAGAATGGCCGCCAGGTGGCCGAAACATCTGGTGTCCCCCTTGTGACTCGCGTATCATCCGGGTGTGAGAGCTTCTGCGGCCAAGGATGGCACGATCAGACTCTCCCGTAGCACATGCCGAAAGGGAACGAATCAACGATGAAACGAGCTTTCTCCGCTGCCGTGCTCGCATTGGGCCTGGCGGCGACCTCGACCACGGCGTTCGCTGCGCCGGCGCCGCACTATGGTTCCGTCAAGATGACGTGGAACGTGGCGGTCTCCGCCTCGCTCCAGCTGGCGACGCAATTCGGTGCCGCCGCCTTCACGCAGGGCATCGCCGCTCCGAACCTGCTGCCCAGCGCCGCGGGCGTCTGCGGCACGGGCGTCACCGGCGCTCCCACCAGCGAGTCGACGCTGAACCTCAGCTTCGGCACGCTCAACCCGAGCCTCACGGCCCCCGTCGGCTGCCTCTATGCCAACGCCATCGAGGCGGCGGTGCAGACCAACGACGCCGGCGGCTTCGCGGTCTATCAGTATCTCGACGCGGCTCCCACGACGGGAACGGGCTTCTGCGCCTTCCCCGACGGCGGCGCTTCCTTCCCGCTGACGCCGGCCGCGGCGGCCGCGGCGAACTCCGCGCAGAGCGGTAACCCGGCCGCGGGCACGTTCACGGCGGGCGCGCTGAGCGCGTGCGGCGCCGGCGGCGCCGTGATCCCGACGGGCACCGGCGGCACGCTGACCAACGCCGGCGGCGGTCCCGGCTCCACCGATGGCGGCCCCGGCGCGGGCATCGTGACCAGTGGCTTCGAGTACTACACCGAGGCCGGCACCAACGGTCTGAAGTGGGCCTCGCAGGCCACCGCTCCGGCGGGCACCGTCTACTCCGCCGAGGACGTGCAGCTGAACCTCGACAAGGGTGCGGCGTCGACGGGGGCGTCGTCGGCGATCATGACGATCGTCCTCGTCCCCGCCTAGGAACCACGGACGGGTTCCAGCAGAACTGGTCTACGGGAGAGGTGATGTCGTCCGGCGGGGCTTCGGCTCCGCCGGACGGTCCCGGCGCCGATAAGTAAGGGTATGACTGTGGCAAAGTGGTCCGCGGCGCTCGCGGTTATCGCGCTGGCTCTCCTCACACCGCGCTCGGCTCCGGCCGATCTGGGGCTCGACGTCTCCCCCGCCAAGTACGAGATGGAAGTGCCGGCGGGCCAGACGCAGACCTTCCCGATCACGGTCCGGAACACGGGCGGCGACACCGTCCACATCCAGGTCTCCCTGGTCGACTTCACGGTCGGAGCGAACGGGCAGTACGTCTTCCTGCCTCCGGGCAAGAACAAGTACTCGATGGCCCCGTGGATGTCGCTCAACCCCCGTGAGTTCGACATCGCGCCGAACACGCTGCAGCAAGTGCGCGTCTCGGTGGCGGTACCGGCGGGGACCACCGGCGAGCACTCCGTGATCGCGTTCTTCCAAACGCGTCCCACGCGCAAACCCGGCGGGGTGTCGTTCTCGGAGCGGATCGCGGCGAAGATCTACGAGCTGGTTCCCAATACCCTGCAGCTCTCGGGAGAGGTCGACGACCTCTCGACGCACGCCACGCCCGTGGGCGAGCGCTACCTGGTCGGATTCAAGAATACGGGCAACGCCCACGTGTACCTGAACGGGCGCATCGAGGTCAAGCAAGGCTCCAACGTGGTGGAGCGGATCGATCTGCCCAAGCAGATGCTCGTGGAGCGTGGTGGATCGCGCATCGTCGACGTGGTCGGCAAGAAGCTCGCCCCCGGGTCGTACACCGCCGTCGCTCTGATCGATTACGGCGGACCGAACCTCACGGGCGGCGAGAAGACCTTCACGGTGCGCTGAGATGAACCCGATGTCGCCGCCGCTGCGCCGACATCGTCACGGATGACGTAGAAGGGTTGGGGGATGTCACGCTTTGGCCGGCTCTGGCTGACGGTCTTGGTGGTCATCGCAGCGGTTGCGATGGCGAGCCAACACGTCTTGGCCGGTCCCCAGGCCCCGGGAGGCGGGGAGCTCCGCCGCCTGCCCCCGCCGACGCCTCCGCCGCTGCCGTTCAACGTAGCCCCGACGCCTCCGCCCACCGCGGCTGCGGGAGCGGCCGGTGCGCTGCGCGGCCCGCGGCTTACGTTCTCTCCCGATCCCGCCGCGCGCAAGCCGGCGTCGCTCTCCGTCACTCGCGCGATGGCGCTCATCAACCCGGCCGCGCGCCGAATCGCCAGCGCATCGGGGTCCACGATCGTCCTCACCGGCGACGGCAGCATCGGCAACAACTGGCCGGTCTACGACGAGACGCTCGCCTACAACAGCTTTCAGCTGATTCAGTGCGCCGGCATGAGGCCGGGCGACCAGTACCGGTACACGATCTTTCCGCCCGACGGTACATCGTACACGTCGAACTACTTCAACACCGACGGAAACGGCAACTGTTGGGGCTGGTTCTACATGTACTTCGGGACGCCGTTCAACCCGGCTCCCAATCCCGGGACCGCGGCCCCGTACTCCGGCGTCTGGGCGATCGCGATGCAGAATCGTGCCACCGGCCAGTACGAGACGGTCACATACTTTGTCGTGATCGCCAGCCAGCACTTCGAGACGTACGCCGACGGCGCGCTGCTCCATCCGTCGAATGACTTCACGCCCGGCTCGACGATCTACGTCAACGCCACGGGCTTGAACACCAGTCACCAATACGCCATCGGCTGGGTCTACACCGGCGGCGCCAATCTCCCGTGCGTCTACAGCGTGCCGACGTCCGCGGCCACACGGCCAGGCACGTGCTTCGTCGCCGGCTCGACCGCGGGAACGGCGGTACCCACCGGGCAGCTCACCATCGGTTGGCCCACCGGGGCGTCGCCGGCGACGGGCACCTACTCGGTGGAGCTCTACGACGCCACGGCCAACTCGCTGGTGGGGACGCAGCAGATCTCGATCGAGCCGTCGACGCTCGCGTGGACGCTGACGCCGTACAACACGGCGGTGGGCACGGGCGTCAACCTCAACGACACGTTCGCGACGGACGGCTTCATCGACGCCTCGGTCACGGGACTCTCGTACAACATCACCGGCCTCCCGGCGAGCTCCAACGGTCACCAGATCGCGCTCACGGTCAGCGACCCCAACGGCGTGGTGCTCAACAACGGCTTGAGCGACAACGTCCCGTCCGGCAATCTCCCCGCGGCGACGCAAGCCGGCGGCACGGTCACCATCAACCAGAACCCCTTCCCGGCCAACCAGTCGCTCTTGACCGCGCTCGGCCCAACGATGACGTACTTCGCGCCGAACGTCCTGACCGCGCAGCTCTACGACCAGACGTTGGGTACGGTCCTCGGCTCGAAATCGTTCACGCTGCTGGGCTACCAAGGCGGCTTCGCGTGGACGAACCCCAGCACGAACATCTTGGCCACGCTCGTGAGCGGCACCAACGCGCAAGTGACGGTCTCGAACACGGCGGGGACGGCCTTTGGCTCGTGGAATGCCGACGGAATCTCCGGCGTCGAGCTCTCGAACGACGGGAAGGGCGAGCTGCTCGCGTTGCCCGGCGGAAACACGACCGCGACCGACACGGCCGGCAACATCTGGGACGTGGCGTACGTGGGCGGCGCGAGCACGCAGATCAAGGTGACGCCGGATCCCGCCAACCCGACGGCGACCTTGAACGGCACCACGACGCTCTCGTTCAACGTCACGGTCAGTCTGCAAAGCGGCAGTGTCTGCAAGTCTTCTCCATGCAACGTGCAGACCAGCATCTTGCCGCAGCACGGCATCGCCTACAGCGCGCTCGACGTAGTGTCCAACTCGTTGCTCGTCCTGCAGCAGGGCGCGGCCTATTCGGGCAACGCGACGGAGGCCTTCACGGTCACCGGCGGCCCGGCGCCCGTGGGAGCGCCGCGCTACGACCAAGCCATGTACATCAGCGGGACGTCCGGGGCCACGGGCAACTACCCGCTCACCTTCACCGTGAGCAACAGCGGCCCGAACGAGAAGATCTACGACATCCTCTTGACGTTCCCAAACAGCTACGACGCCAACACGCAGGTGCCGACGCTGCAGTCCGTGACGGTCGGTGGCATCGGCCAAGCTCGGTGGCGGCTCCTGACGCAGGGCCAAAACGCCGCGCTGGGGACCAATCAGCTCGAGCTGTACTGCAACGGCTGCACGCCGATCGCGTTCAACAAGACCGTCGTCTACAACATGCTCTTCCCGATGTTCCCGGTGCCGTTCGGCTACCAGACGATCGCCGGCACGGCCGACTTCAACACGCCGAGCGGGCAGGCGCCGTACAGCCTCTCCTCGACGGGCACGGTGACCAGCGCCATCGTCGGCGCCACGAACATCGACTCCACGGAGCTGGCCGTCTACTCGCTCGACCCGACCACCATGAGCGCGACGTTCACCCCCGGCGCGATCCCGCTGGGACCGTTGAGCGCGGCCACGGCCACCACGCTGGACTTCACCAACACCAGCACCGCATCGAGCTCGTTCCCGGACTACGTCGACCAACTGAACCTGACGGTGCCGCAGCAGATCATCCCGAGCAGCATCACCGTGCCGGCCAACTGGTACGTGCAGCAGACCTCGGCGGGTCCTCCGGCCACCTACGTCATCCAGGTCTGCCCCATCGGCTCGGCCAAGCCGTGCTCCTCCGCCTACGAGCAGTACTCGCTGTCGCCCGGGCAGACGCTGCCGATCACGTTCAACTACGCCGCCGGAGCCAACCCCGGCCCCGCCGGCACGTATAACGTGCAGTGGACGGCGGTGGGCGCCAACGGCGGCGCCACCACCTCGCCCTCCGAGAACGCGCCGCTGCAGGTGACGGCCACCTCCGCCCAAGTGATCTTCACCAACGTTGGCGGTTACGTCGGTGCGCTGCCTCCGGCCACGAACCCGACGCCCGTCCCCGCGGGATCGCAGCCGCAAGTGGGAACCGACGCCAGCTACACGGGCGGCAGCTCGTTCCTCTACCAGATCACCAACAACGGCCAGAAGACGATCTCCAGCGTCACCCTCACCGTGCCGGGGCAGACCCGTGCCTTCACCAACGGCACCGACACGGCGGGCGTGAACTGGACCTTCACCACGGCGCCCTACGTCACGGGCAACGGGGCGGCCTCGTCCGGCACGTGCAGCGGCGCCCTCAACGGTGCCAACTACTCCAACCCCACCACGGGAGGCGTCAACGGCACGA
>Ga0307373_10002595_pt1 | contig 32329 bp, 30 predicted proteins | sample OX2MG_FD_202534 | JGI IMG/M metagenome (GOLD analysis project Ga0307373, IMG submission 202534) | Soil microbial communities from Risofladan, Vaasa, Finland - OX-2 | ecosystem: Environmental > Terrestrial > Soil > Coastal area > Acid sulfate soil | place: Finland: Risofladan, Vaasa | collected...
GCCGCCCTGAGCGCGTTCGCCGCCGGCCGGGGCAGCGAGCACGCCGTGCTGGCGGTCCTCGCCGGCGTCCGGCTGCTGGTGCCGGTGGTGGCTGTGCCGGTGGTGGCTGTGCCGGTGGTGGCTGTGCTGGCGGAGGAAGAGCCCGTGCACGACGAGCCGGCGGGGCAGGAGCCGGGTGCCGCCAGCGCCGCGGCTCCGGGCCGCCGGCTGCGCCGCGAGAAGGTCAGCGAGATGGCAATGCCGACTCTGGCCGGCAACGACGGCAGGTCCGCCGTCATGGCCTTCACCTGCCTGGGCAGCCTGACCCGCTGGCGGGCCGACGCCCGTCCGGTGCCGGTCCCGGCAGCCCGGGTCTGGCAGGCCGCGGCCACCGAGGCGGGCGCCGTCGTCATCGACGTCGCCGGGCCGGTGCCGTTCGCCGTGGATGGGGCCCGGCTGGCGGCACTCGCCGCTGGCCGGCCGGCGCCGCTGCCGCACGAGGACGCCGACGTCCAGGCCACCGCCGCCGCGGCGATGTCGGCCGAGCCGGTGATCGCCGCCTACCAGCTGCTTCCCGGGAAGGACGGCAGTGACCTGACGGTCGAGCTGACGCTGGTTCCCGGTTACCGCCCCGGCCATGCCCGCGCCCAGGAGGCGATCCAGCGGTCCGCGGAGCGCATCATCGCTGGCGGCGGCGCCAGCGTGCGGCGCGGCATCGCGGTGTCCGCCAGCATGGGCGGCTCACCCGGGGACGGCGGCCAGTGACGCTGCCAGCCTTGCCCGGCGGGTCCGGTTCGCCCGCACAGATCATCCGCCGCGGCCTCGTGGGAGGATCGGCAGCATGCTGCGCTGGCTGACCGCCGGGGAGTCGCACGGGCCCGCGCTCGTCGCGGTCTGCGAGGGGCTGCCCGCCGGGATCGAGGTCACCACCGCCGACATCGCCGCCGCGCTGGCCCGGCGGCGGGCCGGTTATGGCCGTGGCGCGCGGATGAAGTTCGAGCAGGACGAGGTCGAGATCACCGGTGGGGTCCGGCACGGCCGGACGCTGGGCGGGCCGGTGGCGATCCGGGTGGGCAACAGCGAATGGCCGAAGTGGGAGACGGTCATGTCGGCCGACCCGGTTCCGCCGGAGGAACTGGCCGACCAGGCCCGCAACGCCCCACTCACCCGGCCCCGTCCCGGTCACGCCGATCTCGCCGGGATGCAGAAATACGGTCACGACGACGCCCGCCCGGTACTGGAGCGCGCAAGTGCGCGCGAGACAGCCGCCCGGGTGGCGCTGGGTGAGGTAGCACGACGGTACGTGCGGCAATCGTTCGGCATCGAAGTGGTGAGTCATGTGGTCGCCATCGGCCAGGTATGCGCCCCGGCCGGCCTGGCGCCCGGCCCTGACGAGGGAAGCCGGGTGGACGAGGACCCGGTGCGCTGCCTGGACCCGGCGGCCAGCCAGGCCATGCAGGCCGAGATCGATGCCGCCCGCAAGGACGGCGACACCCTCGGTGGCGTGGTCGAGGTGCTCGCCTACGGCCTGCCGCCTGGCCTGGGCAGCCACGTGCACTGGGACCGGCGGCTCGACGCGCGGCTGGCGGCGGCGCTGATGAGCATCCAGGCGATGAAGGGGGTCGAGGTCGGCGACGGTTTCGCGACCGCCAGGCGCCGGGGGTCGCAGGCCCACGACGAGATCGAGGCCAGCGGCGGCGGGATCCACCGGCGTACCAACCGGGCCGGCGGCGTGGAAGGCGGCATGAGTACCGGCGAGCCGCTGCGGGTGCGGGTGGCGATGAAGCCGATCTCCACCGTGCCGCGGGCGCTGGACACGGTGGATGTGCGGACCGGCGAGCCGGCCAAGGCGATCAGCCAGCGCAGCGACGTGACCGCCGTGCCAGCCGCCGGCGTGGTCGCCGAGGCCATGGTGGCGCTGGTGCTCGCCGACGCGGCGGCGGAGAAGTTCGGCGGCGACTCGGTCGCCGAGGCGCACCGCAACCTGCGCGGCTACCTGGACTCGCTGGTGATCGCGTGAGCGGGCCGGTGGCGATCCTGATCGGCCCGCCCGGGGCCGGCAAGTCCACCGTCGGGCGGCTGGTCGGGGCGCTGCTGGGAGCGGAGTTCCTGGACACCGACACCGTGGTGGAGCAGGAGGCGGGCAAGCCGGTCAGCGACATCTTCATCAGCGACGGCGAGGCCGCGTTCCGGGAACTGGAGCGGGCCGCCGTTGCCCGCATGGTCGCCAGCCACCGCGGGATACTCGCCCTCGGCGGCGGGGCGGTGATGGACCCGGCCAGCCGGGCGCTGCTGGCAGGCCAGCGGGTGGTCTACCTGGAGACCGGTTTCGCCGCGGCGGCGCACCGGACCGGCATGGACTCACCGCGCCCGATGCTGATGGGGAACCCGCGGGCGCGGCTGAAGGAACTGCTCGCCCAGCGGCTGCCGGTGTATGAGGAGCTGGCCTGGGTCACGGTGACCACCGATGACCGGGACCCGCAGGAGATCGCCGACGAGATCGCCGCCACGATCACCGCCGAGGTCGCGGCGCAGGCCGGCGAGGGCGCGGGCACCTCGCCCGAGCCAGGTGACCCCGGCGCCCCGGGCGCGGGGAGCCCGGCCGGCCCGGGGAGCCCGCCGGAGCCGATTCCGTGACTGTCACCCGGATCCCGGTCGGGGGCGAGCATCCCTACCAGGTCGTCGTCGGCACCGGTGTGCTCGGTGAGCTGCCGGCCCTGGTCGGTCCCGCGGCGCGCACGGTGGCCGTCATCCACCCCGCAGGGCTCGGGGAGATCGCCCGGCCGGTCTGCGGGGTGCTCAGTGAGGCCGGCTATCTCGTGCACAGCGAGGAAGTCCCGGCCGGCGAGGCGGCCAAGACGGTCGAGGTCGCGGCCGGCCTGTGGTCCCGGCTGGCCGCTCACCGGCTGACCCGCACCGATGCCATCGTCGGCGTCGGCGGGGGAGCCACCACCGACCTGGCCGGTTTCGTGGCCGCCACCTGGCTGCGCGGGGTCGCGCTGGTGCTGGTGCCGACCAGCCTGCTCGGCGCGGTGGACGCGGCCATCGGCGGCAAGACCGCGGTCAACATCGAGGCGGGCAAGAACCTGGTCGGGGCCTTCCACCCGCCCGCCGGCGTGCTCACCGACCTGGCGGTGCTCGAATCGCTGCCAGCCGCCGAGTACGTCAGCGGCCTGGCCGAGGTGATCAAGGCCGGGTTCATCGCCGACCCGGCGATCCTGGACCTGATCGAGGCCGACCCGGACGGTGCCGTGGTCCCGCACGGCCGGCACGCCCGCGAGCTGGTCGAGCGGGCGGTGCGGATGAAGGCCGAAGTGGTATCGGCCGACCTGCGCGAGGCCGGCCGCAGGGAGATCCTCAACTACGGCCACACGCTCGGGCACGCGATCGAGCGGGTGGAGCGCTACCAGGTACGGCACGGTGAGGCAGTCGCGATCGGGATGGTGTACGCGGCGGAACTGGCCCGGCTGGCCGGCCGCCTGGACACGGCCACCCTGCACCGCCACCGCAGCATGCTCAGCGCGGTCGGCCTGCCCACGACGTTCCTGCCGGGTGCGTGGCCTGCGCTGCGCACGGCGATGGGGGTGGACAAGAAGTCGCGCGGCGCCCGGATGCGGTTCGTGGTCCTGGACGGGCTGGCCCAGCCGGCGATCCTCGACGACCCGCCGGAAGAGCTGCTGGCGCAGGCGTACCAGGAGGTGACGTCGCGATGAGGCGGGTACTGGTGCTCAACGGCCCGAACCTGGGCCGCCTGGGGTCCCGGGAGCCGGACGTCTACGGCAGTGCCAGCTTCAGCCAGCTGGCGGCGCAGTGCCAGGCGGCCGGCCGCGAGCTGGGCCTGGACGTCGAGGTCAGGCAGACCGACGACGAGGCCGAGCTCATCGGCTGGGTGCACGAGGCGGTCGACGCGAAGACTCCCGTGGTGCTGAACCCGGCGGCCTTCACCCACTACTCCTACGCGCTGCGCGACGCGCTCGCGATGAAGACCGCGCCAGTGGTGGAGGTGCACCTGTCCAACCCGGCCGCGCGGGAGACGTTCCGGCACACCTCGGTGGTCGCGGCGGTGGCGGACGGCACCATCGCCGGGTTCGGCCTGCTGTCCTACCGGCTCGCGCTGCAGGTGATAGCCGCCGGCCCGGAGGGCTGACCCGCGCCGCGGGTTACTCTCACAGCAACGCCGGATCCGCTACCAGCCGCTATCAGAGGATGGGTCACGATGCGCATCGGGATGTCCCTGAACTACTCGGGCGGGTTCGCCGAAACCGTGACCGAGCTGGCGGACTATGAGAAAGCCGGGCTCGACATCGTGTTCGTGCCGGAGGCCTACAGCTTCGACGCGGTCAGCCAGCTCGGGTTCATCGCGGCCAGGACCGAGCGGCTGCAGATCGCGTCGGGCATCCTGCAGCTGTACACGCGCACGCCCACACTGACCGCGATGACCGCGGCCGGGCTCGACTACGTCTCCGGCGGCCGGTTCACCCTCGGCCTCGGGGCGTCGGGCCCGCAGGTGATCGAGGGCTGGCACGGGGTGCCCTATGACGCGCCGATCGGCCGCACCCGGGAGATCATCGAGATCTGCCGGCAGGTGTGGCGGCGGGAACGGCTGGAGCATTCCGGCCAGCACTACACGATCCCGCTGCCGCCCGGCCAGGGGACCGGGCTGGGCAAGCCGCTCAAGCTGATCAACCGGCCGGTGCGGGAGCGGATCCCGATCGTGGTGGCGGCCCTTGGCCCCAAGAACGTGGAAATGGCCGCCGAGCTGGCCGAGGGCTGGGAGCCGATCTTCTACTTCCCGGAGAGGGCCGCGGCCGCGTGGGGTGACCCGCTGGCCGCGGGCCGTTCGAGGCGCGATCCGTCGCTGCCGCCGCTGGACGTGGTGGCGCAGGCGCCGCTGGCCATCGGCGACGACGTGGGGGGGTACCTGGAGCTGGGCCGGCCGTTCGCGGCCCTGTACATCGGCGGCATGGGCCCGCACCGGGACAAGGGCCGCAACTTCTACTACGAGCTGGCGGTGCGGTTCGGGTTCGAGGACGCGGCCAGCCGCTGCCAGGACGCCTACCTGGATGGGCGCAAGGACGAGGCGGCGGCCCTGGTCCCGGCCGAGCTGCTGGCCGGGACCTCGCTGATCGGCTCGCCCGGGCACGTGGCGGAGCGGCTGGCCGCGATGAAGGAGTCGGGTGTCACCACGCTGAACGTGACGCCGCTGGCGGCGACGCACGCCGACCGGGTGCGGCTGATCGAGCGCGTGCGCGACCTCGCTGCCTGAACCAGCCAGGGAACCTGTCATGATCATGACTTTGGTGGCGCCACGGCCCGCGCCTGACAACCCGATCGTGCCAGGCTGGGGACCGCCGGAGCCGGCGGTCCCCAGCGACCGGTCAGACTGACTTCTGGTAGGCGCGGAAGGTGAGCACCGACAGGGCGGTGACCGCGACGGCGAGCAGCGCCAGCCCGCCGCCCTGGAGGAGGACCCGGCCCCAGTCGGGGCTGGCACTCATCGCCGTCCGGCCCGCCACCAGCGCCCAGTTGACCGGGTTGACGCTGGCGACGGTCCGCATCCAGTGCGGCATCAGCGCGGTGGCCATGAACGCGGTGGACAGGAACGTCAGCGGCAGCAGCAGGAACGTGTTGATCCCGATGATCGTCTCCCGCTGCCTGGCCAGCATCCCGACCGTGTTCGAGAAGGCGCTGAACACCACCGCGATCAGCACCGACGCGGCGATCAGGGCCAGCAGGCCGCGCACCCCGCCCGGGTAGTGCGCGCCAGCCGCCCAGCCACGGTGGCGGCGCGGACCTCGATGCCGGCGCTGTCGAGCGCGGCGAGGACGGCGGGCAGCGCCGCTGCCCCCTCGTCGGCACGGGCGCTGACGCGGTTCCCGTCCACCCTGATCTCGCGGACCGCCGCCACCGGGTCCAGGGCGGCCAGCAGCGCGCCGCGTTCGGCGTGAGCCGACAGTTCCACCTGGACGGCGTCGCCGTGCAGCTGGCCCTTGAGCTCGTCGGGGGTGCCGCTGGCGACGACCCGCCCGGCGTCCACGATCGCCAGCTGGCTGGCCAGCCGGTCGGCCTCCTCCAGGTAGTGGGTGGTCAGCAGGATGGTGAGCCCGTCGGCGGCGGCGAGCCGGCTGACCTCATCCCACATCGCGGTGCGGGACTCCGGGTCCAGGCCGGCCGTGGGCTCGTCGAGGAACAGCACCTGCGGCCGGCTGATCAGGCCCATCGCCACGTCAAGCCGCCGCTGCATGCCGCCGGAGTAGGTGCGCACCAGCCACCCGGCGGCCCCGGCCAAGGTCGAAGCGGCTGAGCAGGTCGTCGGCGCGGCGCACGAGCCCGGTGCCGCGCAGGCCCCGGATCCGCCCGGACAGCAGCAGGTTCTCCCGGCCGGTGGCCATCGGGTCCGCGCCGCTGCGCTGGGCGACCACGCCGATGGCGTGGCGCACCTGCGCTGCCTGTGCCCGCACATCCAGCCCGGCGACCGATGCGGTGCCCGCGTCGGCCTGCGCCAGCGTGGTGAGGATCTTGACGGTGGTGGACTTGCCGGCCCCGTTCGGGCCGAGCAGGGCGAAAACGGTGCCCGGGCCGACCCCGAAGGTGAGCCCGTCCAGGGCCCGTACTTCCTTGGGGTAGGTCTTGACGAGGCCGTGTGCCTCGATCGCGAGGGTAGCGCCGCCGCGTGTGCGCGCGGACGCGGACGTGCCTGCCGGAATGGCCATGTCGGCTTTCCTCCCTGATGGGTGCTGGTCGTGTGCAACCGGTCCAGGAGGGAGTAGCCAAGTATTGTTGAGGTGCTCACTCGATCTGGTCTCGCTCCCGCGGGACCGGTTCGGTGGTCACGGCCCTCGGTCTGGTGTTGCCGCACCGCGCCGGGGGCCGTCTGCGCTGGTCAGTGGGGGCCTGCGTCCTCCTTTCCCGGCTGCCCCGCCGGGGGCGGAGTCATGGCGCCCAGCAGCCGGGCGTCCAGATCGTTGAGCCCGGGCGGGAACTCGCCGTGGTCGTGCAGGTACTGCCACACGCCGAGCCCGGGGAAGGAGCCGTCTTCGAACTCGGCGGCCAGGCTGCTGATCCACGCCAGCTCCGCTTCGGCCATGGCCAGGTGGTATTCGGCTTCCAGCACGAACAGCCGGGGGAGCCAGGGGAAGCTGGCCAGTTCTGCGCGCTCGGCGTCGATGGCCTGCTCGATGGCCGACACCCGCTCCCGCAGCAGCGTGAGCACCCGGTCGGGGGCGAGCACGGCCAGCTCGGCCAGGGCCGCCTCGAACCGCGGGTACTCCTTCACCGGCACGGCGACGAGCTCGGACATCCAGTCCTCCAGCTCGGCCTGGCCGGCCTCGGTCAGGTGATACATGGTCCGCTCCGGCCGCCGCCCTTCGCGGGTGGCCTCGCCCGCCTCGATGAAGCCGTGCTTGGCCAGGTTGTCCACGACGGTGTAGAGCGAGCCGTAGTTCAGCTTGATGCTGCGCTCCTTGCCGCGGGAGCGCAGCGTGGTCGCCATCTCGTAGGGATGCATGGGCCGTTCGCGCAGGCACGCCAGGACGGCGAGCGCCAGGGGGTTGGAGACCGCGCGCCGTGCCGGCATCTGTCCTCGCTCCCTTCCGCGATCCGGTGACGTATATCCGGCCACGAATATACGGCCACGTCTATCCGGGTGCAAGCACATTGATAAGGGGGGAGGATGGGATGGTGACTGCGTTGGAGAAGCTTGTAACGGTCCGGGTCGCCCGTCACGACGACGAGGCTGGCTTGGCCAGCCTTGACGCGGTCGCGTGGACGCCGGCGTCGGGGTTCCCTTCGGTGATCGAACGGGTGGATGACCCCTTCTTCACCTTCTTCACCGACGACAGCCCGCCCGGGGCACACCTGGTGGCCGAGGTCGCTGGGCGGCTGGCCGGCTACATCCGGGTGAGGCCGGTGACGTCGCTGCCCGAGAACGCGCACGTGCTCGGGGTGATGGGGCTGGCGGTGGCCCCGGATGCGCGCCGCCGGGGGGTCGCCTCCGCGCTGCTCGGCGCGGCTGAGCAGCATGTGCGGACGCAGGGTGCGCGCAAGCTGTGCCTGCGGGTGCTGAGCACCAACGGGATGGCGCTGCGCCTGTACGAGCGGCTCGGCTTCGAGCGCGAGGGCGTCCTGCGGGCTGAGTTCCGCATCGGCGGCCGCTATGTGGACGACGTGCTCATGGCCAAGCAGCTGAGTGAGCCGCCGGGCCCGTAGGGTCATGGCATGCCCGAGATCCACGCCACCCGCCGCGACGGCCTGCGGGCCGCGCTCGCCGCCGCCGATGCCGATGCGGCACTCATCACCAGCCTGGTCAACGTCCGCTACCTCACCGGCCTGGCCAGCTCCCACGCGGCGCTGCTGGTGCCGGCCGACGGCCAGCCGGTGCTCGCCACCGACTCCCGCTACGCGCTGGCCGCCGCCCGCGACTGCCCCGACACCGAACTGGTCACCACCCGGACGGTGGAGACCACGCTCGCGGGCCTGGCCGGCCAGCGCGGGCTGCGCAGGCTCGGGTTCGAGGCGCACGAGATGACGGTGGCCCGGCACGCCACCCTCACCAGCGCGGACGGCGGCCTGGACCTACGCCCGCTCGGCCGGGTCGTGGAGGACCTGCGCGTAGTCAAGGACGCCGGTGAGCTGGCCCTGATCGCCCACGCGTGCGCGATCACCGGTGACGCGTTCGACGCGGTCGCGCCCCAGATCACAACCGGTATGACAGAACGGGAGCTCGCTGTGCTCATCGAGCGGGCGATGATCGAGCGGGGCGCGGAGAAACCCGCCTTCGACACCATCGTCGCCAGCGGGCCGAACGGGGCCGTCCCGCATCACACGCCGTCGGCCCGCGCCTTCGCCCCGGGCGACATGATCACCATCGACTGCGGTGCCCGCTATGGCGGCTACCACGCCGACATGACCAGGACCGTCGTGCTCGGCCCGCCAGCGCTCTGGCAGCGCGACCTGTACGCCCTGGTCGCCGCCGCGCAGCAGGCCGGGATCGCGGCGGCCGAGCCCGGTGCGGCTGTGGCCGACGTGGACGCGGCGGCCCGCGACCTGATCACCCAGGCCGGTCACGGTGAGCAGTTCTCGCACGGCCTCGGCCACGGGGTGGGCCTGGAGATCCACGAGGCGCCGATGCTGGGGCACGCCCGGCCCGGTACACTTGCTGACCAGGTCCCGATCACGGTTGAACCGGGCATTTACCTGCCCGGCAGGGGCGGCGTCAGGATCGAGGACACCCTGGTAGTGCGCTCCGGGACGCCGGCGGCAGCCCGTGACCTGCTCACCACGACCGCAGCAGCGACCCCGAGGGAGCTGGCTGTCCTCTAGGGCGGACACGCCCTGGCGGGCCAGACCCCCCATGCAGGAGAGACGACAGACGTGGCCACCACGAACGACCTCAAGAACGGCATAACCCTGAACATCGACGGCCAGCTCTGGACCGTCGTGGACTTCCAGCACGTCAAGCCGGGCAAGGGCGGCGCCTTCGTGCGCACGAAGCTGAAGAACGTCCTGTCCGGCAAGGTGGTCGACCGGACCTTCAACGCCGGGGTCAAGGTCGAGACGGCCAGCGTGGACAAGCGTGAGATGCAGTACCTGTACCGGGAGGGCGACGACTTCGTCTTCATGGACACGCAGGACTACGACCAGCCGCACATCCCGGCGGCGACCGTCGGCGACGCCGCCAGCTACCTGCTGGAGGAGCAGACCGCGGTGGTGGCGTTCAACAACGGCGTGCCGCTGTACGTCGAGCTGCCGGCCGCGGTGGAGCTGACCGTCAGCCAGACCGACCCCGGCGTGCAGGGCGACAGGTCCACCGGCGGCACCAAGCCGGCCATCCTGGAGACCGGGGCGCAGATCCAGGTGCCCCTGTTCATCACGACCGGCGAGAAGGTCAAAGTGGACACGCGCACCGGCGACTATCTCGGCCGGGCCTGACCCCGCCGTGCCCGCGCGCAGCAAGGCCCGCAAGCGGGCACTGGATGTCCTGTTCGAGGCGGAGCTGCGGGGCCAGCCGGTCCTGCAGGTGCTGGCCGAGCGGGCCGACGACGAGACCCCGCCGCTGCCGGCCTATGCAGCCGACCTGGTCCGCGGCGTGCACGCGCACGCCGGGCGGATCGACGAGCTGCTCGGCGAGTACTCCCAGGGCTGGGTGCTGTCCCGGATGCCCGCGGTGGACCGCAACCTGCTGCGGATCGGCGCCTACGAGCTGCTGTGGGCCGACGACATCCCGGACGCGGTCGCCATCAGCGAGGCGGTCCTGCTGGCGACGGACCTGTCCACCGAGGGCTCGCCGGCGTTCGTGAACGGCCTGCTGGCCAAGCTCCTGGAGCTCAAGCCCACCCTCACCCTCTGACCGCGGGTCAGGCGGGGGCGAAGCGGAGGCCTAGGCCGAAGCGGCGCAGGACGGAGCGGAACCACAGGGCGGACACAGCGGCCCCGAGCACCGTCAGCGCGATCGTGAGCGCCGTCGACAGCATCACGAACGCGGCCGTGGGCTCGGTCATCATCAAGATCCCCAGGCCGGCCGTGAGCAGGAAGAAGATCCCGGCCCAGAGCCAGGTCGCACCCTGGAAGAAGCGGTGCAGGCCGGGGTGATGGTTCGACGGCTGGCGGAGCGCCACCACCTCGGCCGCGAGCCGGGCGACGAGCGGGCTCGGCCCGCGCGCGGTCCGCGCGAACAGCACGCACATGACCAGGTTGGCGGCCGGGAACTGGAGCAGGTAGAGCCAGAGCTGGCCGGTGGCGAACACCATGGCCGTCTGCAGCGTGAGCACAACGGCGGAGATGGTCAGCAGGCTCGGGACGCTGCCGGTAGCGATCTTGCGGATGATCGCCATGAGCCAGGTGGCGACGAGGCCGGCCACCAGGCTGGCGTCACGGCCGTACAGCCACGCCGCGAGGGCGGCGGCGCCCACCGGCAGCCCGGCGGACTCGGTCAGGCTCCACAGGGCGGTGCGCAGCAGCCGCAGCGGCCGCGGGAGCTCGAGGTGCTCTCGCATGCGGAGAGCCTAAGTGGTCACGGCGACCATCGGCGCCGGAACCCGGAAGTGTCACCGTGACTCCTCTTCCCCTGGACCCGTGGTCTCCCTGTTTTCGCAGATCAGGAGATCATGAGCGTATAAGACGGTGCCGTGGGGCCGGCTGCCGGCTGCCGCGAAGTCCCTCGGGCGGCCACATTCAGTGAAGCCCAGGCTTCGGTATGGGGCAAGACCTCCGATTTGTCCCGTTGGCGCTGGTGTGGCCGGCGCCCCGGAGGTGTCGGCCGTCGGCACTACATTGGGGGGCGAGGGCGGGACAGGGAGGTCGGCAGTGGCAGGCGACCGTCGCCGCGGAGGGGCACCAGTGGACCAGCACGCGAGCGGCATGCCAGTGGACCAGCACGCCGGCGGCACGCCGGCGGAGCACGGAGCCCGCGGCCTGCCAGCGGACTCCGGGGCCGGCGGCGCGCGGGGACGGCACTGGAGCGGCTACGACGACGCGCGCACCGCTGTGGTCCGCGACGTGCTGCGGGCGGCTGTGGCCACGCTGGTGGCGCAGGCAGGCCGGGCGCGGCTGGACATCGTTGACGCCGGCGGTGGCACGGGCGGGTTCGCGGTCCCGCTGGCAGGCATGGGCCACACCGTGACCGTTGTCGACCCCAGCCCCGATTCTCTCGCCGCCGCCCAGCGCCGGGCCGCCGAGATGGACGTCCCGCTGGTGGCGGTCCAGGGTGACGTCGCCGACCTGGCCGGGGTGGTCGGCGAGCAGAGCGCGGACCTGGTGCTGTGTCACAGCGTGCTGGAGTACGTCGACTCACCGGCCGATGCCATGGCGGCGATCGCCCAGGTACTGCGGCCCGGTGGCGCGGTCAGCGTGCTGGCCGCCAGCGCGGTCGCCGCGGTGATCCACCGGGCGCTGGCGGGCCGGTTCGACGACGCCAGGCGGCTGCTCACCGGGATCAGCACGGGCACCAGCACCGGCATCGATGCGGACCCCGGCACGGGCACCAGCCAGCCGGGCGGCGCCGGGCCAGGACGGGCACGCCGGTTCACCATGAGCGGCGCCGTCGCCCTGATCGAGGGAGCGGGCCTGCGCGCGGGCAGTACCCACGGGGTGCGGGTCTTCGCTGACCTGGTGCCCGGCATGTTCGCCGATGCCGACCCGGGCGCGGCCGACGCGCTGGTGGCCCTGGAGCAGGCGGCGTCCGGGCATCCGGCCTTTCACGACATCGCCACCCAGTTCCACATCCTCGGGTACCGGTAGCCTGCATGGCCGCCGACGACACGGGCTGCCACATCCTGCACGCCGACATGGATGCCTTCTACGCCAGTGTCGAGATCCGCGACCGCCCCGAGCTGGCCGGGCTGCCGGTGATCGTCGGTGCCATGGGCGGCCGGGGAGTGGTGCTGTCCGCCTCCTACGAGGCCCGGGTGCTGGGAGCCCGGTCGGCGATGCCGGTGACGCGCGCGCGCCGGCTGTGCCCGCAGGCGGTCTTCGTCCCGCCCCGCCATGCCATGTACTCCGCCGTGTCGGCCGAGGTCATGGCGGTCTTCCGGTCGATCACCCCGGAGGTGGAGCCGCTCTCGCTCGACGAGGCGTTTCTTGACGTCTCCGGGGCCGTCCGGCGGCTGGGCAGCCCGGCCGCGATCGGCGCGCTGATCCGGGCGAGCATCGCCGACCAGCAGGGCATCACGTGCTCGGTCGGCGTGGCCACCTGCAAGTTCGTGGCCAAGCTGGCCTCGACGCGGTGCAAGCCGGACGGCCTGCTGGTGGTCCCGGCCGGCCAGGTGCTCGCGTTCCTGCACCCGCTGCCGGTCGCCGCCCTGTGGGGCGTGGGCGAGCAGACCGGGCAGGTCCTGGCCAGGCTGGGGCTGCGGACCGTGGCCGACATCGCGCACACGCCGGTCTCGACCCTGCAGCGCGAGCTCGGCCAGGCGGCCGGCACGCACCTGGCCGCCCTGGCCTGGGGGCGTGACGATCGCCCGGTCGTTCCCGGGACCCCGGACAAGAGCATCGGTGCGGAGGAGACCTTCGCCAGCGACATCGACGACCCGGAGGTGATCCGCCGGGAACTGCTCCGGCTGTCCGGGCGCACGGCCCGCAGCCTGCGCGCGGGCGGCTGGGTGGCCAGGACCGTGGTGGTGAAGCTCCGGCTGGCCAATTTCACCACTATTACCCGGTCGCGGACGCTGCCCGAGCCCACCGATGTGGCCAGGAAGATCTACGGCACCGCCGCTGCCCTTTACGCCAACTCCGGGCTTGGCTCGCGGGCGAGGCTGCGGCTGGTAGGCGTCCGTGTCACCGGTCTGATCCCTGCCGCCCGGTCGGTCACCCAGCTGGCTTTCGGCGAGCGGCCGGTGTCATGGCGTGCCGCCGAACGGGCCGTGGACCAGATCGCCGGCAAATTCGGCCCGGACTCGGTCCGCCCGGCCGCGCTGGTCCGCCGCGGGGACGGCGCGGACGCGCCGGCACCGGGCGGGCCCGGCCCTTCCCCTGACCGCGACATAGGCCAGGGCACTGGGTAAACTAAAACCGAACAGCTGTTTGAGAACTAAGCTACGGTGCGTTGCGTGAGCGACACACGTGAATCCGGCGGCATCGGGCAAGGGCCGGGGTCAGGAGTGGCACCATCGTCAGCGAAGCCTCTCTTTGCACTCCCACTACTCTTTCCCACTGCCTGGCAGCACTCGTATTGTGGAGAGAACCAGGACCGTGAGATGAACGTCATCGCACCCGTCCCCGCGCGTGTGGTTCATGGGAGGCGCTGTGCCGCTTTCTGAGCACGAGCAGCGTCAGCTCGAGCAGATCGAGCAGGCGCTCTATGCCGACTATCCGAAGCTTGCGCAGGCCGTGCGCGCCAAAGACCCCCGGATTCACTACAAGCGGCGGGTGGTCGAGGCGGCGGTCGGGTTCTTGCTCGGGGTGGGCCTGCTGCTAGCTGGAGTGGTGTCCCAGTACATCTTCGTCGGCGTGGGCGGCTTCGTGGTGATGCTCGCCTGTGCGATGTGGGCACTGACCAGCTGGCGCCACATGGGTGGCGTTGGCAGCGGGCGGGCCATCGAGGTGAACCGCGGTCCCGGCAGCGCGCGTAGTCAGCGCAAGGGCCGCAAGCCACGCACGGACCGGCGCGGGCGCGCTGGCGGGGGTGGCTTCATGGAACGGCTGGAGGAGCGCTGGCGCCGCCGCCAGGAGGGCGACCGCTAGCTACCCGCCCCAGTCCCCGCCGGGGCGTCCCCTAGTCCGGGTCCGCCGCGTTCGCCAGCGCCGCCGGGCCGTGAGTGGCGGCGTGCCCGGCCCGCCGGTGCAGGCGGCCGGTGATCAGGTCCATCCAGCCGAACACGTCCAGCGCGTTCTGCAGCGCTGCCCGGGCCGGCGCCAGGGTGGATGCCGGCAGCAGCACCGCGCTCCAGCGGGTGCCCGGGCCGCACGATCTGGCGATCGCTTTCCTGACCGTGACCACGTCGGTCCTGAGCTGGCCGGAGGGCACCGGGCTGGCGGCGTACTGGGCTCTTTCCGCCGCGGTGGCGATCCGCTCAAGCGCGCCGCGCTGCGGCTCGGCCAGGCCGAGCGCCGGGCCGAGGCGGTGCGCCAATGCCCGCGGTGACTCGCTGGCGCGGCAGGCGATCCGGTGGTCGGTGAGGTCGTCGCGGAGCTCGTCCCAGGCAGCTTGCGCCCGGCCAGCGTCACCGTCGGCCCGGAACCACCGGCGCCGCCGCCGGGCCGAGCGGGCGGCCCGCGGCATGACCGCCGCTACCGCCAGTACCGCGATCACCGCCAGCCCGGCCGGGAGCGTGCCCGGCGCCGCGCGCCCTAGGCCGCCGCCGGCCTGGGGGAGGTGCCTGAGCTTCGGGCTGAGCCCGCCCGGTGCCGGCGAAGCGGTGGGCTGGCCGCCGGCGTGGCTGGGTGCGGACGGGGTGCGCCTGGGGGTCGGCCCGCCGCCGCTGGCCGGCGGGAACGAGTAGACCGGCGCCGTGGCGGTGGCCTGGCCGGGCTGCCCCCCGGCGCCGGTCGGGGTGGGCTCGAACCGCAGCCAGCCGGCCCCGGCGAAGTAGAGCTCCGGCCACGCATGCGCGTCGCTGGTGCGGACCTGCCAGATGTCGTTCCCGACGTAGCTGCCCTGTGTGTACCCGACGACCACGCGGGCCGGGATGCCCAGCAGCCGGGCCATCACCGCCATCGCGAACGCGAACTGCTGGCAGTATCCGCGCCTGGTCCTGGTGAGGAAGCTGACCAGGGCGCTCGCGTCGCGGGGCTGGGGCACGTTCAGGCTGTAGGTGAACTTCCCTGTCACCGTGAACCACTGCTGCAGGGCCACCGCCCGGCCATAGGCCGACGTCTGCCCCGCGGTGACCCGCCGGGCGAGCTGCGCCAGCACCCGGAACGGCCCCGGGACCTGGAGATAGCTGTTCTCGGTGGATGGTGCCGCCGGAGCCTGGCGCAGCTGCGCGGGTGTCGGGTCCACATCGGTGCTGGTCACCCGGTACTGCAGGCCGGCCAGCTGGGTGCCGGTGGTGAGGACGGTCAGCGAGCTGGGGTCTACCCGCCAGTCGCCGGGGATGCTCACCGACCGCGGTGCATAGGGCACCGGCAGGTAGCTCACCGGGCTGCTGGCGTCCCGGAGGATGGGACCCAGGCTGATTCGCTCGTGCACGGTCTGGCCGGGGGTCACGGCGCTGAGCCCGGGCACGGCGGGCAGCGGGCCGGGGCCGAGCGGGGCGGTGGTGGCGGGCGGTGACAGGTACCAGGCGCCGGTCCCGGGCTGCGCCAGGACGTAGATCTGGAGATAGGGCGGGGTGATGGGGCTATCGCTGTGGTAGGTCAGCACCGGCTGCGGTTGAGCCTCGTGCAGCTGCGCGTTCATCTGGACCAGCGGATCGGGCAGCGGCACCGAGCCGGCCAGCCCGTGGCCCTGCCCGCTATGGGTACCTGGCAGCAGCCGGTGATGGCGCAGCCCGGGCAGCAGCAGCGGCACGAGCAAGGCCAGCACCACGGCGGCGAACCCGATCCGGCGCCCGGCCGCGGTCAGCTGCCGGGTGTCGGGGCCGCGGGGCTCCGGCCCGCCTGCCCGTGGGCGGACCAGCCGCCCCCACAGCCGGACCCGCTCGCGTCCGTCCGCCGACAGCAGCGCGAGATACCCCGTGACGCCCAGGCAGAACACGCCCACGGCGCTGGCGCCGCCGGGAGCGGCGTCGATCGACAGCGGGACGCAGAACAGCACCAGCAGCGGCAGCCCGGCGATCGCGGGCCTGCGCAGCCGGACCCCGATCAGGTCGGTGACGGCGGCGACGAGCCCGATCCCGGCCGTGGCCAGCAGGGTGATCCCGCGGCTGGCCGGGACCGGCGGGGCGTACTTCGCCATCTCCGCGGTGGCCCGGCCGGCCAGCCAGATGAGGTGGTGCAGCGATGCCAGGGTGGGCACCACCCGGAAGAGCGACTGCCGGCCGGCGAAGACCAGGTTGAGGTAGGCCAGCAGGCCGGCCAGCGTGGCCAGCAAGCAGATGACCGCGGGCGGCATCCGCAGCCGGGTGAGGGTGCCCACGGCGGCGACCACCACCGCGGCGCCCAGCCCGGCCCAGAACCAGGCCAGGTTCGCCACCAGCGGGTACAGCGCGGTGGACGCGAGCACCGCCGCGGCGGCGGCGGTGACGGTGAGCCGGTGGTTCATCAGGCTGCCCCCGCCGGGGATCCCAGGCCGGGACGCTGGCGGGCCGGGTGGTTGAGCGCCTCCCAGGCGGCGGTGAGCGGCATGCCGGCGGTGATCGTCGCTACCCGCCACCCGGCCGCCGCCAGCACGCTGGCGCCGGCGTCGGTCTCACCCGGGATCACGTCGCCGGGGTGCTGCGCGCTCCAGGTGGAGGTCGCGAGCAGCAGCGCCATCGCCCCGCCCGCCGAGTGCCGGGCGGCGGCGAGCCGGGTGGCCTCCTCCGCCGAGACCTGCCCCAGCACCGCGATCAGCAGGCCGCCGCTCGTGCGCCATGGCTGGGCCAGGTCGGGCTTGACCGTGGCGACCCGGGATGGGCGGAGGACCGCGAGCGTGTCGAGCAGCACATCCTCGAACGAGCCGGGGGCCTGCACGGGACCGGTGTCGGTGACGAACACGCCGTCGATGCCCTCCCGGGCCAGGTGCACCCCGATCGAGGCGGCGGCGCTCACGGCGTACTCGAACGATGAGGCCGGCCCGTGGCCGGCGTGGGCACGGCCGCGGGTGTCGAGGAACAGGACCGCGCGGTTCCGCCACCGCTGCTCCTCCCGGCGCACCATGAGCTCGCCGTGCCGGGCGGTGGAGCGCCAGTGCACCCGGCGCAGCTCGTCCCCGTCCCGGTAGGAGCGGGGGACGACGTCGTCCTCCCCGGCGGCCGCGGCGGTGCTGGCCCGGGTGCCCCCCTCGCCGAGCCAGGTCCCGGCGAACGCCGTCCATGGCAGGACGGTGATGGGCGGGGTGACCACCAGGGTGCCCGGGGCTGTCACCGGGCTCCCGATCCGCACCAGGCCGAACGCGTCAGCGACCCGGACCTGCAGCGGCCCGATGGTGAACCTGCCGCGGTGATCGGGCTGGAGCTGGTAGGTGATCTGGCGGCGGCCGCCCGCCTCGATCCGGTCCAGCACGAACCGCGGCCGGGTGCCCAGCGAGTAGGGGACGGAGTCCTCCGCGAGCAGCAGGCCGGTAGGCAGCCTGGTCACGTTCTCCAGGCCGATGGTGACGGTGGCGGTCTGGCCGGCCGGAACGCGGGTGGGGGCGATCTGCCGCCAGGCACGCACCCGGTAGCGGGTCCGGCTGGCCGCGAGCCCGGCCAGCAGCGGCAGCAGGACCAGCAGCCCGGCCAGGCTCACCAGGTCGCGCTGGCCCAGGCCCAGCCCGAACGCCCCGGCGGCGATGCCGGCGGCCAAGAAGGCTCTGCCGCGAGTGGTGAATCCGGCGAACAGCGACCGCATCCCGGGCCTCCCTGGCACGCGCTACCGCAGCTGCGGCAGCGGCACCCGTTCCACGATCGAGGCCAGCACCTGCTCCGGAAGCTGCCGGGCGACCAGCGCCTCCGCGCTCGGCAGCAGCCGGTGGGCGAGCACAGGCAGCGCCAGCGCCTGCACGTCGTCGGGGATCACGAAGTCCCGCCCGTCCAGGGCGGCCCAGGCCCGGCTGGCGCGCAGCAGATGCAGGGCCGCCCGCGGCGAGGCGCCCAGCCGCAGCTCGGGGGTGGCGCGGGTGGCCGTGACCAGGCTGATCACGTACTGCTTCAGGGCGTCAGCCACATGCACCCGGCGGACGGCGGCGGTCAGGTCGCGCATGTCCTGTGCCCGGGCGACCGGCCGCAGCGAGTCGAGCGGGGACGACGAGCCGTGCGCGTCGAGCATCGCCAGTTCCGCTTCCGGGCCGGGATAACCCATGGAGATGCGGGCGGTGAACCGGTCCCGCTGGGCCTCCGGGAGCGGGTAGGTCCCCTCCATCTCGATGGGGTTCTGGGTGGCGATCACCATGAAGGGCGGCGCGAGCGGGTAGGTCGTGCCGTCCACCGTCACCTGCCGCTCCTCCATGCATTCGAGCAGCGCTGACTGGGTCTTGGGGGAGGCCCGGTTGATCTCGTCGCCGACGACGATGTTGGCGAACACCGGCCCCGGCTTGAACTCGAACTCGCGGCGTTCCTGGTTGTAGGCGCTGACGCCGGTGATGTCGCTGGGCAGCAGGTCCGGGGTGAACTGGATGCGGCGCACCGAGCAGTCGGTGGACCGGGCCAGGGCCTTGGCCAGCATCGTCTTCCCCACGCCGGGCACGTCCTCGATCAGGACGTGGCCCTCGGCCAGCAGGACCGTGAGCGCGAGCCGGATCGCGCCGGCCTTGCCCTCGATGACGGACTCCACCGCTGTGCCGACACGATGAGCGCTGCGCACCAGGTCGTCGAGGGTGCGGCCGGTGTCGTGCCCGGTATCGGTGACCACTCATCCTCCTTGCCTGGGCTGCCCGCCCCCCGGCCCGGCGATCGCCGCCGGGGGGTGCGCCCGCCACCGGCCTGACCGTTGCGTTCCGACAGTACGTCCTGGACGGTTCACGCGCGATCGCCTGCCGGGGTTCAGCGTAGGGAAACCGTCAGCTGCCGGTCACTGTCCGTCCCCGCGACCGGGCCTTGAGCTGGCCATTTCGGGCCGGAGTGGAGTGCCGGTGGGGCGCTGAGCATTGACGGTGGGGGAATGTGGGGTACAGTGGTGCGCGGTGGGGTGCCGTGGCTTTCCGGGTCGGCGGCAGGCCACCGGGACCCTATCTGGGGAGTGACGGTATTCGGGGGAGTGGAGGTGGGTGCCGGTGTTCCTGGGCACTCATACGCCACGCCTGGACGACAAGGGACGGCTGTTCCTGCCGGCCAAGTACCGGGAGGAGCTCGCGGGAGGACTGGTGATCACCAAGGGGCAGGAGCGCTGTCTCTACGTCTTCCCGGCGGCGGAATTCGAGCGGATCACGGAGGCGCTGCGCACCGCCCCGGTCACCGCCAAGGCGGTACGCGACTACAGCCGGGTCTTCTTCGCCAGCGCCTCCGACGAGGTACCCGACAAGCAGGGCCGGGTGACGATCCCGCAGGGACTGCGTGAGTACGCCGCCCTGGACCGGGACTGTGTCGTCATCGGCGCCAACACGCGGCTGGAGATCTGGGATGCCGCGGCGTGGCAGGCCTACGAGGCCGACCAGAACGAGGCGTTCTCGGCGGCCTCGGAGGAGGTGCTGCCCGGCGTTCTGTGAGCGGTGCCGGCGACGGCATCACCGTGCCCGGCGAGGTCTCCACCCGCGTCTTGGGTGATCAGACCGGCTGGCGCCACTTCCCCGGCGCCAGGCGGTCACCGGGCCCGCGCGTCGCGCGGATGGAGACCTGGCCGGGCACCCTCAGGCTCAGGCTCGGGCGCGCGGATCGCGGCGTGCCCGGTGGCAGGCGGCACGGCGAAAGGGGGCTGCGATGGGCACGGGACCAGCCGCTCACCTGCCGGTCATGGTCGACCGGGTCCTCACGCTGTTCGCGCCCGCCCTCGATCCGCCCGGTGCGGTCCTGGTCGATGCCACCCTCGGCCGGGCCGGGCATGCCCGCGCACTGCTCGCCGCGCATCCCGGGCTGGTGCTGGTGGGGCTGGACACCGACGCGGACGCCATCGAGGAGTCCGCGCGCCTGCTCGCCCGCGACGCCGGCCGGGTCACGCTGGTGCAGGCCCTCTACGACCAGATTCCCGATGTGCTCGCCCGCCAGGGGGTGGAACGCGCCCAGGGCGTGCTGTTCGATCTCGGGGTCTCCTCGCCGCAGCTCGACGAGCCAAGCCGCGGCTTCGCCTACTCCTACGACGCGCCGCTGGACATGCGGATGAACCGCGGCCAGGCGCTCACCGCCGCTGAGGTGCTCAACACCTACCCCGCCGCCCAGCTCGCCCGGGTGCTGCGGGAGTACGGCGAGGAAAGGTACGCGCACCGGATCGCCGAAGCGGTGGTGCGCGCCCGTGCCCGGGAACCGCTGACATCGACCAGCCAGCTGAACGAGATCGTCCGCGACTCGATCCCCGCACCTGCCAGGCGCAGCGGGGGACACCCCGCCAAGCGCACCTTCCAGGCACTGCGGATCGAGGTGAACGCGGAACTGGAGGTGCTGGCCAGGGCGCTGCCCGCGGCCCTGGACGCGCTCGCCGTGGGCGGCCGGATCGTCGTGCTGGCGTACCACTCGCTGGAGGACCGGGCCGTCAAGCGCGCCCTCACCGGCCGTGCGGTGGACACCACCCCGCCCGGCCTGCCGGTGACCTTGGCCACGGCGCGCCCGCAGTTCACGCTGCTGACCCGGGGAGCGGAGCGGCCGTCCGCGGAAGAGGTGGCCGCGAACCCGCGGGCCGCCTCGGCCCGGCTGCGGGCCGCCGAGCGGATCAGGGAAGCGGCATGAGCGCGGCGATGCCGGGCGCACGGCCGGCTGGAACGGGCCAGCCCGGAGCTGGCTGGTCGCACGAGAGCAGTTCGCACGAGAGCAGTTCGCACGAGAGCAGTTCGCACGACGGTGATCGGTACGGGGCAAGCCACGCCAAGGGGGAGGCACGGTGAGCAGCCGCACAGACGTGATGACAGAAAACGGGCGGGCCCCGGCCGCGGCGCCGGGGCGGGGACCTGGCCGGCCCGGCCCGCAGGGTGGGCCCGGCCGGCCCGGCGGCGCGGCCGCCCCGGTCCGCGGCCGCCCCGGTGTGCGCCGGGGGGGTCCGCCGCGGACCGGAACCGGCGCGGCGCATCCGCGGGCCGCCGCAACCGCGGGCGACGTGCGGTCCTCCCGGACCCCGTTCGTCTTCCTCGTGGTCGGGCTGCTCGGGGGCGGGCTGCTGTGCCTGCTGCTGATCAACACGATCCTCGACACCGGGTCCTACCAGATCACGCAGCTGCAGCAGCAGAACATCACGCTGGCTCAGCAGACTGAGGAGCTCCAGGCGCGCATCGCCCACGAGGAGTCCCCGGCGGTGCTCGCCAGGCGTGCGCACGGCCTGGGCATGGGAGAGCCACCGCTGCTGCACTTCCTGGACCTGAAGAAGAACCGGATCGAGAACGAGCCGGTCCACATGGCCGGGGTGCCGCCGGTGCCGGGATACGCGCCGTGACAACGGCCGGCGGGGGCGGGCGGGAACGTCCGCGCGGTGCGGCACGGCCGCCAGCGGCAGGCGGGCCCCGCCGTCCCGGCAGCGGCCGCGCCCGCGACGGCGTTCCCCGTCCCCGGGCGGGGGAACCAGGGACGCCGGGCTCACCGCCGGGCCCGCCGCCGGGCTCACCGCCGGGCTCACCGCCGGGCCCGCCGCCGGGCCGGCGGCGCGGCGGCGGTGCGCCCAATGGTGGCACCCGGGCTGCCGGTAACCGGGGTGCCAGCGGCCGGGGTGTCGGCCCACGCGGTGCCCCGCCACGGGGTGCCCCGCCACGCGGTGCAGGCCCGAGCGGCGCCGGCCCGAGCAGTGCCAGCGGGCGCGGTGCCGGCGGGCGCGGTGCCGGCGGGCGCGGTGCCCGTCCACGCGGTGCCGGGCCACGCGCCCCCGGCTCACGCGGCGGCGGGGATGGCGGGTTCGCCCGCCGGGGCACCATCCGGCGGGGAAGCCCCGCCCGGCGGCTGCGTATCGGCCTGCTGTGCGTCGGCTTCGCCCTGTCCCTGGTCGTGGGCAGGCTCATCCAGCTGCAGGGCCTGGACGGGGCCGTGTACCAGGCGAAGGCCGAGACCTTCCGGCAGCACACCATCCCGGTGCCAGCCGAGCGGGGCAGGATCACCAGCGCCGACGGCATGATCCTGGCCATGACCGTGCAGACAGACACGGTCACCGCCGACCCGACCCAGCTCGCTGGGACCACGCGGGCCCAGACCCTGGCATTCAAGCGGCAGGTCGCTGACGCGCTCGCTGGCCCGCTGAAGATGCCGTCCACGTCGATCGCGCACCTGCTCGAGCATCCCAGCTCGACGCATTACGTCCTGCTCGCCACCGGTGTGTCCACCACCACAGCCAGCCGGATCACCGCGCTCATGAACAAGCTCAACGCGGTCGGGATCTACCTCACCCCGGTGTACACGCGCACCTACCCGGGCGGTGACCTGGCCTCCAACCTGGTCGGGTTCACCACCACGACCAGCAAGGGCGACCTGGTGGGCCAGGCGGGCATCGAGAACTATTTCAACCTGCTGCTGGCGGGCAAGGACGGCCGGGAAGTGGTGGAGACGGGCACCGACGGCCAGCCGATCCCGGTGGCCGCGGAGCGGGTACGGCCGATGGTGGCGGGCGGGAGCGTCCGGCTGACCATCCTGTCTGGGCTGCAATGGCAGGCACAGCAGGCCTGCGCCCGGCAGGTCCGCCTGACCAGGGCAGACAACTGCACTGTCGTGGTCATGCGGCCGCGCACCGGGCAGATCCTCGCCCTCGCCCAGTATCCCGGCTACCAGCCGTCGGATGTGACCAGCCTGGCGGCCACCCAGGACCTGCCCGTGTCCGCCGTGTTCCCGCCGGGCAGCACCGCCAAAGTGATCACGGCCGCGGCCGCGCTGGAGCACGGGCAGACCCCGATGAGCGTCTACACGGTCCCCGAGCAGATCACGGTGGACGGGTTCACGTTCCACGACGCGGACCCGCACGCGACCGAGCGGCTCACCCTGGCCGGGATCCTGGCCCACTCCAGCAACGTGGGCATGGTCCAGGTCTCCCACCGGATCAGCCCGCAGGTGCAGTACCGGTACCTGCGCGCGTTCGGCCTGGGGACTCCCAGCGGGCTGCCGCTGCCGGGCACCAGCCCCGGCCTGCTGGTGCCGCTGTCGCAGTACTGGTCGACGCTGCGGGACACGCTCGCCTTCGGCCAGGGCGTGTCCACGACCGCCGTGCAGATGGCCAGCGTCTACGCGACCATCGCGAACGGCGGCATCCGGGTGCAGCCGACCATCGTCGCGGGCACCACCACCGCCAGCGGGCGGTTCCTGCCCGCGACCCGGCCGCACCGCCAGCGGGCCATCAAGGCCAGCACCGCGGCCGAGCTCACCGCCATCCTGCAGCAGGTGCCCATGCTCGATGCCACCCTGGCGGCCCAGCCCTGGGGCGAGATCCCCGGCTACTCCGTCGCCGCCAAGACCGGGACCGCGCAGGTGGGCAGGTGCCAGTGCCGCTACGGGTCCAGCTATATCGGCTTCGCCCCGGCCAGCGACCCGCAGGTCGTGGTGGCGGTCAACGTGCAGAACCCGCGGGCCGCCGATTATTTCGGTAACGCGGTGGCCGGCCCGGTCTTCTATCACGTCATGAAGTTCGCTCTGGCGGCACTGAAGATTCCACCAGATCGCACCAAGCGTCCCAACGTCCGGCTCACGGCACCGTGATCAGCGGTAGCCTCTGCGCGTGCTTGCGGATCTGCGTCCACGCGGTGCCCCCGGGCAGCCACTGTCCGGGCTCGCCGATGTGCTCGGCGTGGTCATGAGCGGGCCGGGCGGGCACGACCCGTTCAGCGGGCCAGGCGGCCCGGTGATGGTGTCGGGTGTCACCCATGACTCTCGCCAGGTCGCCCCCGGTGACCTGTACGCCGCCCTGCCGGGCAGCCAGCACCACGGTGCGCGGTTCTGCCCGGAGGCGGCCAGCGCCGGCGCCGTGGCCGTGCTCACCGACCCGGCCGGCCGGGTCGAGGCACAGCACTGCGGCCTGCCGGTCTTCGTGGTCACCGACCCGCGGGCCCGGCTGGGCGAGGTCGCCGACTGGGTGTACCGGCACCCGTCGGAGCAGCTGCTGCTCATCGGCGTGACCGGCACCAGCGGCAAGACCACCACCAGCTACCTGCTGGAGGCCGGGCTGCGCCGGGCCGGCCATCTCACCGGGCTGGCCGGCGGGGTGGAGATCCGGGTGGGCGACCTCACCGCGACGAGCAAGCTCACCACCCCGGAAGCCACTGACCTGCAGGCCCTGTTCGCGGTCATGGCCGAGCATGGCGTGACGGCGGCGGCGATGGAGGTGTCCAGCCACGCGCTGGCGCTGGGCCGGGTGGCCGGGACCGCCTACGACGTCGCGATCTTCACCAACCTGTCCCAGGATCACCTGGACTTCCACGCCAACCTGGACGAATATTTCGCGGCGAAGGCCACGCTCTTCACGCCCGCCTACACCCGGGTCGGGGTGGTCAACACCGACGACCCGTACGGCCATCAGCTGGCGGAGATGGCATCGGTCCCGGTCACCAGCTTCTCCGCCGAGGGTGACCCGGCCGCCGACTGGCGCGCCGTGGACGTGCGGGGCGGCGCGGACGGCAGCACGTTCCGCATCGTCGGCCCCGGCGGGGTGGAGGCGGACGCGTCGGTGGCCCTGCCCGGGCTCTACAACGTCGCGAACGCGCTCGGCGCGGTGGTGGCACTGGTAGAGGCAGGGGTCCACCTGGCCACCGCGGTAGCCGGGGTGGCCGCCTGCCCGGGCGTGCCCGGCCGCCTGGAACGGGTCGAGGCAGGCCAGGACTTCACCCTGCTGGTGGACTATTCTCACAAGCCAGGCGCGGTGGAAGCGGTGCTGCGCGCACTGCGCCCCGTCACCGGCGGCCAGCTGTCGATCGTGCTCGGCTGTGGTGGCGACCGGGACCGGGCGAAACGGCCGCTGATGGGCGCCGCTGCCGCCCGCCTGGCGGACGTGGCGATTCTCACCAGTGACAACCCGCGCTCGGAGGATCCACTGGCGGTACTGGCGGAAATGCTCGCCGGGGTGCTCACCGTGCCGGAACCGCAGCGGGCCCGGCTGATCATCGAGCCCGACCGGGCCGCCGCGATCGGCCTGGCTGTGGCCATGGCCGGCAAGGGAGACGTGGTCGTGGTGGCGGGCAAGGGGCATGAACGTGGTCAGTACATCGGCGGGTCGGTGATCCCGTTCGACGACCGCGAGGTGGCGGCCGCCGCGATCGCGCGCTATCAGCGCCAGCCCGGCGACGGCGGGGGGGACCGGCCGTGGGAGGGGGAGCAGTGATCCCGCTCTCGCTGGCGGACATCGCGCAGATCACCGGCGCCCGGCTGGACCTGGTCCCCGATCCCGGCGTGACCGTGACCGGGCCGGTGATCATCGACTCGCGCAGCGCCAGCCCGGGCGCGCTGTTCGCCGCCCTGCCCGGCGAGCGGGTGGACGGGCACGACTTCGCGTCCGCGGCCGTGGCCGCGGGGGCGGCCGCGGTGCTGGCCAGCCGCCCGGCCGGGGTGCCCGCGCTGATCGTGCCCGACGTCCCGGCCGCCATGGCGATGCTCGCCCGGGCAGTGGTGGACCGGCTGCCCGGGCTGACCATCGCCGGCATCACCGGCTCGGCGGGCAAGACCACCACCAAGGACCTCGCCGCCCAGCTGGTCGAACGGCTCGGGCCCACGGTCGCGCCGCACGGCTCGTACAACAACGAGATCGGCCACCCGCTCACCGTCTTGCGCGCGACGGCGGCCACCCGCTACCTGGTCCTGGAATTGTCCGCCCGCGGAGCCGGCCATATCGCTCGGCAGTGTGAGATCGCCCCACCCTCGTTCGGCGTGGTGCTGTGCGTCGGCCATGCGCACGCCGGTGAGTTCGGCGGCCTGGCGGAAGTGGCGCGGGCCAAGGGCGAACTTCCCGCCGCCCTGCCGCCGGATGGGGTGGCGCTGCTCAACGCCGACGACCCGCGGGTGCTGGCCATGGCCGGCCGGACGGCGGCCCGGGTGGTGACGTTCGGCCGCGCGGCGCAGGCCGCGGTGCGGGCCGAGCAGGTCCGGCTCGACGACCTCGGCCGGCCCGCGTTCACGCTGGTCACACCGGCCGGTTCGGCGCCGGTGCGGCTGCGCCTGCATGGCGAGCACAACGTGGTCAACGCGCTGGCCGCCGCCGCGCTCGCGGGTGAGCTGGGGCTGGATGTGCCGGCGGTCGCCGATGGCCTGTCCGCGGCCACGGCCCGCAGCAAGTGGCGGATGGAAGTCACGGTGCGGCCAGACGGGGTGACGGTGATCAACGACGCCTATAACGCCAGCCCGGAGGCGATGGCCGCCGCGATAGGGACGCTGGCCGCGATGGCACGCGGGCGGCGGGCGTTCGCCGTGCTCGGTCCCATGTACGAACTGGGCGGCGAGTCCCGTGCCTGCCATGAGGAGGCGGGCGGGCTGGCCGCGCGGGCCGGGGTGGCCGGGCTGATCGTGGTCGGGGAGGACGCCGCGCCGATCCTCACCGGGGCCAAGGCGCAGCACTCCTGGCATGGGGAAATGCTCGCCGTGCCCGACCCGGCGGCCGCCGTGGAGGCGCTCGGCGCCCGGCTCGCCCCCGGTGACGTGGTGCTGGTCAAGGCATCGCGGGCGGCCGGGCTGGAGCGGGTCGCGCTGGCGCTGACAGGGGAAGCACAGGCTGAGGAAGCACGGGCCGGGCAGGCACGGGCCGGGGAGGCCGGGCAGTGAAGACCATCCTCCTGGCGGGCGGGGTCTCGCTGCTGCTCGCGCTGTTCGGCACCCCGCTGGCGATCAGGGTGTTCACCCGCCGCGGGTACGGCCAGGCGATCAGGGAGGAGGGCCCGGCCGGGCACGCCACCAAGCGGGGCACTCCCACCATGGGCGGGACGGTCATCGTCCTCGCCTCGCTCGTCGGGTACTTCGCCGCCAACGTGGCCACCAGGCAGGTGCCGTCCATCTCCGGCGTGCTGGTGATGATGCTCATGACGGGCCTGGGCGTGGTCGGGTTCATCGACGACTTCATCAAGATCTACAAGCAGCGGAGCCTGGGCCTGCGCAGCAGCGCCAAGCTGGCCGGGCAGGCCGTGGTCGGCGCGGTCTTCGCCGCCCTGGTGATCATGCCGCGGTTCGCCGACGGCTACGACATCACGCCCGCTGACGCGCACCTGTCGTTCCTGCGGGATTTCGGCCCGACTCTGGGACTGGCCCCGTTCGTGCTGTGGATCGTCATCCTCATCGCGGGCACGTCGAACGCGGTCAACCTCACCGACGGCCTGGACGGGCTGGCGACCGGGTCCGCCTGCCTGGTGCTCGCCGCCTACGTGCTGATCGGGAACTGGCAGCTGCGCAACGACTGCACCAGCTTCCTGGCTCCGCACTGCTACGTGGTGCGTGACCCGCTTGACCTCGCCGTGGTCGCAGCCGCGGTGCTCGGGGCGTGTTTCGGCTTCCTGTGGTGGAACGCGCCGCCGGCCCGCATCTTCATGGGCGACACCGGGTCGCTCGCGCTCGGCGGAGTGCTGGCGGGCCTGGCCGTGTGCACCAAGACGCAGCTGCTGCTGGCGATCCTCGGCGGGCTGTTCGTGGTCATCGCGCTGTCGGTGATCATCCAGGTGGGCTCCTTCAAGCTGACTGGGCGGCGGGTGTTCCGGATGGCGCCGCTCCAGCACCACTTCGAGCTGAAGGGCTGGGCCGAGACCACGATCGTGATCAGGTTCTGGCTCATCTGCGGCCTGTTCGTGGCACTCGGCCTGGGCATCTTCTACGTGGAGTGGATGCCCAAGTGACCCGCCGTGACGGCTCTGCATCCTGATCCGTGGAAACTCCCGACCATGATCATGGTGGGTTATATGCGCCACACGCAGAAAAGCCACCACGATCATGGAATCGGGGCCGTGTGACCGCCGGCCGGCGGGGTGAGCGCGGGGCGGTGGAGCCCGGCGTCATCTGGTCGCGCGACACGCGCCTGATGTCCCGGGGATGGCTGTGATCAGCCCGGACACTGGAGTCATGCAGCATGCCCAGCAGGCGGCCGGGTCCCGCGCAGCCGGCTCCGGGCCCGCCCCCGCGGCAGCTCCCGGTGACGGCACGGCCGGCCCTGCCGATGACCCGGCGGGTTCCGCGGCCGTCGGCCGGGCCACCCACCTGCGCGGGGCCCGCCAGCGCGAGCACGGTGGCAGCGAGCACGGTGGCGCCCAGCACGGTGGCGCCCAGCACGGGGGGCTGCTCGCCGTGCTCGACCGGCCGCTCACCTCCTACTACCTGATCCTGGGCATTACCACGTTGCTGCTGGCCCTGGGCCTGGTCATGGTCCTGTCCACCTCGTCGGTGGCCGGGCTGGCCTTGGGCGTATCGCCGTACTCCGGCTTCCAGCACCAGCTGCTCGGGGTGCTGATCGGCCTGCCCTGCATGTGGCTGGCGGCCCGGTCCTCGCCCGCCGTCTTCCGCGCCATCGCCTACCCGCTGGTCTTCGTGGCCATCCTCGGCCTGCTGCTGGTCCTGGGTGCCCAGCCCCAGGCCGGGGTGTCCCGCTGGCTGTCGATCGCCGGCTTCCAGTTCCAGCCGTCCGAACTGGCCAAGCTGGCCTTCCTGCTCTGGGGCGCGGACCTGCTGGCCCGCAAGGAGCGGCTCGGGCAGCTCGGCGACTGGCGGCACCTGCTGATCCCGCTGCTGCCCGGGGCTGGCCTGCTGTGCATGCTGGTCATGCTGGGCGACGACCTGGGGACCACGTTCCTGCTGCTGGTGATCTTCCTGGCGCTGCTGTGGGTGATCGGCACCCCGGCCCGCCTCTACGCCGGCGTGCTGGGCATGATCGGCCTGGTCCTGCTCATCCTGATCGTGGTCGCCGGGTACCGGTTCGAGCGGCTGACCCTGTTCCTGCATCCGCAGACCAGCCCGAACGGGCTGGACATGCAGAGCATCCAGGGCAAGTGGGCGGTTGGCTCGGGCCGCTGGTTCGGGGTGGGGCTCGGCGCCAGCCGGCAGAAATGGGGCTATGTCCCCAACGACACCACCGATTTCATCTTCGCCATTCTCGGTGAGGAGCTCGGCCTGGTCGGCACCTTGTGCGTGTCCCTGCTCTACGGCGGACTGGCGTTCGCCGGGCTGCGGATCGCCCGCCGCACCAGCGACACCTTCGTCCGCCTCACCGCGACCGGCGCCACCGCCTGGATCGTGGTCCAGGCCATCGTCAACATCGGTGCCGTGCTCGGGCTGCTGCCGATCACCGGTGTGCCGCTGCCGCTGGTCTCCTCGGGCCTGTCGTCGCTGCTGGTGACCATGGTGACGCTCGGCATGCTGATGTCGTTCGCCAAACGCGAGCCCGGAGCCGGTGAGGCGCTTGCCGCGGCCGGACCCGGCGCGGCGCGCCGCGCCCTAAGCTGGCTTGGCCTGGACCGCCGGCGCGAGTGAGCCGGCCCGGTCAGACACGGCGCGGACGAGGAGGCCTGGCGATGAGCGTGGTACTTGCGGGCGGGGGAACCGCTGGTCACATCGAGCCTGCTCTCGCGCTGGCCGATGCCCTGCGGCGCGCCGACCCGGCCATCCGCATCGTGTGCCTGGGCACCGAGCGTGGCCTGGAGACCCGGCTGGTGCCGATGCGCGGGTACGACCTGGCTCTCATCCCGCCGGTGCCGCTGCCCCGGTCGCTCACCCCGCAGCTGCTGTCAGTTCCCGGGCGGCTGGCCGGGGCGGTCAAGGCGGCCGCCGAGGTGCTGGACCGGTCACGGGCACAGGTGCTGGTCGGGTTCGGCGGGTACGTGGCCGCCCCCGCCTACCTGGCGGCCCGCCGCCGGCACGTGCCGATCGTGGTGCACGACGCGAACGTCCGGCCCGGCGTGGCCAACCGGCTCGGTGCGATGTTCACCCGGCACGTGTTCACCGCCCACCCGGGCACCAAGCTGCCGCACGCCACCGCCATCGGCATCCCGCTCCGGCGGGAGATCGCCGGGCTGGACCGGCTGGCGGTGGCGGACAAGGCCCGCGCGCATTTCGGCCTGCGGCCTGACCTGCCGGTGCTGCTGGTGACCGGCGGCTCGCAGGGGGCACGCTCGCTGAACCTCGCGGTGCTGGACGCGGCCGACTGGATCCGCGGCGCCGGCATCCAGGTGCTGCACGTCATCGGCCCGCGCAGTGGCCTGCAGGTGCACATGCCCCCGGCCGGCCCGCCCTACATCGTCCTGCCGTATGTGGACCGGATGGACCTGGCCTATGCCGCCGCCGACTTCGCGCTGTGCCGCAGCGGGGCCATGACCTGTGCCGAGCTCACCGCGGTGGGCCTGCCAGCCGCGTACGTGCCGCTCCCGCACGGCAACGGCGAACAGCGGCTGAACGCGCTGCCGATCGCGCAGGCAGGCGGCGGGCTCATCGTCGACGACGCGGCGCTGACCCCCGAATGGATCCGGGACGTCCTGGTGCCGATCCTGCTCGACCCTGATCTGGTCGCGGCGATGTCGCAGTCGGCCTCGGACATGGGTGCTCGGGAGAGTGACGAATGGCTGGCGGCGGAGGTGCTGGAGGTCATTCGGCAGCACCGGTCGGTGGCGCCCCACCGGGCGCAGCGGGCCCGGTGAGCTGACATGGGACTGGTCACGCCGGTTGCCCCGGTCCCGCTCGCCGACCTCGGGCGGGTGCACTTCACCGGCATCGGCGGCGCCGGCATGTCCGGGATCGCCCGGATCATGATCGCCCGTGGGGTGACGGTGTCGGGCAGCGACTCGGCCGGCGGGGACATGCTGGACTCGCTGGCCGCGCTGGGGGCGGACGTGCACGTCGGGCATGCCGCGCCGAATGTCGCCGCGGCCGACACGCTGGTGGTGTCGTCGGCGATCCGGCCCGACAACCCCGAACTGGTGGCCGCCCGCGAGCGCGGGCTGCGGGTCCTGCACCGGGCGGCGGCGCTCGCCTCGGTGATGCTCGGAAGGCGCGGGGTGGCCGTGGCCGGCACGCACGGCAAGACCACCACCACCTCCATGATCACGACCGCGCTGCGCCGGTGCGGCGCGGATCCCGGTTACGTCATCGGCGGCATCCTCACCGAGACCGGGCTGGGCGCGCAGGACGGCAGTGGGGAGGTGTTCGTCGCCGAGGCCGACGAGAGCGACGGGTCCTTCCTCATGCTGTCCCCGCAGGTGGCGGTGGTCACCTGTGTGGAAGCCGATCACCTGGACAACTACGGGGGGCTGGCGGAGATCGAGTCCGCCTTCGCCGCCTTCGCCCGCCAGATCGTGCCCGGCGGGGTGCTGGTCGCCTGTGCCGACGACGCCGGCGCCCGCACGCTGGCCGTGGCCGCTGCCGGGCTGCCGATCCGGGTGCGCACCTACGGCGAGGCCGCCGGCGCGGACTACCGGATCACCTCGGTGACCCCGGCCGGCATGAGCGTGGGCCTGGAGGTCCTCGCGCCGCAGGCCGCGGCGGGCGGGCCCGGGCCGGCGCGGCTGCAGGTCGGCGTCCCCGGCCGCCACAACGCGCTGAACGCGGCAGCCGCCTACGCCGCCGTCGCCGAACTCGGCCTGCCCGGGGTGACGGCCGGGCAGATCGCCAACGGGCTGGCCGCCTACCGGGGCGCGAGGCGGCGGATGGAACCCAAGGGCGAAGCGTCCGGGGTACTCGTGCTGGACAGCTACGCCCACCACCCGACCGAGCTCGCCGCCGACCTGCGGGCAGCCCGCGACATCCGGCCCGGCGGGCGGGTCGTCGCCGTCTTCCAGCCGCACCTGTTCAGCCGCACCCGGATCTTCGCCGAGCAGTTCGGTGCCGCGCTCGGCCTGGCCGACGAGGTGTTCGTGCTCGACGTCTACGCGGCCCGCGAGGACCCCGAGCCCGGCGTGACCGGCGACCTGGTGGCCCGTGCGGTGCCCGGCGGCCGGGCGGTGTTCCTGCCCGACCGGGCGTCGGTGCCCGCCGCGGTCGCCGACGCTGCCCGCCCGGGGGACCTCGTCTTGACCATGGGCGCCGGCGACGTGACAGCGCTCGGCCCGCTGATCGTGGCCGCGGTGGCGGCCCGGGCGGGTGTGCGCGGATGAGCGGTTCCCCGCCGCGGTCACTGCGGCTGCCTGCGCCGGCCGGGAGCCCGGCCGGCCTGCGGCGCGGCGGGGAGCAGGCCGGGCCTCAGGGCGGCACGGGACCTCAGGGCGGCACGGGACCTCAGGGCGGCACGGGACCTCAGGGCGGCACGGGGGCGCGGGGCGGGCCGCACCGGGTCGGCTGGAAGGCCACGTTCCTCGGGATCATGG
>Ga0307373_10002598_pt1 | contig 32323 bp, 29 predicted proteins | sample OX2MG_FD_202534 | JGI IMG/M metagenome (GOLD analysis project Ga0307373, IMG submission 202534) | Soil microbial communities from Risofladan, Vaasa, Finland - OX-2 | ecosystem: Environmental > Terrestrial > Soil > Coastal area > Acid sulfate soil | place: Finland: Risofladan, Vaasa | collected...
GTCCTGCTCGACCGTATCGGCCACGCCCGGATACTGGATCTTGACCGCGACCTGCTCGCCGCTCTTCAGGCGGGCGCGATGCACCTGCCCCAGCGAGGCGGCGGCGAAGGCCTCGGGCTCGAAGCTCGCGAACAGTTGCTCGGGCCGGCGGCCGAACTCGCGCCGCACCTGCTCGGCGATAGTCGCGAAGTCCATCGGCGGCACGCTGGAGCGGGTCGCCTTCAGAATATCGACCGCCTCGGCGGGCAGCAGGTCGCTGCGCATCGAGAGCATCTGGATGAGCTTCATGAAGGCGCCGCGCAACTGCTGCGAGCCTTCGACGATACGGCGGGCGTTGCGGATATGCGTTTCGAGCAGCTCGCGCTCGCGGGCGGTGGCGTTCAGGAACGGCCGCCGAATCGAGTTCCACAGGTAGCTCGAGCCGACCTGCGAGGCGAGGCCGCCAATCTTGATCGCGCGGCGCGCGCGGCCGCTGGTCAGCGATTTCCGCTCGGCCATCAGTCGCCGTCGCGCGCGATACCCACGCGGTTCATCAGGGTGGCGGCCAGCGCCGCGCCGAAACCGTTGTCGATGTTCACCACCGTGACCCCGCTGGCGCAACTGTTGAGCATCCCCAGCAGCGCCGCCAAACCGCCGAAGGCGGTGCCGTAGCCGACGCTGGTCGGGACGGCGACCACCGGCTTGTCGAGCAGTCCGGCGACCACCGACGGCAGCGCGCCTTCCATCCCGGCCACCACGATCAGCACCGCCGCGCCGCTCAGCGCGTCGAGGTTGGCGGTCAGCCGATGGAGGCCGGCGACGCCGACGTCATGGAGCCGCGTCACGCGATTGCCGAACAGCTCGGCGCATAGCGCCGCCTCTTCGGCCACCGGCAGATCGGAGGTGCCGGCGCAGACCACCGCCACCACGCCATGACCGCGCATCGCGACCGGCCGCGCGATGACCGCGCCGATACGCGCGACTTCGTGGTAGACCAGTTTTTTGAGCCGAGTTCTGACGGCGCGCGCTTTTTCCGGCGCCAGCCGCGTCACGATCAGGTTGCCGCCGGCTTGCAGCACGCGCTCGCCGATGGCGGCAATCTGCGCGGCGCTCTTGCCCTCGCCGAACACCACCTCGGGGATACCTCGGCGCAGCGTGCGATGGTTATCGAGCTTGGCGAAGCCGAGATCCTCGAACGGCAGATGACGCAGGCGGCGCAGCGCTCCTGGAGCGCTCATGCGGCCGGCCGCCACCTGATCCAGGATGTGCCGGATGTGCTCCTCGGTCATCGCCGGCGGGTGCGTTCGGGACGCAGCGGCCGGGCCAGCCTGATTATCACCTCGCGCACCGCGCGCGCGTCGGCGCGGGTCACCGTGATCGTCAGCTCGCCGACCTTGAGTTGTTCGCCGGGTTTGGGGATATGGCCGAGTCGTTCCACCACCAGACCCGCGATCGTAGCATACTCGTCGCCTTCGGGAAGATTCAGCGCGAAGTGGTCGTTAAGCTCCGTGATCGGCGCGCGCCCCAGCATCTTGAGCGTGCGCGAGTTGACCACGCTCGCCAGCTCCTCGCCGGCGTCGTACTCGTCCTCGATCTCGCCGACGATCTCCTCGAGCAGATCCTCGATGGTCAAAATTCCCGAGGCGCCGCCGTACTCGTCGACCACCACCGCCAGGTTTTCGCCGGTGCGCTGCATCGCGACCAGGATTTCATCGAGCGGCGTCGATTCGGAGAAGTAACTGACCGGCCGCATCGCTTCCGAGACCGGGCGGCTCAGATTGGGCGCTTCGAGCAGATCGAAAACGTGCACCACGCCGATCAGATCGAAGATCCGCCCGTGAAACACCGGCAGGCGGCTGAAGCCCTCGCGCCGCGCGACCTCGGCCGCGCTCGCCAGCGAGGCGTCGTCGGGCACCGCCTCGATGCGCACCAGCGGCACCATCGCCTTGCGCGCCTCGGAATGGGTGAAGCGGAAGATGCGACTGATCATCTGCTGCTCGGCCGGCAGAATCGCGTCGGCAGCGGGGCCGCGGCCGTTGCCCTCGCGCCGCAGCAGCAGTGCCAGGTCCTCGCGGGTCAGAAACACGCTGCCGACCTCGGGCGCGACCCCGGCCAGCCGCCGCAACCAGCGGCTCAGCATGGTCTCGAACTTGAGCAGCGGCGCGAGCGCCGTCGCGGCCAGCATCAGCGGACGCGCGGCGAAAGCGGCGAAGCCCAGCGGCGCCCGCAGCACGATCAGCTTGGGCAGCGACTCGCCGAGCAGCAGCGTTATCGGGGCGAGGATGAACGGGGCCAGGTAGGAGTAATCGGGCCCGAGACGATGCAGCCAGGTGGTGAGCACCGCCGCCGCAATCACGGTCGCGAGGTTGTTACTGGTCAGCACCAGCGCGAGCAGCCGGTCGCGGCGCTGCAGCAGCGCCTCAAGGATCGGCGCGCGCTTCTCGCCGCGGGCGGTGGCGGCGCGGACCTTGACGTCGTCGGCGGCGACCAGCGCGATTTCGCTGGCCGCGAAAAACGCCTGCACTATCACGCACGCGGCGACGATCGCGATCAGCTCGGCTAGCTCCATCGCTTGAGCCTCAAACGCTCGACGCTTGCCCCGCGCACGCGTTCGACGGTGGCCTCGAAGTCGCCGATCCGGAAGCGATTCCCGGCGCGCGGCACCCGGCCGAGATTACGCAGCACCAGGCTGTTGAGCGAGCGGGCGCCGCCGCTGTCGGGCAGCGCGCCTTCCAGGGTGAGCGCCGCCCGCAGTTGCGCGACGTCGATGCCGCCCGAGACCAGCCATTCGCCGGGGCCGACCACCTCGAGCTCCGGGCCTTCGAGCTCGAATTCATCGCGCAACTCGCCGAACAACTCCTCGAGCAGATCCTCGAGCGAGATCAGCCCCAGCAGCCGTCCGTATTCGTTGACCACCAGCGCGAGCTGGAAGCGGTCGCGGCGCATCTCTTCGAACAGCTCCACCAGCAGCTTGGCCGGCGGCACAAAGCGCGGCGGGCGGATCAGGCGCTCCAGGCGCGGCAGCGTCTGATCGAGCCGGCGCACGATCAGATCCTTGGCGTGCAGCACGCCGACGATGTAATCCGGGTCGCCGCGGTAGATCGGGACGCGCGAGAAGTGCGCGTGCGCCACCTCGGCGATCAAGTGGTCGGGCGGAGTGTTGATGTCGAGCGAAAAAATCCGCTCCCGCGGCGTCATCACCTCGGCCACCCGATGGCCGGCGAAGTCGAACACCCGGTGGATCAGCTCGCGCTCGGCGGGCTCGACCTCGCCCTGATGCTCGCTCAGCCGGAGCAGCGCCTTGAACTCGGTCTCGGAGACCGGCTCGGGGCGTGCGGAGAGCTCGCCGGGCGTGAACAGGCGCGCGACCGGATGCAGCACGGTGCTGAGCGCCGCCAGCGGCCGCGCGGTCAGCGTGGCGATGATGGTGGGGAAGCCGAGCGCGAAGGTCTTGGGCGTGATGTCGCAGAACAGCATCACGATCACCAGCATCACCGGCACCGCGATATAGCCGCCCTTGGGGCCGAGCCAGAACAGCAGGAACGAAGTCGCCAGGCATTCGGCAAAGACGTTGGCGGTCTCGTTCATGCCGATCACGATCACCAGCGATTCGAGCGGCCGGTTCATCAACCGCTCCAGCGCCTCGCGCACCCGCGCTGCGAGCTGCCCGCGGGTGTGCTCCATGCGGGCCAGCGAGAACAGGGCGGTCTCCGAAGCCGCCAGCAGCGCGCTTATCAGCAGCAGCAGGGCGACCGCGATCGGCAGCAACGTCATCATTTGGAATCCCGGCTGCGAAGCTGATCCCATCCGGCGGTGCGCGGCGCGCGACCGCGCCGGGTGCCTCCGGTGAGCCGGATACCGTCGCTGGCGCGCATCACCCGGCCGATGCGATGGACCGCGACCCCGAGGCGCTGGCTGAGCTCCGCCGGCGACCATCGGCCGCGCGCGCAGAACAGCAATTCGTAGTCCTCGCCACCGCCCAGCGCGAGCTCCGGATCGTCGCCGATCGCGGCGCGATAGGCGGCCGAGAGCGGAATCGCGTCGGCGTCAATCTCCGCGCCGGCGTGGCTGGCGTCGAGCAGATGGCCGAGGTCCTGCCACAGCCCGTCGCTGAGATCGATCGCTGCCGGCGCCGGACGCATCGCGGCCAGGCGCTGGCCGGCCCGCAGCCGGCTCGTGGGGTTGAGGAAGCGTTCGATCAGGAAGCGTCGCGCGGCGCCCCGGGCGCGCCGACGGCCCTCGAGAATTTTGAGGCCGGCAGCGGCGTCGCCGACGGTGCCGGTAACGAAGATCTGATCGCCGGGCCGAGCGGTATCGCGCCGCAGGATCGATCGACGGGCCTCGCCGATAAGCGCGACGGTGATCGCAAGGGCGCTAGCCCGGGTGATATTGCCGCCCACCACGTCGAGCTCCGCGGCGACGGCGGCGCGCCGGAGTCCGGCGTACAGGCGCTCGATGAAGCGCGGCTCGAGCGTCGCCGGAATCGCCAGGTTGACCACGGATGCGAGCGGCCATCCGCCGCAGGCCGCGATATCGCTCAGGTTGACGGTCAGCGCCTTGCGGCCGAGCGCCTCGGGCCGAAACCACGGGCGGCGAAAGTGGACCCCCTCGACCATCGAATCGATCGTAACCAGCAGTGGCCGTTTAACCGGCGCCAGCACGGCGCAGTCGTCGCCCGGGCCGAGGATGGTGCGGCGTCCCGGTTTCAAGCCGGCACACAAGCGCGCAATCAGTTCAAATTCGCCGGGCGGGGGTTTTTCTTTGGAGCGGGGCAAACCGGGCAAATCGGTCGTGATACGGAGCGAGGTGTCAGGGGAAGCAGGCCGGGGCCGTTGACTCGCCGGCGCATCCGCTGCCGTTCGCTCTCACATCCAGACACGCTAGAGCATTCTCATGGACTCGGCAATACCGCCCGACCTCGACGGACCGGCCGCCGCGCCCCGGCGGTCAGGACGCGCTTTCGACCGGCAACTCGACCGTGACAGTCAACCCCGCGTGATCGTCGGAGCGAGCCACGATGCGCCCGCCGTTGGCCTCGACCAGCGAGCGCGAGACGAACATCCCGACCATCACCGGCCAGGCCTGCACGGTGGACGACGGCGGCACCGCCATCAGCGCCGCCAACGCCGCCGGATCGAGCGGCGGACCCGAGTCGGCGATCTCGATCCGGACCCATCGATCGTGACAATCGCTGGTCACCAGGACCTGGCCGTGCTCGCAGTGGTCGATGGCGTTGATCATGAGGTTTTTCAGGATCCGTTCCAGATGATGCGGGTCGCAAGCGACCGCCGGCACGCGGTTCAGCTCGGTGAGGAACCTGACCCGCTTGCGTTGCGCCCGCTTGAGGCTTTCGCTGGCAACCTCGAGCATGATCGAGTTGGGGTCGACGGTGCGCGGGCTCGGTGTGAGGCGGCCCTCCTCGATGTTGGCGTAATCGAGGACGTTGCCGACGATCAGGTCCATCATGCGGGTTGCCAGCCCGATGCGGGTCAGCATCTCGCGCCGCTCGGCCTCGCCCAGCTCGCGGTCCTCCTCCATGATGCCGACGAAGCCGGTTACGGCCGAGAGCGGATTGCGAATATCATGCGCCAGCATCGCCACCTGGCGGTCGCGGAAGTTGGCAGCCTCGATGAAGAGATCGAACTGATGATGAAGCCGGCGGTCGTAGTCATGCAGAAACACGGCGGTGAACTGGGCCAGACATAACGCGGCGAGCACCCCCAGCCATCGATAAATCTGGAACTCATCGAGTGCCGGCAGGAAGTAACTGGCGGCCACGAACTCCACGATGCAGGCCACGCTCATCGCCGCCTGCCAGCGCGGATTCCAGCGCACGAACGAGGCGCTGGCGACCGGGCACAGGATTATCGCCACGAACGGCGAGACCGGATCGCCGGTGGTCATGCTGATGCGGATGACGAGGCTGACGATAAGAATCGAAAACAGCAGGGTCCAGAGCTGCCAATGGCGGCGGAAGGCGGGCAGCCAGGTGAGGCCGAAAAAGGCGGTGGTCGCCGCGAGCGCTATCCAATGGGCCGGGGTCAGGCGCGAATGGCCGGGAAGCGCGCCGTAATTGGCCGCCGCCAGAAAAGCGAGCATGAACAGGACCGCAACCGGGCCCGAAAGCTTCAGCACCCGCAGCGCTTCCTGGCCGCTGTCGATTACGACCGCAGCGGGCGCCTCGCCGTCATCGCGCGGCGCGACCGGTCGAACCCGGGTGTGCTCCTGATGCGGCTCCTGATCCATCTCCCCCGCTGCGCGCGGCACGCGCCGGGCCACCCCGCCCATACTCCATTAGACATAGCGCCCGGTCGGCAGGCAACTTGATCACCCTGGGTGGCACGCTATAGATTGCATATGTCGGTGGAAACTGGCTGGGGAGTGTGGAGAGATGAAGAAATTCATCGCGGGGGCGATGGTCGGCTTGCTAACGAGTTGGGCAGTCGCGTTCGCGTCGCCAAGTTTCAATCACAACGGCATCTTCTGGAACCGGCTGACCAACGAGGGCAAGTCCGGTTATGTCAATGGCTACAATGACGCGATGCAGGTGAGTGTCGGCAAGCTTGACAGCCTGACGATCGCAGGCGATCTGTTCCATTGGAAGGGCGCGCGCAAGATCATCCATCAACTGTCGCACGAGCTGTCGCTGTCCGACGTGACGACCGCCGACGCGGTCAAGCGGCTCAACTCGCTTTACGCCAGCAGCAAGTATTCGGAGCTCGATCTCGGCTCGGCGCTGCAACTGCTTTCGGTGCCGGCCCCGGCCCGCAGCGCCGCGGCCCAGCCGCAGCCGGCGAATCGTTAAAGCCTCACGCCCGCAACCAGCGCAGTCCGCGCCTCCTGCCGCATCCCGAAAGCGATCACTCTGCGCGGCCCAGGGTGATCGATAGCGCTTGAATCCTCCGCTTTACGTGCCTTACCCTGAGTCGTGGTGGCGCAAAGGTGAACGCGAAGCTCTCCCTGCTGACCAAGGTGTCACGGGCCACCGTGTCGCTGCACTCCCATATTCCCACCGCGCACATCTCCAACTCGATGGGACTCGGTACCGACCGCCGCGGCAGCGGCACGCTGGTCAGCCCCGACGGCCTGATCCTGAGCGTCTATTACCTAACGATGGGTGCGCAACGCGTGATCGTCACGCTCGGCGGCGGCGAACAGCTCGAGGCGCGGATCGTGGCCCACGACTACACCACCGGGCTCGGTCTGCTGAAGATCGACGGCGGCCCTTATCCGCATCTTGACGTGGTCTCGTCGGCGGGCGTGCAGCTCGGGCAGGAGGCGTTTATCGTCTCCAGCGTGGGCGGCGAGAAGCGCTGCGCGGATTGCGGGGTCGTCACTTACCTCGGTCCCTTCGACGCGGTCTGGGAGTTCTTTCTCGAGCGTTCTATCTGCATGACCGCCTCGGCCCTCAACCTCGGGCTCAATGGCGGCCCGATCTGCAACAGTCTCGGGCAGCTCTTCGGTGTCGCCTATCTGAACTTCGCCGAGATCGGACGACCGATCCTCGGCATCCCGGGCGAGCTGTTCATCGACGCGCGCGACGAGCTGGTGCGCCACGGCCATCGCATCAGCGTGCCGCCGCGGATGTGGATCGGGCTGCTGTCCTACACCCTGCAGGACCACGTGATTATTGCCGGCGTGATGCCGGGGAGTCCGAGCGAAAAGGCCGGCCTCAAGCAGGGCGACCTGGTGCTGACCGTCGACGGCAACGATATCCGCGAGCGCCGCGCACTCTACGACGCCGTCAACAGCCATCGCCCGGGCGAGGTCGTCAACCTGCAGATCCTGCGCAACAACCAGGTCCAGCAGTTCGCGATCCCCGCGATCTCGGTCGAAGATTACCTGCGCTGAGCGGGCTTCCGCTCACACGTCCTTGAAAGCCGCCTTGCCCTTGGCCTTGCCCTTGGCGCGCCGACCCGCGATCGCGGCCTGCGCCGCCGCCAGCCGCGCCAGCGGCAGGCGAAACGGCGAGCACGAAACGTAATCGAGCCCCAGACCGTGGCAGAGTTTGACGCTGGCAGGATCGCCGCCATGCTCTCCGCAAATCCCCAGCTTGAGCTTGGGGTTGGCCTTGCGGCCGAGCTCGATGCCGATGCGCATCAGGCCGCCGACGCCGTCTGCGTCGAGCTCCTGGAACGGGTCATTGCGATAGATCTTGGCCTTCAGGTAATCGCCGAGGAAGCGCGAGGAGTCGTCGCGCGAAAGCCCGTAGGTCATCTGGGTCAGGTCATTGGTGCCGAAGGAGAAAAAGTCGGCGACCGCGCCGATCTGGTCGGCGACCATGCACGCGCGCGGCACCTCGATCATGGTGCCGATGGTGTAATGGACGCGCTTGCCATTGCGGCGGCCGAACACTTCCTGCGCCACCTGGCGAATCTCGCGCGCCAGCAACTCGAACTCGCGGCGGTCGCCGATCAGCGGCAGCATGATCTCGGGCATCGCCTTGATGCCCTGCGCGCGCAGCTCGCCCGCCGCCTCCAGGATGGCGCGGGCCTGGGTCCGGTAGATTTCCGGATAGCTCACGCCCAGCCGCGAACCGCGATGCCCCAGCATCGGGTTGACCTCGACCAGCCGGTCGCGCACCTTGCGCAGATAGTCGGGTTCGAGGTTCATGGTGCGCGCCAGCTCGGCGACCTCGGCGTCCTCCTTGGGCAGGAATTCGTGCAGCGGCGGATCGAGCAGCCGGATGGTGACCGGCAGCCCGGCCATCGCCTTCAAGATGCCGACGAAGTCCTGGCGCTGGTAGGGCTCGATCTTTTCGAGCGCCCGGGTGCGCTGCTCGACGGTCTCGGCGAGGATCATCTCGCGCACCGCCGCGATGCGCTGCGGATCGAAGAACATGTGCTCGGTGCGGCACAGGCCGATACCCTCGGCGCCGAAGGCGCGCGCCAGCTCGGCGTCGTGTGGCGTATCGGCGTTGGCGCGCACGCCCAGCCGCCGCTCGGCGTCGGCCCACGACATGAATTTGCGGTAGGCCGCCGACATCTCGGGCTGCACGGTCGGCACCTGGCCGGCGATCACCTCGCCGGTCGAGCCGTCGAGCGTCAGCGCGTCGCCGCGATGTAGTACGCGGCCGTTGGCCGAGAGCGTGCCGGCGCCGTAATCGATCGCCAGGTCCGTGCATCCCGCGATGCAGCACTTGCCCATCCCACGCGCGACCACCGCCGCATGGCTGGTCATCCCGCCGCGCGCGGTCAGGATACCCTGGGCGACCTGCATGCCGTTGATATCCTCGGGCGAGGTCTCGACCCGCACCAGCACCACGTGCTTGCCCGCGTCGGCGGCCGCGACCGCCTCGTCGGCCGAGAACACGATCTCGCCCGAGACCGCGCCGGGCGAGGCCGGCAGGCCGCGCGCCAGCACCTGCTTGTGAGCGGCGGGGTCGAGCCGCGGATGGAGCAGTTGCTCGAGCTGCACCGGCTCGACGCGCATCAGCGCCTCGCGCCGATCGATCAGCCGCTCGCCCGCCATCTCGACCGCGATTCTGACCGCGGCCTCGGCCGTGCGCTTGCCGGTGCGGGTCTGCAGCATGAACAGCCGGCCGCGCTCGATGGTGAATTCAAGGTCCTGCATGTCGCGGAAATGTTTTTCGAGCCGCTTGGCGATCGCCAGCAGGTCGCGGTAGGCGCCGCTGAAGCTCTCCTCGAGCGTGCCGAAACGCGCGCGCCGCTCGGTCTCGTCGACGTGGTTGTGCGCGGCCCACTGCTTGCCGGCGCGCAGGCTTATCTGGCGCGGCGTGCGGATGCCGGCGACCACGTCCTCGCCCTGCGCGTTGGGCAGGAACTCGCCGTAGATGCCCTTCTCGCCGGTGGCGGGATCGCGGGTGAAGGCGACGCCGGTGGCGCAATCGGGGCCGAGGTTGCCGAACACCATCGCCTGCACGGTCACCGCCGTGCCCCAGTCGCCGGGAATATTGTTGATGCGCCGGTAGGCGATGGCGCGCTCGTTGTTCCACGAGTCGAAGACCGCACCGATCGCGCCCCACAACTGCTTTTCGGGATCCTGCGGCAGGTCGCGCCCGACGCGCAGGCGAATCAGCTCGCGGAACTCGCCGACCAGCTCCTGCAGGTCGGCGGCCGAGAGATCGACGTCCTGTTCGACGCCGCGCGCTTTTTTCTTCTGTTCGATCAGCAGCTCGAAGGGATCGTGCTCGGTCGCGCTCGCGGGCTTGAGGCCCAGCACCACGTCGCCGTACATCTGGCAGAAGCGGCGGTAGGAATCCCAGGCGAAGCGCGGATTGTCGCTGGCCCGCTCGAGGCCGGCCACGGTCTCGTCGGTAAGGCCGAGATTCAGCACCGTGTCCATCATCCCCGGCATCGAGACCCGCGCCCCCGAGCGCACCGAGACCAGCAGCGGATTTTCACGCGCGCCGAACTTGCGGCCGAGAATCTTTTCCATCCGCGCGACGCTCCGGGCGACGCCCGCGGCGAGTCCCGCCGGATACTTGTGATTATGATCGTAAAAATAGTTGCAGACCCGGGTCGAGATGGTGAAGCCGGGCGGCACCGGCAGCTTGAGCGACGCCATCTCGGCCAGATTCGCGCCCTTGCCGCCGAGCAGGTCGCGCATCGCGGAGCGCCCCTCGGCCACGCCGCCGCCAAAGAAGTAGATATCAGGATGGATACGCGCCATTGGATGAATCTCCGTTGCGGCGGCAGCTGCGCTGCGGGTTGGCCCGGCCCCGGCCGCGATGACGGCCGGCGCGATGCGCCCGTGCGCTTGCGCCGCTATCTATGCCAACCGATACGTTGCGTTATTTCCGCGGCCAGCCGCGCGATCGGAATCCGCTCCTGCTGCATGGAGTCGCGATCGCGCAGCGTAACTGTGTCGTCGGTCATCGTCTGATGATCGATCGTCACGCCGAAGGGCGTGCCGACCTCGTCCTGGCGCCGATAGCGGCGCCCGATCGATCCGGCCTGATCATAGGCGACCGTGAAATGGCGCTGCAATTCCTCGCGCACCGCCTGCGCCTTCTCGGGCTGCCCGCCCTTGCGCAGCAGCGGCAAGACGGCGGCCTTGACCGGCGCCAGCCGCGCGTCGAAGCGCATCACGATCCGCTCCTCGTTCTCGACCACGTCCTCGTCGTAAGCCTCGAGCATGAAGGCCAGCATCGCGCGGTCGACGCCCAGCGCCGGCTCGATTACCCACGGCCGGAAACGCTCGCGGGTCTCCTCGTCGAAGTAGGTCAGGTCCTTGCCGCTATGCTGCGCGTGCTGATCGAGATCGTAGCTGCCGCGCCGCGCGATACCCTCGAGCTCGCCCCAGCCGAACGGATAGAGAAACTCCAGGTCGGTGGTGCCGCGCGAATAATGCGACAGCTCCTCGGCGCCGTGCGGCCGCTGGCGCAGATGGTCGCGCGCGACGCCGTACTTCAGGAACCACTGGTAGCGGTAGTCGACCCAGAAATCGAACCAGTGCTGCTCCTCGGCCGGCTCCGGCTTGACGAAGAACTCCATCTCCATCTGCTCGAACTCGCGGGTGCGGAAGATGAAGTTGCCGGGCGTGATCTCGTTGCGGAACGACTTGCCGATCTGCGCCACGCCGAACGGCAGCTTGACGCGCTGGGTATCGACGATATTGCCGAAGTTGACGAAAATTCCCTGCGCGGTCTCGGGCCGCAGATAGATGGTCGCGGCCTGGTCCTCGAGCGGCCCCATGAAGGTCTTGAACATCAGGTTGAAGCGCCGCGACTCGGTCAGCTCGCCGCCGCAGGCGGGGCAGCGATCGCCGTCGAGCTGATCGGCCCGGAAGCGCTGCTTGCATTGCTTGCAGTCGACCAGCGGGTCGGTGAAGTTCTGCAGATGGCCCGAGGCCTCCCAGGTGCGCGGATGCATCAGGATGGCGGCGTCGAGGCCCAGCACCTCGGCGCGCCGCTGCACCATGTCGCGCCACCAGGCCTCCTTGACGTTGCGCTTGAGCTCGACGCCGAGCGGCCCGTAATCGAAGGTCGAGCCGAGCCCGCCGTAGATGTCGCTGCTCGGAAAGACGAAGCCGCGCCGCTTGCAGAGGTTGACCAGCTTTTCCATCGTGACCGGGTTCTTGGTCCCGGCCGCGGGCTTCTGTGCCTCAGGTAACGACAAACAATGCCTCCGATACTTCGTGAACCCCGGGCGGTTGGCGCTCCGAGGGGATACCTAATTTCGTATCATTCGCGCGCCGCTGCGGCAATTTTGCGCCGCGACGGGCGACCGGGCAGGGCCTCGCACAGATCGACGCGCGCGCATGAACCTAGCCGGGCGCGAAGCGGTCAGATCGAACGACCTCGAAGGTCGCGGTTGATGCTGCGAGACAGGCGGATAATGATGGTTTAGAATGAGCACCTGAGCGCCCCGGAAAAACCGGCGGCTAATCCATCAACCTGAGGAAATGATGAGACTATCGCGCACAGGATTTTTCGCCGCCGCCGCGGGACTGATGATGGCTATCGCAGCGGCCGGATGCGGCCATCAATTGGTCGCGCCGCCGGGCGAGACCGCGGTGCTGATCTTTCCCGATCGCCAATCGGTCGCCAAGGTCGAGCAGATGATCAAGGAAGAGGGGATGCTGGGCGCGATCGGCGCAGCCGGCGAAACCGCCAAGGCCAAGCCGATCGTCGGCGGCACCTACGTCAAAGTGCTATCGCGCGATCAATACTCGGTCGAGGTGGTAGTCACCAGCGGGCCGTACCAGGGGCTGCACGGCTTCGTCATGAAGGAGGCGGTCAACTGAGCCGCGACTGATTAGCCGCGACTGATTTGGGGATTGATTGGCGGGAGCGGACGATCAGAGCGCGCTTGAGCCGCGCTCGCCGGTCCTGATGCGGACCACTTCTTCCATCGGCATCACGAAGATCTTGCCATCGCCGATACGCCCGGTGCGGGCCGCGCGCTCGATGGTCTCGACCACCTGCGCGGCGAGGTCGTCGGAGACGATGATCTCGAGCTTGACCTTGGGCAGGAAGTCCACCACGTACTCGGCGCCGCGATAGAGCTCGGTGTGTCCCTTCTGACGGCCGAAGCCTTTGACCTCGGTGACGGTGAGGCCCTGCACGCCGATACTGGAGAGCGCCTCTTTGACCTCATCGAGTTTAAACGGCTTGATGATCGCCTCGACCTTCTTCATGTTGCTCCTCTGTGGCGCCAGTCATCTTCCGCAAACTGCGCCCTCGCACATTTACAAGCATACCATTTCCAGTATCAGCGGGATTAGGCAAGCCCCCGTTCGCGGCGGCGCAGCAGGTTTACACACATCGCGCGGGGGCGAATTTAGGGCGAAATCGAATCTGGTGGAGGATTAGCAACGATTCACGCCGGATGGTGTCCCAAGCGCGGCTCCTTGCCGCTCAACAGGCGCTGGATATTGTCGCGATGGCGCAGCAGCACCATCGCGGCCATCACGGCGATCAGCACCTGGTAGGCGCGCGGCAAGCCCATCGCGACGATCAGCACCAGCAGTGCGATCGCGGCGCAGATCGATCCCATCGAGACGATGCGGGTCAGCGCCAGCACGATCAGGAACACGGCGAACGCCAGCAGCGTCGGCACCGGCGCCATCGCCAGCCAGACGCCGAGCGAGGTCGAGACCCCGCGGCCGCCCTTGAAGGCCAGGAAGATCGAGCAAATCGATCCCGCGAAGGCCGCCAGCGCCACCAGCGCGATAGTGGTCGCGTCCGCTCCCAGAGCCCGCGCTGCCAGCACCGGGAGGGCGCCCTTCAGCACATCGCCGCTGAACGTCAGCGCGGCGGCGCCGCGGCCGGCGGCGCGCGCGACATTGGTCATGCCGATATTGCCGGAGCCGACCTGGCGCGGATCGAAGCCGAACAGCCGGCCGACCAGCACGCCGACCGGGATCGATCCGACCAGATACGAGGCCGCTACCAGGATAATCGAGAGCATCGATGCGGTGGCTTATTCAGCGCGCTTTGAACAGGAGATGGTCGGGGTGACTGGATTTGAACCAGCGACTCCTGCGTCCCGAACGCAGTGCTCTGGCCAGGCTGAGCTACACCCCGTTTCCGTCCGTGCCGTGAACCGGGAAATTCTTATAGCATCGCGGCCCGCGGCAAAGCGAGAGCGCTCAAATCCGCGCGATCTGTGCGCGCATCGCGCTGATGGTGGCGACGTAATCGTGCGACCCGAAGATGCCTGAGCCCGAGACGAAGATGTTGGCGCCGGCCGCGGCCGCGGCCGCCACGTTGTCGACCTTGATGCCGCCGTCGATCTCGAGGTCGAGCTCGAGGCCGCGCCGCTCGAGGTCGCGCCGGATCAAGCGCAGCTTGTCGAGGCTGTCGGCGATAAATTCCTGGCCGCCGAAGCCCGGATGCACGCTCATCACCAGGATCATGTCGAGCTGATCGGCGCAGGCCAGCACGCGCTCGGGTTCGGTCTCCGGATTGATCGCGATCGAAGCGCGCGCCCCGGCGGCGCGAATCCGCGCGGCGATCGCGCCGAGATCGCCGCAGGCCTCGGCATGCACCGAGACTGAGTCCGCGCCCGCCGCGACAAAGGCGTCGACGTAGCGCTCCGGCTCGCTGATCATCAGGTGGGCGTCGAGCGGCAGCCGGGTGACGGCGCGCACCGCTTTCAGCACCGGGATTCCGATCGAGATGTTGGGCACGAAATGGCCGTCCATCACGTCGAAATGGATCAGGTCGGCGCCGGCCGCTTCGACCCGGCGCAGCTCCTCGCCCAGCCGCGTGAAATCGGCCGACAGAATCGACGGGGCAATCCGGAAGACGCGGTTCATAGCGAGCCAGGCGCTCCCGAGTCTATGCGAGATTGGGCCGGCGCGCGAGGCTCGCAGCGGGCGCCAAACCGGCCTCGCAGCGGCCACTAGCCACACTATGGCGCGTTTGCTAAAAATGTCCAAATATGGCCCATGCGGTCTAAATTAGGCAGAATTACAATGACAATTCCGGATTAGGTATCTGCGGATCGATGAGTCTTAAACGAATGCGAATTCAGGGGGGACAGGTGAATGCGCAAGGAAAAACTCAACCAGGGATGGCTCGGGGCGTTCTTACTAGTTGCTTTTGCGACCTTGATGGCCGGGTGCGGTGGAGGCGGAGGCGGTAACGGAAGGTATCACCCGGTCCACACCGCCACTGCCACCGCCACTATCGCTCCGACTGCCAGCGCGACGCCGACCGCAACCAGCAGCGCCACCGCCACCGCCTCCGCCACTGCCACGCCGACTGCTACTCCGACTCCGATAGTCGCGTCTGTCATACCATCCGTCATCGGCTGCGCAGGACAGGGCGTGCCGATTAATCGGCAGATCGTGGTGAGCTTCAATCAGCCGATGGATAATACGACCATCGACACCACCACCTTTACGGTGACCGCGCCAGGCCCAACTACCGTAATGGGCAGCGTGAGCTACGACGCGACCAACAATATCGCGATCTTTACGCCCGCATCCCCACTTGCGGTCAACACCGTTTTCACGGGCACCATAACCACCGGGGTCATGAGCGCCACCGGAATTCCACTGGCAAACGACTTTGTATGGACCTTCACCACCGGCGCGAGCTCAGATACCACGCTTCCAACTGTCGCCTCGACCGATCCCGCTGATTCTGCCGGCAGCGTCGCACTCAATCAGAAAATCATCGCCACCTTCAGCGAACAGATGGACTCCACAACCCTCACCGGGTTGACTTTTACGCTCACCGGGCCGGGCTCAACCCCGGTTGCCGGTACGGTGACCTACTCGATGATTGGCGCAACTGCGACCTTCACGCCGGCCAGCGCGCTGAGCGCCAGCGTGCTGTACACGGCGACGATTACCACCGGGGCCACGGACCTCGCCGCGAATGCGCTCGCGGTCGATTTCACCTGGACCTTCACCACCGGTACCGGGTCCGACACCACGGCGCCCACCGTAACTCTGCAGACGCCTGCCAGCGGCGCCATGTCGGTGGCCACTAACGCATCGATCAACGCAACGTTCAGTAAGGCGATGGACCCGTCAACGCTCAGCCTGGCAACTTTTACGCTGAGCGGCCCCGGCCCAACTGCGATCGCGGGGAAAGTCACCTATGATATAGCCAACCAGATCGCGACGTTTACTCCCTCCAGCGCGCTCGCAGCCAGCACGGTATACGACGCCATCATTACGACCGGGGCCCAGGACCTGGCAGGCAATCCACTAGCCGCCGACGTTTCATGGAGCTTTACTACCGGGTCGACGGCGGGTCTGGCGTCGATAGACCTTGGCGCCGGCTCCAGTTTCGAGCTTTTCGCTGAAGCGACGATCACTAACACCGGCACCAACGTGATCAACGGGGATGTTGGTTTGACGCCCAACACCCTCACTTCGGTGATTGGATTTCCGCCCGGCATAGTAAACGGGACGATTTATGTTGACAGTGATCCGGAGGCGACCGCGGCACTATCTTCCTTGAGCGCTGCGTACCTCGACGCCAGCCCCGGCACGCTGCCGGGGGCGACGGTTATTGCCGAAAACCTGGCCGGACTCACTGAACCTCCAGGCCTCTATACATCACTGGCGACCACCTTTGAGATAACCGGAGGGAATCTCACGCTCGACGCCCAGGGTGACGCGAATGCGATCTGGATTTTCCAGATGCCATCGACCGCGACCGGCCTGACGTTGACCAACCCCACCTGCAACGTTATCCTCACCAACGGTGCTCAAGCCGCCAACGTCTTTTGGTGGACTCCCGGTTCAGTAACGGTCGGAGGGGGCTGCGCGATGGAAGGAAATATTCTGGCCGGCACTTCTATTACGTTTGCATCAACCGGCGCCACGATGGACGGCAGAGCGCTCGCAGGGCTGGGCGGTCCAGTTCCACTCACTGGCGCAGTCACAATAGCAGGTACACTGGGAGGCGCCGTAGGTCTGCCCGGCGGTTGTACTCAATAGAGATTCGACGTCAGACAAGCGACGAGGGCTAAGCCGACTGGCTATTTACAAGCTGGGAGCAGCAACGGGAGTGAGGAGTAAGATGGTGCCAAGGAAACCAGGTCTATACGTAATCGGGATCGTGATTTTGTCGATGCTGGCGGCGGGTTGCTCGATGACACCCGAGCAGAAGCATTACACTCTCGTTGGCGCCGGCAGCGGCGCTCTGATCGGCGGTGTGATCGGATGCTCGGCCGCGGCTATTTCAGACTCCGACGATCCCACCGCCTACGCCATCGGATGTCCGATCGGCCTCGGCGCGGGGGCCCTCGTGGGTGGAGTGGTCGGCTATGTAATGGCGCCAAAGCCGATGCCGGCTGCGCCGCCGCCACCTCCTCCTCCGCCGCCACCGCCGCCGCCGCCTCCTCCGGTTAAGGAGAAGATCATTTTACGCGGCGTCCATTTCGACTTTGATAAGTCCATCATTCGTCCGGCAGATGCGGCGGTATTGGACGAAGCAGCAGCCACGCTCAAGGCGCATCCCGACCTGACGGTAGACGTCAACGGGTACTGCGACGCGATTGGCGGCGTAGCCTACAACCAGCGGCTTTCGGAGCGCCGCGCGAACGCAGTGGTCAGCTATCTCGCCGACCACGGTGTAGCGCAGAGCCGATTGGTGCCGCGCGGCTACGGCAAGACCGATTTTGTCGCACCGAACAATAGCAGGGAGGGCCGCGCGCAAAACCGTCGCGTCGAGCTCGTGCCTGTTCAGTAACGGCTCATGAGGGGTCAGCCGCGCGCCCGCCCGGGCCGCGGCTGACCTCTGTTCAAGAACGTTCGCAGATCTGACCGGGGATGCTGGTCAAGCTCTGGAAGACGCCTAATCCCGCGATTTTATTGCGACCCGCAGCGGCGGCGCATTTTCACAACCACCATCCGAACCGATCCGCCAACCGCCGCATCGAAGCCGATCACAAGCCCGATCACATCGCGGACTCGGGCGGACCTTAAACGCCCGAGGTTGCGCACCGCGCCGCCGCCACGCTCACACGATAAGGGATCGCCATGAGAATCGACGTGCACAGCCATTTCATGTCGGAAAAATTCGCCCGCATGCTGGAGAAGCGCAGCCGCTTTCCCTACGCGCGGCTGGTCGACGGCACCTGGCGCTTCACCTGCTGCCAGGGACTGACGCTGCCGATGACGCCGCCGATGTTCGACATGGAGCGCAAGCTGGCCGAGATGGACAGCCTCGGCATCGACGTCGCGATTCTGAGCCTGGCGGCGCCCGGTCCGGAGCTGATCGGCGGGCGGCGCGCCGAGCAGATCGCGCGCCTCCACAACGATCTGCTGGCCGAGCTGATCGCGGCCCATCCCGATCGCTTCTGGGGCTACGCGACGTTGGGGTTCGGCGATCTCGAGGCCTCGCTCAAGGAACTCGACCGCGCCATCGGCGAGCTCAAGTTCCGCGGCCTGCAACTGTTCTCGAATATCCGCGGCAAGCCGCTCGACGCGCCCGAGTTCGTACCGCTGTTCGCGCGGATGGCGGAGCTGGGCCGGCCGATCTTCATCCATCCGACCGTGCCGCTCAATCGCAACTACCTGGCCGACATTATCCCGGTCCCGGCGCTGGGTTTTATCGTCGATACGACGCTGGCCGCGATGCGCCTGGCGGTGTCGGGACGGCTCAGCGAATTTTCTGCCGCGCCGGTGATCATCCCGCACGTCGGCGGTGCGGTGCCGTACCTGATGGCGCGGCTGGCGGGCTCGATGATCACTCATCAGCGCGGCATCGATCCGACCGCCGCCCTCAAGACGCTGTACATGGACACCGTCGTCAATGGGCCCGAGCCGCTGCGCTGGTGTTACGAGATGATGGGCGCCGACCATCTGCTGTTCGGCACCGATCATCCGTACGGTCAATGGGCGCGGCGCACGATCGAGGCGCTCAATCAGCTTCAGTGTCCGGCCGCCGATCGTGAGCAGATCGATCACGCCAACGCCGAACGCTTATTCCCACCCGTATCGTGACAGCGGCGGCGCGCGCGCCGTTGCTCGTGCCCTGAAAAATTTCAGCCTGTCCGGCTTCGTGCGATGGGTTCAGAATCCGCGCAGATCGGAACCGACAGGTCCTAGATGACTATTCAACAGGATTTTCGCCTCTCAGCCCCATCAGCCACGCCAGATCATAATCGCTATTCGCGATTCGGTTACGACCCGGCCGGTTACGCTCCAGTTTCGGCCGCTTGACCCGCGCACGGCGCGGGCGGCGGACGCCGCAGTGAAAAGGATAAATGTCGAAGCGACGATGGTTGCGGATCGTACCGTTCGTGCTGGTCGTGCTCGCGGCGTCCAGCGCCCGCGCGCAGTACCAGGGCATCCCGAACTACACCGGCCCGGGCGCGGGCCTCAACTTTCGCACCGCGATCAATCAGCGCTTCGCGGGCGTGATGCCGATCGCGCCGTTGATCGTGAGCCTGCCGTTTGCCACCCTGCCGCCCGAGCAGGACGGCGCGATCCTGTTCTGCAACGATTGCAAGCTCACCACGCCCTGCGCCGGCGGCGGCCACGGCGCGTTTGCGCAGGGCACGCGCGGCGCGTGGTCGTGCTCGATGTCCTTGCTGGAAGGAAACCTGGCGGTCAACGGCAACCTGCTCAACGGAGTCGGCGGTCTGACGGTCAACAATGACGCCATCGCCGAGCACGACATCGCGCAGTTTTCGATCAACGGGGCGGTCAATGTTCGCGATCCGAAGTATGGTGCGAGCGCGAGCATGGCCAGCGGGACTGCGACTCTCAACGGCACCACCGCGGTCACGATGGACGCGGTGCACGATTTCGCCGTCGGCCAGCATGTCGCGATTTATGGCGCCGGGCCGGCCAGTTCGCTGGGCGCGCCGACCTTGAGCGTGGTCGGCGAAGCCTACGGCTGGCAGTCGAGCGGCATCCTCTCGGTCACCAACAAATACGCGATCGGCAACAGCGGCAATTCGGGCTGCTGGATCGACAAACTTAGCAGCCTCCCGCCGTGGCAGCCGTCGACCAACTACAGCCCCGGTTCCGAGATCGCGATGAATCTCAATGGCCAGTGGTACGGCTTCCTGGCCTGGAATATCACCAGCCCGCAGACTTCGGGCAGCCTGGCCCCTGATTTCAAGAGCCTCATCTATGGGCCGCCATCTTACCTCGGCGGTCCGTGGCTGACGTCCGGCAGCACCTATGTCAGCGATGCCAACGGTATCCACTGGACGGCGTTCGGTATCCTCGGCAACTCCAGTCTCGCCAACACCGCCTGCTCGACGACCTATGGCTACACGGTCACCCCGATCGATGCCAACGGAGGAATCGGCGCGGCGTCGACCGTGCAGTATCTGGCCAACGGCGCCGCCGTGCTTTCTCCCGGCAACGCCAACCTGCTGACGATCACGAATCCGGCGAACACCGTGGCCGACATCATCGGACGCTGCAGCGGCGCGAGTTGCACGCCCGGCTTCTACAGCATCGTCCCGACTTACGGCGCGTCGACCAGCCAGACTTATCTCGATATCGGCAACGCGCAGGGGCAGTATCTCGACGCGAGCGGCGCGGTCTACGCCGCGAGCTCGTCGGGCACCACGCCGATGCCCGCGATCGTCAATCAGCCGCTGCTCACCACCATCGCAAGCTGCGGGACTGCGACCCCCGGCGCCGCCTGCACCAGCACCGCCTTCGTGCTGGCGACCGCTGCCACGGCGAGCGGCAGCTTCGTGATGACCCATGACGACGGGCCGGCCTTCAATGCCGCGATCGCGGCGGCGGCCGCGGCGGCTCATCCGGTTTACGCGCCGGCGGGCAGCTATCCGATCGCGACCACGCTCAACCTGAACAATATTTCCGGGATGCGGCTGCGCGGCGAGTCTGCGGTCGGCGGCGCGGCAACGATTCTGAACTGGGTCGGCGGCATCGGCGGTACGATGCTGCAGGTATTCAAGACCCGCGGCAGCCTGGTGCAGAATCTCACGCTCACCGGCGCGAGCGGGGCGACGCCGGCGGTGGGAGTCGATATCGACAATGCCGGGGCGGGCTCGGTCGCGCCGACTCACGATACGCTGCGCGACATGGGCATCGCCCTTATCTCCAACCCGATCCGGCTCGCGAATCTGGGCAGCGCGAACTGCGACAACATGAGCTTCGATCGGATCACGATCGGCAACGGCGCGGACGGCGGCCACACCGCGGTCTGGATTGGCGGCGCGGGACAGACCGATAACGAGCGCTTCACCAACCTCACCATCTCCTACGGACCCTGGGACCAACTGTTCGACCTCGGCGGGGTGCGCGGCACGCAGGTTGGCTCAGTCTACATCGGCGGCCTGGAGACCAGCGCCGGCGACACCATCGGCGTCCATATCGCCAACACCGTCAAACGGCTGCAGCTCGACGGGTGGTACGTTGAGGGGCTGGCGCGATTGCTCTACGACGACAGCGGCTTCGGCCTGACGACTTTCGTCAGCAACGGCTATTTCAACGCCCCCAATGTCGCGCCCGATCAATTTTATGTCGTCGCCGGCTCGGGACAGCTTGCCAGCACCAACACCACCTGGGGCGTGTCGGGCGAGATGCTCAAAATCAACGTCGGCGCACCCAACCGTTTCCGCACCTATTCCGGACGGCTCACCAGCCTCGGCGATACCTTCTCCGATCCGCGCGGCATCTTCACGCCGTACAGCACCAGCGGCAATTACTCGGTGTTGATTCAGGGCGCCAGCGGACTCGCTGATACCGGCGATGCCGGCAATACGCAGAGCAGCTTTGCGGCGAGGATCGTCGGCCCGCTAATCGCGCCGACCATCTGGGGCGGTGACAATTCAACCGGCCGCATCACCACCGCCAAGGTCGGAACCATCGCCGCGCCGACCGTGACGTCGACCGGCGCCAACGCGGGACAATCGCACAGCTATTACCTGGTCTGTCACGACGCCAACGGCGGCACCACCGCGGTTTCCGCCGCCGGCATCACCAGCGCTTCGGTGACGACCCTGAATCTCAATACGAGCGACTACAACATCATCACCTGGCCGTTTTACCCCGGATGCGTGAGCTTCGACGTCTATCGCGATGCGACCAGCGGCGCCTCGCTGCTGGCCAGCAACGTGAGTCAGACCGTGGTGGTGAACAACGCGCCCGGCTACCAGGTGCTCGACCAGGGCCAGGCGGCCTCGACCAGCACCGCGCCGACCGTCGACACCACCGGTGACAGTCTGGTGTCGGGCGCACTCAGCGCCGGCAGCGTCGCGACGATTGCGAACGGCAACCTGTCAATCAATGGCAGCGGTCTGCTGAGCGAAGGCATCACCACTCTCGCCAGCCTGCCGGCGACCTGCAATGCGGGCCAGGAGATCTATTGCAGCGACTGCAAGAGCGTGGCCGACGGCGTATTCATGGCCTCGACCTGCGCGGGCAACGGCTCGGGCTCGATCGCCGTGTGCCGGTCGGGCAATAGCTGGAAATGCGGCAGATGACAGCGGGACGGCGCCGGGTTCAGCGCGAACGGATAATTCGCGCGGCGAAGAAGCCGTCGCGGCCGCCGCGGTCGGGCCGCGTCAGCATGGTTGCGTCGGCGCGCAACTCGCGGGCGATCGCGGGATGGACGCGCGGGGCCGCATCGATCGCGAACCCGGGATGGCGCGCGAGAAAATTCCGCACCACCTCGATCCCCTCGGCCGGAGCCAGGCTGCAAACCGAATAGACCAGCGCGCCCCCGGGCCGCAGCAGCGCCGCCGCCGCCGCCAGCATCCGCAACTGCAGCTCCGCCAGGCGCGCCGGATCGCCGGGCTCGAGCCGCCAGCGGATTTCGGGATGCTCGCGCAGCGTGCCGAGCCCCGTGCACGGCGCGTCGAGCAATACGAAATCAAACTGCGAGGCGCGCAGCGGGATGGCGTTGGCCAGATCGGCGCACGCCACCTCGAGGTTGCGATCGCCGAGCGCCGCCGCTCTCATCCGCAGGCGCTTGAGCCCGGACAAATTGACATCCAGTGCCAGCACCCGTCCGCCCTCACCGACGAGTTCCGCAAGATGTGTCGATTTGCCGCCGGGCGCCGCGGCGCAATCGATCACAGTTGCTCCTGGAGCCGGCGCGAGCAGGCGGGCTATCCATTGTGAGGCCTCCGACTGGGTGCAAAACAGACCCTCGGGGCTGTCGCCGCCGAGACCGGCCGCGCCCTGCAGCACGACCGTCTCCGGCAGACCCTGCTGTTCGTCGTCGAACGCCAGGCCGTCGGCGCGCAATCGCTCGAGCAGCGCCGCGCGCGATCCGCGCGCGAGATTAAGGCGAATGACGTTGGGCGCGGCCTCGTTGTCGGCCGCCATCAGCGACTCGGCCTCGGCCAGCCCGAACCATGCGATGAAGCTTTCGACCAGCCAGCGCGGATGCGACCAGGCGACCGACAGGTAGCCGGCTTCATCCCGGTCGCGCTCCGGCAGCTCGATCGATGACGACGACGCGCGGCGTAACACGGCGTTGACCAGTCCGCCGGCCTGGCGCGTACGCGGATTCTGCTTGGCGATTTCGACCGCGGTATCAACCGCAGCGTGACCCGGAACCCGATCCATAAAGCGCAACTGGAACAGGCCGAGGCGTAAAATCGCGAGCACCGCCGAATCGAGCTCGTCAGCCGGCCGCCCGGCAAGGCGTTCGATCTCATAGTCGAGGCGTCCCTGCCAGGCCAGCCCGCCCAGCACGAGCAGCGTAATCAGACGGCGATCGGCGAGCGGGAACGCGCCCAGTTGATGGCCGAGCAGGACATCGGCGAAAGCGCCTTCTTCGTCGACGCGCCGCAGGATACCGAGCGCCGCACGACGCGCGGCGATCCCGGCGGCGTCGCCACGCCGGCGAACCGAAGCGGCCGGTCGGCGATGGAGCGGGCGCTTCAAGTTCCCAGCCGCTCGCCGATCGTAAGCCGTCGGCCGCGCGCGAAATCCGCCGCCGCCATCCGCTTGCGCCCCGACGCCTGCACTTCGAGCAGGGTCAGCCGGCCGCGGCCGCACTGGATCGCCGGAGCGGGTTTGAGATCGACGATCGTGCCGGGCTCCGCGCCGACGGCGTCGCGCTCGGCGAGGGTGGCGCGATGCACCATCAGCAGCTCGCCGCGCAGCGTGGTGCGCGCGATCGGCCACGGATCGTAAGCGCGGACCATCCGTTCGATGTGTTCGGCCTCGGCGCGCCAATCGATCACCGCCTGCTGCTTGTCGACCGGCCGGGTGTAGCTGGCGAGCGCTTCGTCCTGCGGCGACTCGACGCTTTCGCCGCGCGCGATTTGTTCGATCGCTTCGAGCAGCGCCGCCGCGCCCAGCTCGGCGAGCTTTTCCTTGAGCGTTGCCTGGCTGTCATCGGGAGCGATCGGAAGCGTGCGCTTGAGCAACATCGGTCCGGCGTCCATCCGTTCCACGATGCGCATGATGGTCACGCCGGTCTCGCGATCGCCGGCCAGAATCGCGCCTTCCACCGGCGCGGCGCCGCGATGACGCGGCAGCAGCGAGGCGTGCACGTTGATCGGCGCGATGCGCGCGGCCTCGAGTATCGCCAGCGGCAGCATCCGTCCGTAGGCCGCGACCACGATCAGGTCGGGATCGAGTTTGCGCAGTTCGGCGAGAAACTCGGGCGTGCGGATTTTCGCCGGCTTGAGCAGCGGCCGGCCCGCGCGCTCGGCGACCGCCGCCACCGCGCTGGGCTCGCGCTTGAGGCCGCGGTCGCGCGGTTGATCGGGCTGCGTGACCACGCCGGCCAGCTCGCACAGCGCGCCCGGCGCGGCGGCGAGCCGCTCCAGGATATGGGCGGCCAGCGGCGGCGTGCCCATGAAGACCACCCGCAGCGGCGGCTTTGCGCGGCTAGATTTGGACTCGGGAGGGCCGCTGCTCATCGGCTTTGCCCTCCTTGATCAGCTTGGCGAGCCGGCGCCGATAGAGCTCGCGCTTGATACGGCTCAGGCGATCGATGAACAGCTTGCCGTCGAGATGATCGATCTCGTGCTGCAAGGCGACCGCCAGCAGATCATCGGCCTCGATCTCGATTTGCTTCTGTTCGGGCGTCCAGGCGCGGACCAGGACGCGGGCCGCGCGTTTGACGTCGGCCGTGAAGTCGATAACCGACAGGCAGCCTTCTTCCCAGATGACCGAGCCTTCGGCCTCGGCGATCTCCGGATTGATCAGCTTGAGCAGGCGCGTGCCGGGATGCTCGTGGTCGGTGTCGAGCACGATCACGCGGCGTGAGTCGCCGACCTGCGGCGCCGCCAGACCGACGCCGGGCGCGGCGTACATGGTCTGGACCATGCTGTCGATAAAGCTGTTGAGCCCGCCGTCCATCGCCGCCACCGGCCGCGCCGGCTGCTTGAGGACGGGATCGGGAAACTTGCGGATTTTGAGCAGCGCCATCGGATTTCGGAGCCAGCGAAAAATCTACCAGACCCCGATCGTCGCGCCTAGCGTGTGAGCGGGCAAATAACCTGGAGGAGCGTTCCGGAAAAACCGGGATTCTTCGCTGCGCTCAGAATGACAGGACGGGCGGTGCTTTGGCAGCGCGGGCGCGCAGGCGATCAGGGCAGGCCGCCGGCCTGGATGATGGTGGGACCGTCGTCGGGGAGCTGCGGTGCGGGCTTGCGCTTCATCGCGCGTTCGATGATCGGCGCCATCCGCTCGGCCTTCAACCGGGTGCGCTCGCCGTCGCGATCCTTGAACTCCGGCAGCACCTCGCGCGCGAACAGTTCGAGCGAGGCGCAAATATCTTCGTGGCGGTTGTTGCCGGCCTGCGAGACCAGCACGACCTGGTCGATGCCGGCGTCTTCGAAGGCGCGCAGGCTGTTGCGCACCTGCTCCGGGTCGCCGACGCAACTGGTGGCGCCGTCGAGAATCGGCAGGCTCAGCGGATTGGCGCGGTAGTTACTCCAGATGTCGGTGCGGGCCGGCTCATGGCGGCCGAAGAGATAATAATGGCCCAGCGCGTAGGCGAAAAATCGCAAACCGTCCTCGGCCGCGGCGCGCGCGCGGGCGGTGTCGCGATCGCACATGAAGCCGGTGACGATGGCGAGGTTGGGATTGACCGCGGCGGCGATCGGTGCGGCCTCGGCTTCGAGCGTGGTGTAATAGTCGGCGGACCACTGGCGCGCCTCGTCGGGCGACATGAAGGTAAAGCTCAACGCGCCGAGGCCGAGCCGCGCGGCGAGCGTAATCGTCTCGCGCCGCGAGCAGGCGACCCACACCGGCGGATGCGGCTTCTGCACCGGCTTGGGCACCACGTTGCGCATCGGCATCCGGAAGTGCGCACCGGCGTGACCCCTGAACGGCTCCTCGGCCATCATCCGGCAGCTCGCTTCCAGCGCCTCCTGCCACATCGCGCGCTTGTCGCCACGCGCGACGCCGAAGCCGCCCAGCTCCGCCTCAGACGAGGATTCGCCGCTGCCGAACTCGACGCGGCCGTTGCTGACCAGGTCAAGCGTGGCGATGCGCTCGGCGACGCGCGCTGGATGGTTGTAGCCGGGCGGCATCAGCACCACGCCGTGGCCGAGCCGGATAGTGCGGGTGCGCTGGCTGCAGGCGGCGAGAAAAACTTCGGGCGCCGAGCTGTGCGCATACTCTTCGAGGAAGTGATGCTCGACCGCCCACACGTAATCGAAGCCCAGCCGATCGGCTAACTCGACCTGCTCGAGCGAATTCTGAAACAGCTTCAGTTCCGAATCGGGATGCCAGGGGCGCGGCAGTTGCAGCTCGTAAAAGATGCCGATTTTCATGGCTAAGCGCAGAACCGGAGTTCGCCTAATCAACCTAGCATAGCATCGCGATCGCCGAGAACCGGCCGCGCGCCGCATCGCTGCGCGGCGCCGATTTGCGGCGCGAGGGTCGGGCCGACGAGCGATGGAGCGGGTTAGAGCGGCGGGGTGCCGCCGGACAGACCGATGCGGGCCAGTTCTTCCTTGAGCCGGGCGCGCGAGAGCGGTTTGCATAGCACGGCCGAGGCGCCGAGCTCGTAGCTCTGCGCAATATCGCGATCGTACATCGAGCTGGTGATCACGAACATCGGGATGTGCGCGCAAGCCTCGTGTGCGCGCGCGGCCGAGAGCACCGAGAAGCCGCCGTTATGCGGCAGGCGCAGATCGACCAGAATCAAGTCCGGGCGATCCTGATCGGTGAAGTGCGTGATCAACTCGAGCGCCTCATCGGCATTCTCCGCGATAATCACTTCGCTCTCCTCGCCCAGAATCTGCCTGATAACCGTGAGCGCGATAAAGACGTGCTCGGCGTTATCCTCGACCAGAAATATCCGGGCGGCGGAGTCCATAAGGTGTTCTTCGTTGCCCTGCATCCGTTCCTTTCAATGCGTGACCGGGATACCTTTTCCTGCTCCCCCGCTTTTATAATCCAATTGCCGTGCCATCGAACGGCAACGCTGCTGGGCTGTCCGACTGCGCGGCGGAGCGGCTGAATGCTACCACTTTCGGATTCGTTTGACAGCGAATTGATCAGAAAAAACGCAGAACTATTCTCAGTCGCGCGCCCGTACAGCACTCGCGTGATAGCGCGGTAGTCTGATTTTCGCTGCCGCGGTTGCCGGGGGTATGTGGCATGGCAGCAACACCGCGTGTCTCAATTCCACATATCCGTAACCACAAATACGTCTAGCCGCTGTTTGGGCCACTAATCCGCCTCCCCGTCGATCACTGAGCTCTGTGACCCTTCCGGCCAAGCTGGATGAGCGGCGCAGCGGCCTCAACCACCGTCGTCGGCGATCGGATGATAGCCGTGCGCGTGCAACTCGCGCATCACCAACTCGATATGCTCGAGGCCGCGCGTCTCCAACTCCAGCATCACCCGCGTCCATCCGATCGGAATATCGCGGCGTGTGCGGCGGTGCTCGATGGTGCGGACGTTGGCGCCGGTGCCGCCCACCAGCGTCAGCAGCTTGGCCAGCTCGCCGGGCCGATCGTGAATATCGAGCGCCAGGCGCATCATGCGTCCGAGCTTGGCGAGACCGTGACCGATAATCCGGTCGAGCAGATTGATATCGATGTTGCCGCCCGAGATCACGATCGCCACCCGCTTGCCCTTGAGCTCGGACTTGAGTTTCAGCGCGCCCGCCAGCGCCGCCGCGCCGGCGCCCTCGGCCAGCAGCTTGAGCCGCTCGAGCATCAGCAGCACCGCCTCGCCGATCTCGAAATCGTCGACCGTCACGGTGCGCCGCAAGCGGTCCTTGAGAATCTCGAACGGCAGCCGGCCGAGGCAGCCGGTGGCGAGGCCGTCGGCGATAGTATCGACCGGGTTCGGGATCGCAGCGGGCGCGCCGCGGCTGAGACTCAAACTCAGTTGCGGCGCGCCCGCGGCCTCGACGCCGATCAACTCGGTATCCGGCAGGCGCGCTTGCAGAGCCAGCGCTATCCCGGCGATTAAGCCGCCGCCGCCGACCGGCACCAGCACCACGTCGGGCCGGCATTGATCGGCGATCTCGAGGCCAATCGTGCCCTGCCCGGCGATCACGAACGGGTCGTCGTAGGCGTCGACGAACAACGCGCCGCTGCGCTCGCGCAGCGCTTCGGCGGCGCGGCGGGCGGCCTGGTAATCGGCGCCGGCCAGCACCACTTCCTGGCCGTAGCTGCGGGTCGCGTCGATCTTGGCGATCGCCGCCGTCTCCGGCATCACGATCGTGGCGCGCACCCCGGCGCGGCTGGCGGCCCACGCCAGCGCCTGCCCGTGATTGCCGGCCGAGGCCGCGATCACGCCGCGCGCCGCCTCCTCCGGTGTGAGCGCTGCGATACGGTTATACGCGCCGCGAATCTTGAACGAGCCGGTCTTCTGAAAATTCTCGGGCTTGAGCCAGATTTCGGCCTCCAGCATCCGCTCCAGCGTCGCGCTGCGGATGAGCGGCGTGGGTTTGGCGATATCCTGGAGCCGGCGCCGCGCCTGTTCGACTTGCTCGATCGAAAGCGCCATGGTCGCCATCCGGCTCACGGTTGTGGGCGTGGCGTGAACTGGCGCTCGCTTTCGCGGCCGAACTTGTCGCCCTCGAACTCGATCTGGATGCAGTGGCCGCTGCGATAGTCGAGATCGAGCAGCAGGTAGCGGACCGCGCGCCGCTTGACGTTGGCGACCAGCGCCGCGACGTTGTCCGCCTCGGCGCAGTCGAGCGCCGCAATCTCGCCGGCTTCCAGATGGCTGGCGGCCAGGAAGTCGCGCGCCTTGTCCTCGCTGCTGAAGGCCAGCACGCCGGCCCACGCGGTCGCGGTTTCCTGGAAGACGATCAGCGCGCCGTCACGGTCCAGCAACAGATGCAGCTCTCTGGCGCCGACCGCATTCAAGCCGCTTCGACCTTGAGCGCGCCGTTGCGAATCGCCGCGGCCCGCTGCCTGACCAGTCCGGGGTAGCTGTAGTAGTGTTCGCCCGACAGCCGCAGGAACGATTCGATATCGACGTCTTCGAGCTCGAGCCGCGCCAGCTCGCTCTCGGCCGCCTGGCGGCTGGTGGCGGCGACGATTACCGCGTACATGCGCCGGCCTTGCGGCGACATGAAGTCTTCGGCTGGCGGCAGCTCGGCGGGCGCGATCTTTTGCGCGTGGAGATTTTCCAGGATATAGCGCAGCGCCTTCAGTTCATGACGCAGCAAATCGACGCGCTTGAGCGGGCGTGAAGAGCTCACGCGTTCAGCTTATCGCCCGCGCTTCGCCGGTTTCAACTCGCCGCTATTCGCCGCGGCTCAGGCGATGGGCGGCGCTCATGTGGCGCAGCGCCTCGCGCGGCCGGCCCAGCCGCTCGTAGATTTCGGCCAGGTTGCGATGGGCGTCGATCGAGGTCGGGTCGCATTCGATGGCGCGCAGCAGGCTTCGCGCCGCGGCCTCGAGCTCCTCGCGCTTGCGGTATACCAGCCCGAGCTTGAGATGGACCACGGCGCTGGTCGGCAAGATGGTGGCGGCGCCGTGCAGATGGCGCAGCGCACCGCCGAGGTCGCCGCGCTCCTCGAGCAGCGCGGCTACCTGCGTGTGCGCCTCGAAGTTGCGCGGCTCGTGCCCGAGCACGTCGGCATAGAGCTGCAGGGCCTTGAGCGGATCCTCATCGGCCAGCCGCTTGGCCTCTTCAAACCGCTCCTGGAGCCGCGCCGGGCCGAAGCCCTCTTCGACCTTGCCGGGCGTCGCGGGCGCAAAATCGAGCAGCAGCTGGCCGCTCTCGGCGTCGAACCGCAGCGCGCCTTCGCGCACCACGATGCGGCCGTCGTCGTTGACCAGCTTGAGCGCGGTCAGCGGACGCGACGAATCAAGCAGCGCGTGCAGCCGCGCCAGGCAGCGCTGCACCGGTTCCAGATGATGGCGGGTGGGCAGCAGCTCCTTGGTAAGCCGCATCAACAACAAATCGCGGAAGGCGAAGCGATAACGCCGGCCGCGCTGCGTGACCGGATGGACCAGCCGATGCTTGACCCAGTAACGGATGCGATGCGGTGAAACGGCGACGATGCGCGCGGCTGTGCGCGTCGAAAAGGTCTTCCCTCGGACGGCCCCACTCCCTTCCATCATCCGCACCCGCCGCCGAGTATAGGAACTCGTACGCGATACCTCAACGCCGGCGCGCGAGACTTATTAACACGCGCTCACTGCGGTTGCTTGAGCGCCTGGCAGATCCTGACCACCGACTCGACCGCGTTCTTGGCGTTGTCGACCCGCTCCATCGCCTGCATCAGCGTCATCCCGGGACCGGTCACGCCGAGGCCGACCGGCTTGTCGAACTCCAGCGACAGTTCGGCGGCGACTCGCGCCGTGACGCCGCAGATCAGCTCATCGTGCAGCGTCTCGCCCTTGATGACCGCGCCGAGTATCGCCACTCCGTCGACGTCCTTGCGCTTGAGCATCTTGCGGATCATCAGCGGCATGTCGAACACGCCCGGCACGTGCACCTCCTGGCTCACCTCGACGCCCAGGAATTCGGCGTGGCGGCGCGCCCGCTCGAGCATCACCGAGGTCACATCGCCATTGAAATCCGAAACCACCAGTGCGATTTTCACCGGCCGCTCCTTTAGAGGCTCACCGCCTCGCGGATTTCGACTCCGTTGTCGCGCAAGTAGCGCTTGAGCTGGGGAATCGGATGGTTGCCGTAGTGGACGATCGAGGCGACGATCGCCGCGTCCGCGAGCCCGCCCGTGAAAGCCTCGAGCAGATGGCGCGGTTCGCCGGCGCCGCCCGAGGCGATAACCGGAATCGAGACCGCGGCGCTGATGAGACGGGTTACTTCGAGATCGTAGCCAAGCCGGGTGCCGTCGCGATCGATCGAGTTGATACACAGCTCGCCCGCGCCGAGCCGCTCGCCCTCGCGCGCCCAAGCCAGCGCGTCGCGGCCGGTGGGCGTGCGCCCGCCGTCGATCATCACCTCGCAGCCGCTCGGGCATTGCGGATTGCCGCTGCGCTTCACCTGCATCGACAGCACCACGCACTGGCTGCCGAAGGCGCGCGCCCCCTCGGTGATCAGCCCCGGGTTGCGGACCGCGCCGGAATCGATCGAGACCTTTTCGGCCCCCGCCAGCAGCACCGCGCGCATCTCCTCGAGCGTGCGCAAGCCGCCGCCGACGCTGAACGGGATGAAGATTTCGCGCGCCACCGCGCGCACCACGTCGATCATGATGCCGCGCCGCTCGTTGGAGGCCGTGATGTCGTAGAACACCAGCTCGTCGGCGCCCTCTTCGTAGTAGTAGCGCGCCATCGCCACCGGATCGCCGACGTCGGCGTTGGCCAGGAACTGCACGCCCTTGGTGACCTTGCCGGCGCGCACGTCGAGGCACGGGATGATGCGCTTGGCGAGCATCAGCTCTTCATCCGGCAGAAGTTGTCGAGCATCTTGAGCCCGACGGTGCCGCTCTTTTCGAGATGGAACTGGGTCGCGACCAGGTTGCCGGTCGCCAGCGCGGCGCAGAATTCGACGCCGTAATCGCTGCTCGCGATCATCAGCGACGGATCGGCCGGCACCGGGTAGTAGGAATTCACGAAATAGAAATGGCTGGGGTTCGGGATACCGTCGAAAATCGGATGCGGGCGGCGCTGCCGCACGCGGTTCCATCCGATCTGCGGCACTTTGAGCGGCCGCCCGTCGACCACGGTGGGAAAGCGCCGCACGCTGCCGGCGACCACGCCGAGACAGCGCGCATCGTCCTCGTCGCTGCGCTCGAGCAGCACCTGGATGCCGATGCAGATGCCGAGGAACGGCCGGCCGGCGCCGATCACGTCGTCGCGGAGGACGTCGACCAGCCCCAGCCGTTCGAGGTTGGCCATGGTCGCCCCGGCCGCCCCGACGCCGGGCAGGATGACGCGCTCGGCGGCGCGGATCCGTTCGGCCTGGTCGGTGATTTCGGAGCGATGGCCGAGGTGTTCCAGCGCGCGCGCCACGCTGGTCAGATTGCCGGCCCGATAGTCGACGATAGCGATCATAATCGAAGCGTGATCATAGCGGGCTCACCGTCCCCGCGACAGTCCGGTCTGACGACCGCAGGAGCGCCTCCGGA